>FWPV01008044.1_pt1 | contig 18703 bp, 12 predicted proteins | sample 2228371 | NCBI WGS metagenome assembly FWPV01 (sample SAMEA103939776, study PRJEB20133) | metagenome
CTCGGCTCGGGCCGTTCAGGTTCGACCATTGCCTTGCGCTGCTGAACGCTCATGAGCCGAGCTTTCGCGCTAAAAAATCGTTTTCCACCTTCAACTGGCCGATCTGCCGGTAGAGCTCGTCGATCTGGCCTTCGATCTGTTTGCGGGACTTGTTGTTCTTGTCGAAGAGCTCGGCGGCACTGTCGGAGCAGTTGCCGTTTCCAGGCCGAAATCATGGTGGGGTGGACATCGAAACGACTGGCCAGCTGTGTGACGGTCTCTTCGTTGGCCAGGGCGGCCAGGGCCACTTTCGCCTTGAACTGGGCACTGTGCTTTTTACGTTTCTTGCTCATCTCTGATCCTCCCGATGGGGTCCGAATCAGAGCTTAGCACACTGTCTAAATTTTGGGGACCACCGCCGGGAACAACACTCCGGATCCGCTGGTCCGGTCGGCACGAGCCAGGAAAAGCTCTGCTCATTCTGCTTCATGCAATCGCATGCCTTAAAGACCAGAGCCGTGTGATTCTGGATATACTGGGTGATGGACCCGAAAGGCGGAAATGGCAAGCGCTTGCAGCGGAGCTGCGGATTAAGCATGTGAACTGGCTCGGCCGATTACCCTAATTCAGACGCACTCAAGGTCATGAATCGCGCACATGTTTTTGTCCAAACAAGCTACAGGGTAGGGGCCCCGATGGTGGTTCTCGAAGCTCTTGGGTGGGGCCTTCCGGTCATCTGCCACGATGCCTGCGGGATGGCAGTCGCCGTCGACACAGACTGCGGAATCAAAGTGCAATTCGAGAGCCCTGCGCGGAGCATAGAAGGCTTCCGCGATGCTATCGAGCGGATATTTAGAAAGCCCGGGGAGGTCGAGCGTCTTTCCAAAGGCGCACTGCAAAGGGCCGCGAAACTAAGTTGGGATGCCAAAGCATTCGAGATGGCTGAAACTTACAGCTCCTTGTGCCAATGACATGAAAATAGTCATTGTCAATAGAAATTTTTTTATAACCGGCGGCCCTGAAAAATACATGTTCACCTTGATGGAGAACATGCCGCAGCACCGGTTCATCCCATTTTGCGTGGCGTTCGACAAAAACCGTGAAACCCCTTTCAAACGATATTTCGTCGAGCCTCCCTTTGGCCAGGGGGGAGTCTATTTCAGCGATTTCAAGTTGCCGCTATTCCAAAAGATGACCTATGCTTTCCAATCCATTTACAACTGGGAAGCCAAGAAAAAGCTTGAGCGTTTGATAGCAGATGAGACACCCCACTTGGTCCTGTGCCTGAATTCCGTCTACTTCACCGACAGCATCATCGACGCCTGCAGAAAATTTAAAGTGCCGGTGGTCAGCCGTTTATCCGATTTTCACCGCGTCTGCGCAAACTACCTGCTCTACCGCGAAGGCCATGCCTGCGACGAGTGCATCGAACAAGGATTTACCCGAGCGATCGTCAACCGCTGCGCCGGCTATCAGCGCTCCCGAATCGGCGCATGCATCAAGGTGGCGGGGATGTGGCTCTCCCGAGTGCGAGGGGTTTTTAAGTATATCGATTATTTCGTGGCTCCCTCCGAATTCACCCGCCAGAAAATGATCCGGGGAGGTTTTGATCCGGAGAAGGTCGTGCACATCCCCACGATGGCTTCCGTCCATCAGGAGCCGCCGAAGCCTTACGGGAAGGAAATTCTTTTCGTGGGCCGCCTGAGCCCCGAAAAGGGTGTCGATGTTTTGATCGAGGCACTCGGAGCATTAAAGGACAAGCAGACCAGGCTCTCCATTGTTGGGGACGATTCCACCGAATACGCCCAAAACCTGAAAAAGAATATCCCGGAAAGGCTGAGGGGGAGGATCTTTTTTCACGGCTTCCTCGGCCAGGATAAGATAGACAGTCTTTATGAGCGTTGCTCATGCTTTGTGGTACCCTCGGTTTGGTACGAAAACCAGCCGAACACCGTGCTCGAAGGTCTGGGGCACGGGCGACCGGCGATTGTTTCGGACGTCGGCAGCCTCCGGGAAATGGTTCAAGAAGGGCTCACTGGGCTGAGGTTTAGGGCGGGGGATCCAAAGGACCTTGCCGCCAAGATTGACTGCCTGCTAAGCGAGCCTGAGAAGGCCCATGAGATGGGTCTTCGAGGGCGCCAGCATGTCATGGAAAACCATTCCCTGGACAGGCACCTCGCCGCTATGGATCGGCTGTTCGAGATGAGCGTCGAGCGGAAAAAAGCCGTTGGCTGACAGTCGATCCAATAACAGAAAAATGCGAAGGCGGGCGGCGGTTTTGTTCAAAGCCGCGTTAGCAGCGGCTCTCGCCTTTCTGGCAGCGCCTTGGCTGCCGTCCGGCTTGAGCGGCTTTTTCGATCTCGCTCACGCCAGCCTGAGCGGTTCGGGCCCGCCACGACTCGAACTGCGCATCGACCCGCAGAATCGCGCGCGCGGTTTCTGCAGAGGGCTGAAGGTGCTGGTAAGCGTCGGGGCGGATTTCGAGTTTTTCGAACGGGGGCTGACCAGCGGCCGCGAACGCATCTTCTACGCCGCCTGGAAGGGGCACCTTCGCGAGCAGGCACCCGGCCGGCATTCGATAAGCGGAAGGGATTTGGCCTCCGGAGTAGAATATGAAATCTTGTTTCTTCAGGCAGACCCCAGTGCCATAGAGCTGCACCTTATTTTCAAAACCCCTTCGCGATCCTCGAACGTGGAGTTCGAGGTAACCAAGCTGTCAAGTGATCTTTTTAAGGGCGGAAAGCTGGCCGCGTCTCCGGAGTCGATAACGGATGCCAAGGACGTCCCGGTCGAGCCGCGCTCCTTTAGCGGCCGGATGCTTCTATCAGATAAGAGCCGCATTCTCGTGCAGGGGGCTCTTTGCGATATTGAAATTACGGACCTGATGGACCGGCGGAGCATGTACGCCGCCGATGGGCGCAGCATGCCCTGGGACCGGCACAAGAGCATCGTCTGCGGAGCGAAGGCGGCTGGACTTGCTCCCGGCAGCAGGCAGGAGTTCAAGTATCGTATTCGGGGGCTTCCTCCCTCACTTGCGGTTCCGGCCGAAGAGGGCATTGCCCCTCCCAAGCATTTCCGGATAGGCGCCGCAGCTGGGTTTTTCGACATTAAGCCGAAAAGCGAAGCCAAGTTGCCAGGCTCCTTCCGCCTCACGGCCCAAGACGTCGTTTACGGTTCTAAGGCTGGTACGGCCGAGACGATTCTCACGCGTGGAATCGAGCAGGCCGCTGCCATGAGGCTTCCGTTGCGGGAGCTGGGATCTGCGCAAAATGGAAGGGGGATTTTCTTTGAAAGGGTTCCCATCCTCGCCAGGTCGGAGATCCCGAGCGAGGGATTCGAGATCGCCGTCACGCCGGACAGGATCACCGTGCGGGCCGTCGACGAACGGGGCTGCCTTTATGCCGCTTATGCCCTGTTGGAACGAATGGTCAAAAAAGACGGCGGATTGGAGGTCGGTTGCGGAACGATCCGGGACTGGCCGGATCTGCCCCTTCGCGGGGCTTGCCTGGAGCTCTCGATACCGCCGGTCAGGGACGTCGCGATTGTGAAGCGTTATCTCGAAGCCTATTCGAGAGCACGCGCGAACACCGTCGTCTTCCTCCACAACCCCAAGCCGGTGCGTGCTTGGATGGAAAACAAGGACGACGGTCGTTGGACGAAAGGGCAGATGGCCGAAATCGCCCGGCACGCCCGATGGCTGCATATGGATGTGTGGGGCGGGATGGGCTCCAGCTTCAACCGCCAAGACTTTCCGGAAATGACAATCAGCGAGGAATCCAACTATTTCGACCCGCTGGTCGAGAAGAACTACGAATTCCTGTTCAGGCTCTACGACCAAATCTTGAATGCCTACGGGCCCTCGACCCTGCTGATCAGCCACGATGAGATCCAGGGCCTCTCGGTTTACGCCACGCAGTCCGGCAGAACTACGGCCGACCTTTTGGGCCACACCGTTCGGCGCATCCACGGTTGGCTTGCCAATAAGGGCGTGCGTGCGGCAATGTGGAGCGACATGCTGCTCGACCACAAGATGTGGGAGGCCAAGGTCGGCGCGGCCAACAGCCAGAACCCCTTTTTCCGCTCCGGGGCGACGCATCTCTCCCTATCGATGCTGCCGAGGGAGGTGTTCATCCTCGACTGGCATTACGACGTGCGGCCGATTTTCGAGAGCATCCGCTACTTTTGGGATAGCGGGTTTCAGGTCGCCGGAACGACATGGCATGACCCGCATGCCGCAAAGAATCTGGTGGAGAGCTCCAAACGCTTCGGCGGAGAGGGCATCATCTCGTCGGATTGGGGTTTTCTGGCGACCATGTCGCCCGCGGCGACCACGCTTTATGCCCAGTTGTGCGCCTGGTCCGGGGAGTGCGTGATCGAGCCTGGGAATCGCGACGTCGAAGCCATGGCGAACATGGTGCGGACTCCGATCTACCAAGCGAAAGGCCTCAAAAGTGTTACCGCCAGTCTCTCGCATGTCGGCAACAAATCGAGTTTTGACGCCGATGTCGGGAACGGGGTGTTCGGTCTCGGCCCTTTTTTAGACCTGCGCAGCCTCCCGTTTGGAGAAGGCATGTTCGGCAATGTTGTTTTCAACATCGGTCCGTCCGATGGCGGCCGGCAGAACAACTGCGTTGTCGTTGGAAGCTCAAAGGCATCCGACGCGAATTCAGCCACCGAAAAGACCATTTTTGAGGGTGGTTCCCGCGCGCAGGCGATCGCCTTTTTGCAGACTTGCTTGGTCGAAGAGCCGCAGTACAATGTGCGCAGGCTTGGCTCCTACGTGGTTGAATACGAGAACGGGGCAAAAGAATTGGCAGCCCTCATGGAAAACTGGAACATCACCGATGTCCGCTCCAGCCCGGGCCTCAGGCGGAATGGGTGGACATTCAACAGAAGCCCGGAGATCCTTATCGGGGCGTTGCCTGCCTGGCGCGGGCGCTCTGCATCCGGCATTCCATTGAACCTTCAGCTCTTCATTTGGGAAAACCCGCACCCTGACATCAAAATCCGGAGCATCCGCTTGAGTGCCGCTGGTGCGCCGCCCAACACGAAAATCGCGCTTCTCGGCCTGACGCTTCTGCAATGACTCTACCCGCCTCCCGTTACGCCGGGCTATCCACCGCAGAATACCTATGCGCATAGCCTACATCGCCGTCAAAGGCATCCCCATCGGCGGCGGGGTCGAGAGCGTGACTGAGCAGCTCGGCTCGAAGATGGTCGGGAAGGGGCATGAGGTAACTGTCTATTCGAGCCGGGACTATGGGACGGAAGATTGCACCTACAAAGGGATGCGGATCAAGACCGTCCCTTCGTTCAACACCAAGACGGCCCACAAGCTCTCCATCTGCTGGAACGCCACGCGCGATGTGATGCGGCAGCGGGATGCCGACGTGGTGCATGTACATGCGGTAGGGCCTTCGCTTTTTTCGGTTTTTCCGCGAATGGTCGGAATCCCGACGGTGGTTCAAACCCACGGGCTGGAGTGGAAGCGGGACAAGTGGGGAATCATCGGCCGGACGTTTTTCAAGCTGGCGGACTACACGGCAGTCTATTTTCCGAACAGGACCACAGCGGTCTCGAAGGTCCAGAAGCAGTACTATGAGAACCGTTTCGGGCGAGAGGTCGTTTACATCCCAAACGGCGTCAACCCCGTTGAAAAGCGTGCGCCGAAGTGGCTGCTGAACCAAGGCATCCAGCCGGGTCGCTTTATTCTATTTGCCGCACGCCTTGTGGAGGAGAAGGGGGTCCACTTCCTGATCGAGGCGTTCAAGAGCATCCCGACCGATATGCAGCTTGTAATAGCCGGAGATGCGGCCCATGCCGAGAGATACAAAACCAGGCTGCGTCTGCTGGCCGGGACTGACCCCCGGATCATTTTTGCAGGTTTCCTTACCGGGGGGCCGCTTGAGGAACTATTCAGCAACGCCTATCTGTTCTGTCTGCCTTCAACCATCGAAGGCTTGCCTGTGGCTCTTCTCGAAGCCATGAACTACGGCAACTGCTGCCTGGCGAGCGACATCCCGGAAAACCTCGAGGCTATCGAAGACCACGGATACACCTTTCGCAGCCGGGACCCCCAAGACCTGCACCGTGTGTTGAAAGGGCTTATTGAAAACCCCGACAGGGTCGAGGAGAAAAAAATCCCAGCAATGGAACACGTCCGCCGAAATTACTCTTGGGACCGCGTAGCGGACCAGATGGAAGCTCTTTATCTCTCTGTAATCAATAGAAAGTAATCAAAATAAGGGACTAATATGGACGGAATCCTCGCGGTTACCTACAGATGCAACAGCCGCTGCGTCATGTGCGAAACCTGGAAACACCCGAGCAAGAAGGAGGAGGAGATCAAGCCGCGAGACCTGGAAAACTTTCCCGAGGTGGTGCGACTGAACATCACCGGAGGGGAGCCATTTCTTCGCGATGATCTGAGCGACATCCTGGATGTGGTCAAGAGGAGGGCCAAGAGGGCGGTCATCAGCACCAACGGGTTTCTGACCAAGCGGACGCTTGCGGTGATGGAAAAGCACCGCGACGTAGGTGTGCGCATCAGCTTCGACGGGGTGGGACAGACGCACGACAAGGTGCGGGGGGTGCCCAAGGCCCATGTTCGGGCGCGGGAAACCCTCAAGGGGCTGAAGGCGATCGGGATCAAGGACCTAGGAATCGCAGTCACCATCTCTGATCAGAACGCCAGGGATCTGGTGCCTTTGTTTAAGATGGCCTGCGAGGAGGGGGTGGAGCTTGCGACCGCGATCCTGCACAATGCCTACTATTTCCACAAGATGGACAACCAGATTTTCGACAAGCGACTGGTCGAGGAGGAGGTTTGGAAGCTGATCCGCATGTACCTCAAATCCTCCCATCTTAAAAACTGGTTTCGGGCGTATTTCACCAAAGGGATCCTCGACCACATGAACGGCAGGCCGCGGGAGCTGAAATGCACCATGGCGACCGACTCTTTCTTCATCGATCCTTTCGGGTTCGTTCGGCCCTGCAACGTGATGGACCATCCCTTCGGCAACATCCGGGAGAAGCCTTTTTCCGAGATATGGGCGAGCCCGGAGGCGGAAGAGGCACGCAAACAGGTAAACTGCTGCACGGAGAACTGCTGGATGATCGGAAGCGTGGGGCACCTGATCCGGCACCGCTTTTGGGTTCCCCTTTTTTGGATTGCCCGCAACAAGTGGGTGCGCGCGTAAATGACGGAAAATAATGGCTAAAGAAAAAAAGGTCAAAAATTCCTACCTGGTAGAGGCTGCTCTCCTCTTGGTATGCTTTGTCGCGGCCTTCTGGGTACCCCTCAATTCGATGTACCGAATCTGGTCGACGAACGAGGACTACTCATATGGATTTCTCATTCCAGCGATCTCAGCCTACCTCCTGTGGGAGCAGCGCAGGGAGTTTGCGAAGATACCCGTAGAAAGCGCCTGGCGCCTTCTGCCGCTGGTGCTCCTCGCCATCCTGGTGGCACTCTACGGCATTTTGGGTTCGAGCGGCAACATCGCCATGCCGATCACCCCGATCGCGCTCATTTTGATTTTCGCTTTTTGCTTCGGGGCCGCCGCCGCGCGAAGGCTCATCCTCCCTCTGGGGATGCTGGTTTTCATGGTTCCAATTCCAGCCGTTCTGGAGAGAACGATTGGAATTTTCCTCAAAGCTGTCTCCTCCAAGCTGGGGGGCGAGTTGATCCGCCTTGCCGGGCAAAGCATCTACGTAAGCGGCAACATCATCGATCTTGGGGTGACCCGGCTCCAAGTTGTGGATGCCTGCAGCGGCTTGCGATACATTTTCCCCCTGCTGGCGCTGGGGATTCTCTACGCGCACTTCTTCGAGCGCGAAATCTGGAAAAAAATCGTGTGCGTCGTCGCGACCCTGCCGATCGCCATCTTGACCAATGCGCTGAGGGTCGGTTTGACCGGGATCCTGATCCCTTTCTTTGGTGTCGAAGCTGCCCAGGGCTTTTTTCACGACTTCTCGGGCTGGGTGATTTTCCTGGTCGCCTTCGCCTTTTTATTTCTTTTGGGCAGGGTACTGCGGTTCTTCAAGCCGCGCAAAGAACCCAGAGCCGCTAAAAGAACTGAGGAAGTGGTTCCGGTTGCGCGCGGATTAATTGCCAAGGCCGTGGCGTTATCGTGCGGACTGCTTCTGGTGGTCGCAGGGTTGAGCGCCAGCACCGGCAGTTTGCCTCCCCTGAAAATCAAGGGCGGGATCGAATCCTTCCCGCTCAGTTTCAAGGAGTGGAACGGGCGATCCCAAATTGTGGACAGTGAAATTATCGACGCCTCCGGAGCCGAGGAGGCCTTCAGCGCCGATTACCGCAACCTCAAAGGCGAACCGATTTCGCTCTACTTGGGCTACCGGAGCACGGCCTTTCTTGAAACCGAGAACTTTTTTCATAGCCCGACGGTCTGCCTGCCTGCCTCGGGTATGAGAGTATTGGAGGAGACGACTCACACGATAAGCGATGTTCCTAAATTCGGCGAGCTGAAAGTATCCCAAATGCTTGTCGAACACTTCGGTGAACGAATGTTGGTCTACTATTGGTTTCAGACCAAGGACAAGTTTTCCCACGACAAGAACATAAACCGCTTTCAGATTGCCATGCATGCCCTGCGACGGGACAACACACACGCCTTTTTCATCAGGCTAATTAGTGTGATGACTGGAGAGGAGACTCTGGAACAAGCCCAAGAACGCTTAGACAAGTTTGTCATAGACATGATGGAGACGCTTTTGGATTTTCTAAAGGAAAATCAGATGGACGGCTGAGTTTACCTGCCTTGCCATTTCCGATGAACAAATTCCTGCTTCTCACGCCACATAGTCTTGGCCTGATCCTTTGCTTTATTTAACAACAATTCTAACTTCGATGTTCATCACCATCGCCCTCATCCCCATCTTGAGGATTGTGGCGTTGCGCAAGGAGTGCATTCTCGACGTGCCCGACTGCCGCAAGGTCCACTGCACACCGATCCCCAAGGTGGGCGGGCTCGCCATGGCGGTGGGGGCGCTCGTGCCGGTGATCCTGGTGGCGGACGGCGGCCGCTTCGTGAACTCGGTTCTGATCGGGGCCTGCGTGATCGTCCTCTTCGGGCTCGTGGACGACCTGAAGACCCTGGGATGGAAGGCCAAGTTCGCCGGCCAGGTTGCGGCCGCCCTGGTCGTGATCCTCTACGGGGGGCTCAGCATCTGCAACCTGGGAAGCTGCCTTCCGGAGGGCGTCGGGCTCCCGGATTTCCTTGCCCTGCCGCTGACGTTGGTTGTGATCGTGGGGGTGACCAACGCGATCAATCTCTCCGACGGCCTCGACGGCCTGGCCGGCGGCACCTCGCTCCTCACGTTTCTTGGGATCGGGCTGCTTTGCTACACAGGGGGGGATTTCCCGGAGAAGCCCTTCATCCTGATGCTCTGCACCGCGGTGGTCGGGGCAATCTTCGGGTTTTTGCGCTTCAACACATTTCCGGCCACGGTCTTCATGGGCGACACCGGAAGCCAGCTCCTGGGCTTTCTGGCGGCGACCCTTGCGCTCGGCATCACCCAGATGAACAGCACTCCGCTGAGCCCGCTTGTGCCCCTGCTGCTCCTGGGCTTTCCGGTGCTCGACACCCTGGTGGTGATGACCGAGCGCATCCGCGCGGGCCGCTCGCCCTTCGCCCCGGACAAGAACCACTTCCACCACAAGCTCCTGCGGCTCGGGCTCTTCCACACCGAGGCGGTGACGCTGATCTACGCGATCACCGCGGGGATGACCGGTGCCGCCTATTTCTTGCGCTACCACCAGGACTGGCTAATCCTGCTCGTTTACGCCGGCTTCTCGGCGCTGGTGGTGACCGCCTTCGGCGCAGCCGAGCGGCGGGGGTTCGTGTTCCAACGGCAGGGGTTCTTCGACACCGGGATCAAGCGGCGGCTCAAGCCCCTCAAGGAGAAGGGCCTCTTGATCCAGGCCCTCTTTTTGCCCCTGCTGTATGGGCTTCCGCTTCTCTTTGCGGCCGCGGGGTTGGTGCGGGCCGAGGTCCCGGGCTACCTGGGGGCGGCCGCCGCGGGATTTGCCGGAGCCATCCTGATCGCCCGCTGGGTGCGCAAAGAGTGGGTCAACCCGGTCATGCGGGTTGCCTTTTACCTCCTCGTCCCCATGGTGCTGAGCCTGGACGGGGCAGGGCCGGCCGGCTGGGTCCAGCCGAGGCACCTTGCGGCCTACAATTACGCCTACGGCCTGCTCGCCTTTTTTACCGTGCTCACCCTCAAATTCACCCGGCGGAGGAAGGGCTTCAAGGCGGCCCCCATGGATTTTCTGATCGTCGTGCTCGCCCTGGTGGTGCCCAACCTGCCGGGCACCTTCGCCGGCGGCATGCACATGGGCGAAATGGCCATCAAGCTGATCGTGATGTACTTCAGCTTCGAGGTCCTGATCGGCGAGCTCCGCGGCGAGCTGCGCAAGCTCGCGGGCGGGCTGCTCGCGGGGCTGGGGTTGCTGGCGGCCAGGGCGGTTTTGGGGTAGGAGAATTGGTCAGCCCACGTTGACACACGCCGGCGGGTTGGCCGGGCGCTATAAGGGCTTGCGGCATCGGTGCCGCAAGCCTTTTTTTTGCGCTACGGGGCCGAAAAGGCCGGCTTTCGCTTCGGCCGGCGTGGTCGGCGGTGCCGCCTACTGCTTGTTGCCGGGGGACGGGGACAAGATGCCCTGGAGCCTTTGCTTGAGGTGTGCGCCGGCCCGCCTGAGCGCCTGGTTCTCGTGCTCGAGGCGGGCCACCCGCTGCAGCAGTTCCTCTTTTTCCCGGCGCTCCTGCTTGAGAAGCGAAAGGAGCTTGTGGAACTGATCCTCGCGGAGTTTCAGGGAGCGCTTTTCCAGCCCCAGGAGCCGATCGGTCATCAACTGCTTGAGCTCCTTCAGGTCGGCTTCGAGGGCCCCGAGCTTTCTCTCGAAGCCGTTTCCGCTGTGGCCGGCCGAAGCGGGCGCTTCGGCTGAAGAGGTTCCGGGAGCCGCTGCCGGGGCGGCGGCAAGGCCCACCCCGAGGTTGTCCTGGCTGATCTGGCGGATCGTGTCCTGGCCGATGCGGGATGCGCCATCCACGAACCCGTAGACCAGCGCGGCCTGGCAGACCAGGTTGATCGCCCGCGGAATGCCGGCGGAGAGATTGTAAATGATGTCCACCGCCGCCGGGGTGAAAAGCTCCGGGTCGCCGCCTGCCGTTTTCAGGCGGTGGGCGATGTAGCTTCCGGTTTCCTTCCGGTCGAGGCCGGTCAGGTGATAGCTTGCGGCGATGCGCTGGGTGAACTGGCGCATGGAGGGCTGCTTCAAGCGTACGATCAGCTCGGGCTGGCCGACCAGCATGATCTGCAGCAGCGTCTGGTCCTCCCGCTGCAGGTTGGAGAGCATACGCACCTCTTCCAGGGCCTGCTCGGAGAGGTTCTGGCCCTCGTCGATGATCAGGAGCACCCGCTTTCCGCGCTGGTGGCGGTCGACCAGAAAACCCTTCAAGGCCGAGAGCAGATCGGCCTTGCCGCCCGCGGGCCGGGTGATCTTGAACTCCTCGAGGATCAAGGCCAGGAGCTCCTCGGCCGAGACGTTGGTGTTGCAAATGACCGCCGCCTCGATGTCGGAATCCAGCCGCCCGAGGATGTACTGCACGAGCGTCGTCTTGCCCGAGCCGATCTCCCCCGTCAGCAGGATGTACCCCACGTTCTCGGTCAGCCCGTACTCGAGGTAGGTCAAGGCGGTGTCGTGCTTTGAGCTGCGGTAAAGAAAGGCGGGGTTGGGAGTGATCTGAAAGGGCTTTTCCCGGAACCCGTAAAATTTTTCGTACATGGCGGCACCTGAATGCTTACGTGAGCCGGGCGGACCGGTCGGCCGATCGGCGCGGACGGCCGACCCCGGGCCTACTCCTTTTTCGAGGGATGCTCCTGGCGATTGAGGACAAAGCCCAGAACCTTCTCCTGGGGGAGCGCGGCAAGCGCCTTTTTCGCATCGCGCAGGGCGGTTTTCCCCTCCTCGACCACCAGCAGGATGCAGTCCACATGCGCGGCAAGGGCGATGGCATCCGCCCCGTCCAACACCGGCGCCGTGTCGAAGAGGACAAAGCGGTCCTCGTAGCGCTCCTTCAGCTCCCGGACCAGGGCCTTCATGCGCACCGAGCCCAGAAGCTCCGCGCTGTTCACGGCGCTTCTCCCCCCGGAGACGACGGTCATCTGGTCGATCCCGGGCCAGGTGATCAGCTCCTTGAACTCTTCTCTTCCCTCGAGATAGTCCACGAGGCCCTTGTCGCACTCGTAGCCCAGGGTCTTGTGAACCTCCTGGCCTCTCAGGTCGCAGTCCACCAGCATCACGGTCTGGTTGTAGGCCTTGGCGAAGGTCAAGGCGAGGTTGATCGCGGTCAGGGTCTTGCCCTCGGCGCCGTGGGGGCTTGTGATCATCAGCGTGCGCCACCCGCGGGGCTTGGCCAGGTGCTGGATCTTGGTGCGGAGCACCTTGTAGTACTGAAGCTCGGGGGCCTGGGGGTCGATCCCGATGCAGTGCTTCTCGATGAGGGCTTCGGGGTCGAGCTCGATGCGCCGGGACTCGGCGTAGACGGGGGGCGTCCAGTCGGTCCCCCGCGGCTTCGTGGGGGGCCTCAGGCTGCGGACCTGGGCTTTCGCCTCGGAGTCCTCGTGCTGGAACTCCTTTGCCTTTTCGAGCGCTTTTTTCAGTTTCACGGCCCGATTCCTCTATTGACTAAAATGGCATCCGCCGGGTGATCTTGGCCCAGAGCACATCCAGGTCCATGACCAGGACGTGGAAGGCCACGATCCCGGCCACGGTGGCGGCGGTCGCTCCCAGGGCCATGACGGCGCGCTTCCTGCGCCGCCGCAGGATGTCGGCGGGCGACCAGATGACAGGGATCCCGGTCAAGACCGAAAGGCGGGTCTCGGCTTCGAGGCGGTCGGTGCCCCGGATGGCATCGTCGCTGAACTCCCGCAGCGCCGCAAAGCCGACCCCGGCCCCGATCCCGAGGACGACCCCGATCAGCAGGATGGCCAGCCGGTTGGGCTTGTAGGGCTTCTCCGGCAGCCGCGGGGGCTCGATCAGGTTGAAGCGCTCGCCCTTCTGCTCCTTTTCGAGCCCGTGGGCCACCTGGGCCTCCATCAGCTTGCGCATCAGGTCGCTCACCTTGGCCTGGGTGCTGTTGCGCGTTGCGATCAACAGGCTGTACTCCTCCTCCACGTTCGGGGTGGCGGCGATGCGCCGGCGGTACTCGGCCGCCTCGGCGTTCAAGCGCTCGATCTGTTTCTGGGTGGACTGGATGTCGGCGCGCACGGCGGCCAGCTGGGCCGAGAGCGTGATGTAGGCCGGGTTGTCGGGCGGGTCGGCTTTCCTGGAGCGCTTGGCGTCGATGTCCGCAAGCCGCGCCTCGAGCTCGGCGATCTCGGCCCGGGTGTTCTTCACGTCGGGGTGCTCATCGGAGAAGCGCTTGGTGAGGGCCACCAGCTGGATCTTCAGATCCTCGAAGCGCTTGCGGCTGGCAAGCTCCTCCTCCTTTTCGAGGTGGGGCTTGACGCTGGCGAGCTGGGTCTGCAGGGACCCCTCGCGCTCGCGCAGGCTGCGGAGTTGCTCGTTGTTGATCTCGAGGTTGCGCTCGAGGTTGTTCAAGCTCTGGATGTTGACCTGCAGCAGCTCGGGCAGGGCGTTGATGTTCGCCTGCTTGAAGGCGGCAAGCCTGGCCTCGATGGCGACCAGCTCCTCCTTCACCCGCTCCATCTCGGCTTCCAGAAAGGAGGATGTCTCCTCGGCCTTCTTGGTGCGCTCCTTCAGGTTCTCTTCCAGGAACAGCGAGGTCAGCACGTTGGCGACCTGCTGCACCTTGTCGGGGTCCTTGCCCTGGTAGGACAGGGTGAAGGCGATCGTGGCCGTGGTGGGCCGCCCGGTTCTCCGGTCCACGACCTCCGCGCTGACCGGTTTCAACTCGGTGTCCTTCCTCATCTGCTCGACGATCTCTTCGGTCGTCTTCTTGTCGATCAGCTCGGGGTAGAGGCCGAAGCGCTGGATGATCTCGAGCAGCCGGGTGAAGCTCATGATCCGCTGGTTGATCTGCTGGATCCGCTGCTCGGCGAAGCTGGTGACCGTGGTCATGACGAACTCGGAGGGGATCTCCTGCTCCTCGATCAGGATCGTGGCGGTCGAGCGGTAGATCGGCGGCAGAAGCAGCGCGACGAGCGCGGCAAGAAACATCACGGCCACGGCCGGCAGGATCAGGCTTTTCTTGCGGCGCCTGAGGATCACCAGGATGTCCGCCGGCGTCATGGAAACCGGTTGCTCCATGGTCTCACTCCGAAAAGGTCAGCCCCGTTTCGTGCGCGGACGGGCAGGGGGCCGCCGATTGGCGGTCGCCACCGCAAAACGCTCCGAACGCTCTCAATCGAAGAGCGGCAGCCCGTAGGCCAGCTGCAGGTAGACCACGTGCTGCAAGGAGCCCTCGTCCGCCTCGCGGTCGTCCAGGTAGATGACGTTGTAGCCGGCCTCGAGCGTGAAGTCGCGGTAGATCTCCCAGCGCAGGCTGGGCCGGCCGATGTAGGACACCTCGTCGATCTCTTCCCCCGAGAACTCGTCCTCGTCGGAATCGTTTTTGAACACCCCGGCAAACAGCCCCAGGCGCAGCTTTTCGGTCAACAGGTAGCCGCCGGCGAAGGTCAGCCCGGTGCGCCGGACCACGCCCCGGCTGCCGCTTGCCGCGTTGATGTCATGCGAAGCGGTCAGGCTTGCCCGGGCCCGCTCGCCCTCGTATTCGATCCCGAGGTGCCCGATTCCGCCCCAGCCGCTGTCGCTTCGCTCCTCGGTCACCACCGCGAGCACCCCCGGGGGCACGACGGCCAGCCGCTCGACATCGAAGCTCGAGTCGGTGTAGCGCGCGCCGACGTCGGCGGTGACGTTGAAGATCTCGGTCAGGCGATGCTTCACCCCGACCGTGCCGAAGTAATAGTCGGTCTCGGAGCTCTCGTAGTCGTAGTGCGCCCAGCCGGCGTTGACGAAGCCGACGGTGATCCCCCTGGCGGCCCCCAGCTCGCGCGCGAGGCCCAGGGTCACGGAATGGCTGTCGTAGTCCTCGAGGTCCGAATCGTTGCTCTTTCGCCAGTCATCGCGGGTGTAGCCGTAGGACACCGAGGCGCTCATCCGCTCGGTGAACATGTACTCGAGGTTGCCCCCGTAGCGCTGTTGGATTCTGCGGTTGTCCCCGTAAGCAAACCCGGTGACGGCGACGTCGCGGTCCGGCTGGTGGTCCACGCGCACGCCGGCGTTGGCGCCGAGGCTGAGAAGCGGGGTCACCTTGTAGGACAGACGGCCGCTGTAGTCCTGGTCGATGGAATTCAGCTCATCATTTTCCCAGTAGAAGAAGGGGGTCACGAAGCCCGCCAGCATGAGATCCAGCCTCTCGCTGCGGTTGATCAGCTCGAGGCCGGGCCGGACGCGGGTGATGAAGTCGTCCTCTTCGTCTTTCGAGTCGAAGAAGATGTTGCTGTTGTATTCCTGCCTCACGGCGACCGAAGGGGTGAGCTTGAACTCATCCGCCAACAGTTCCGCCGCCGGCGCCAGGATCAGCCCCGCCGTCATGACCGCAAGCATCCGAAGCCGCATAAGACCCCCTCTCGTGATCTTGAGTCAACGTTTCAGGAGTTACGGTTACGGTATGGTCGAGCCCCTTCTTCCCAGGAGCCAGGAGGGCATCGGCCTTATTGCGCCGCCTGTCGGCCCGTGAGTCCTTGCCCTCGGTGACCGAGTCCCCCACGGGAGGTGGCGGTCGACTCCCCCGGGGGGGCGCGAAAGATGCTGAGGTCCCCGCGCTCGGCGAAGGGGTTGGGGCCGTGTCTGCCGTGGCAAGGGCCTGGAGCACGATCCTATCGGGTGAGGCAGAATCTCTGATGACAGGTCTCAGCCGCCATCGCCCCTGACGTCTCATGGTCCGCCGGGGCGGGTTGTGACCAAAACGGGGCGGCCGCAGGCAGCCGTCCGGGATCCGCCTGGGTGGGCGGCCTGCGAGATATTTCAGGTCGATCCCCCGAGCTTCAACCCGCCCGGATCAAACGGGATGAAGGCGTTTTTGTTGCCTAAAACGATGATAGTCCAAGCAGGCCATTCTATCAAGTTCGCCAAGTTTTCTCTTGAGCGGGGCGCCCTGGTGACGCCTCGGCTGCCGGCACTCCGGCCACGGACGATCGGGGTTCGAGCGTTCAGCCGAGCTCTTTCAGCAGCCGTTCGGCGTCAGCCCGCCCCACAAACTCCCCGTCGCCCGCTAGAGCTTTTTTGAGCTTTTCCCGCGCTTCATCCTTCTTTCCGAGCCTCGCGAGCACGGCGCCCATGTGGTAGTTGAGCACATCCTCATCCGGTGCGGCGGCAAGGGCTTGCTCGATCAAAGCCCGGGCCTGGGCGTAGTCGCCCATGCGGAAATGGACCCAGCCCAGGGTGTCGATCAGGGCGGGCTGGTTCGGCTGCATCCGGAGGGAATCCTCCGCGAGCACCTTCGCCCGCGCCAGGTCTTCCTTTTTGGTCGAGGTTTCCGCAAGCAGGAAGGCCAGGTTGTTCGCCGCGAACCAGAAGCCGGGGTTTTCCTTCAAGGCGCGCTCGTAGACCCGGATCGCGCCCGAAAAATCCCTGTCGCGTTCGTACAACAGCGCAAGAGACAGGTAGCCCGCCGGGTCCCTGGGGTTCGCGCCGATGGCCGCCTCGAATTTTGCGGCCGCCTCGGCCTTGCGCCCCTGGAGCAGGTAGAGGTTCGCCAGGTTCGTGTGCGGCGCCGGCCAGAGCGGCTGCATCTCGATTGCCTTTTTGAGAACCCCCTCCGCCTCCTGGTAGTTCTTCAGGTCGACGTAGACCCAGCCCAACAAGTTGAGAGCGAAGACGTCCTGGGAGTTTTCGGCGATGCGCTTGCGGCATAGGCTGATGGCGGCATCGTGTCGTTTGCCCTGCAGGTAGGCCTGGATCAGCTCGGTCAAGAGCTCGGCGGAGACCTGGTTTTTCGCGTAGCCCTCCTCGAGGGTTGCCAGGGCCTCCTGGGGCTTCTTCTCCGCCCGGTAAAGCCGGCTTAGCTTCAAGTAGCCGAGCGGGTTCCCGGGGTCTTTGGCGATGATTGTGCGGTAGGCCTCGCGCGCCTCGGCGTTTTTGTTGACCGAGGCCAGATAATCGCCCAGCTCGGCCCGTGCGGCCGCATCGTCCGGGTAGATAGCGACGATCCTGCGCAGCTGCTCCTCGGCGGCCGCCGGGTTTTTCTTCAAGGCGTAAACCCGCGCGAGGGCCTGCAGCACCTCTTTTGATTTGGGCTCGACACGCAGGGCACCCTGCAGGACGGAGACCGCGAGATCAAGCTCCTGGTTCATCACGTGCGCGCCGGCAAGCCTAAGGTGGCCCGGGATGTACTGCGGCCGCTCGCCCACGACCGCTCGGAAAGCGGCCGCGGCATTGACCCCGTCACCCTTGACGAGGTGGATGTCGCCCCGGATGAGCTGGGCCTCGATGCTGCGGGGGTTTTCCTTCAAGACCTCATTGACGTAGCCTTCCGCCCTTTCGGTCTGTCGCATCCGCATGTGCACGCGGGCAAGAAGCGTCTTGGCCTGGATGATCCCCGGGTTGGCCGGGTCTTTGGAAAGCGCGAGGGCGGCCTCGAGCGCTTCGACCGCCTTCTGCGGTTGGCCCTGGTTCAGGTAGACCTCGCCCAGAAGGAGCCGCAGTTTGAAGCTTTGCGGCATCTTCTCGATCCCGGCCTCGAGCACCTTGGCCGCCTCGAGCAGTTGATTCTTGGAGAGGTAGAACCGCGCGGCGGTCTCGCGGATCTCCTCCTTTGCCGGCTCCCTCGCGAGGAGTTCGGCCACCATGTCGACGGCGACCGCCTGCCGGCCGCCGTCCCAGAGCAGGCTTGCAAGCAAAAACCGATGCATGGGCTGGTCGGGCTCGATTTCGATCACCCGGCGCATCGCCGCTGCGGCCTGCTCGGGTTTTTTGGTGTCGCTGTAAAAGCGGGCGAGCCCCAGGTGCAGCGCCGCCGAATCCTTGTTGGCGGCGATTCCTTCGAGGAAGGCCTTTTCCGCCTGGGGCAGGTCGTTCGCCTGGGCGTGGGCGGTGGCAAGCGCAAGATAGATTTCCGGCTTTTTGACGCCTTGTTGCAACAATCCCTCGAATACCCGCGAGGCGGAGCCGAGGTCCTTCTGGGCGAGAAACACGGTGCCCTTCAGCATCAGCGCTTCGGGGTCGGCCGGGTTCTTGGCAAGCGCAAGCGCCGCCTTCTCCATGGCCGCTTCGGGCCGGCCGGCGACGAGGAGAACTTTGCCCAGCGCCACCTGCGCGGCGAGCAGCCCGGGGTTCAGCTCGACCGCCTTCTCGAGCGCCCCAAGGGCCGCGCGGAAATCGCCCGCCTGCATCTCGATTTGCCCGAGCAGGCCGTAGGCCTCGGCGAACTTGGGGTCGATCTGCAGCGCGTTTTTCACCTCGAGCCGCGCCTTGACGAGATCGCCGCGCTCGAAGAGCTCTTTTGCCTTGCCGTAGAACTTGGCCTTCTTCTCCTCCGGCCCGCCGCAGGCAAGAACGAGGCTCAGAGCAATGATTAACGCAACAGGCGCCAGATGGATTTTGCGCATGAGGCTTCCTTCTTCGCGAAATCTTAATAAATTCAAAATCACTACTGTCCCAACGTTAATCGAATAATTGCAACTGGTTAGTGTGGTAGCAATTGGAATTTGTGCAGTTGACCTTCGCGAGTGCCTGTAA
>FWPV01008045.1_pt1 | contig 18703 bp, 20 predicted proteins | sample 2228371 | NCBI WGS metagenome assembly FWPV01 (sample SAMEA103939776, study PRJEB20133) | metagenome
ATTTTGAGCATCTGGTTGTACACCCAGCGGTTGAAGGCGTAGGTTTCGGAGATGCGCACCCAGATCTGGCTCTGGGTGCCCTCCCATACCCTGGGGGGGCTGAACATCACATGGGGCCCGATTTCCTTCAGGTCGCTCATGGCTGTTTCCACCGACTCCGGCATGTTAACGGCAAAGCCGCCCGCCAGGGCCATTCCCACCGACATCATCTGTTCGCCAATCCAGGCGAAGGGCAGGAAAGAGAGGTAGTCGTCGGTGGGCTTCAGGGGATCAATTTCCTGCAAAGCCACGCCCATGTGCAGCAGGTTGCGGTGCATCAGCATAGCAGCCTTGGGCCTGCCAGTGGTGCCGGACGTGAGGGAAAGGTGGCATACATCGTCGGGCTTGCCCATAGCGATGCGCTCCTCCACGGCCTTTGGGTGCTGTTTGAGATATGCCTCGCCCAGCTTCTCCACCGCCTCGAAGCTCATAATCCAGGGATCGTCGGCATAGATCCGCATGCCTTTGGGGTCCTGGTAGATCACCTTTCGCACGCTGGGGATTTCGCTGCGAATTTCCAGCAGCTTGTCCACCTGCTCCTGGTCTTCGGCCACCACAAAAGCAGCCCCGGTGTAGGAAAGCACGTAGGCAATCTCGGGCGGCAGCGAGGATTGATAGACCCCCACCGAAATCCCGCCGAGTGACTGCGCGGCCAGTTCGGCGTAGAGCCACTCCGGGATGTTGTCGGCAACCACGGCCAGCCGCTCGCCGGCCTCGAAGCCCAATGAGAGCAGCCCTGCGGCAAAGTGGGTTACATGGCGGTAGTAGTCGGCGTAGGTAATCTCGTTCCAGATACCGAAGTCTTTCTCACGAATGGCAACCCGCCCCGGCGTTTGCTCGGCCCGCATCTTTAGAACCTGGGGGAGGGTGTATTTCTTGAGTTCGTAGCCCGTGGGCATCATGGGCGGCCTCCGGCTGGTCGGGTATGCAAGTCTGGAAGTCGGAGGCCTGGATGGTAGGCCTTCGGCCGCTCAGGCTGCATGATCCACCCCCACATAGGCCTCCTGCACCCGGGGATTCTGACTGACCTCTTCCGGGAGGCCGGAGGCAATCACCTGACCAAAGTCCAGCACATAGACCCGGTCGGAGATATCCATCACCACGCCCAGGTCGTGCTCGATGAGGATGATGGTGGTACCCCGCTCGGCCCGGATATCCAGGATGAAGCGCACCATGTCTTCCTTTTCTTCCAGGGTCATACCGGCCATGGGCTCGTCCAGCAGGAGCAGCCTGGGCGAGAGGGCCAGCGCACGCGCAACCTCGACCCGTTTACGTACCCCATAAGGCAGGTTGCCTACCAGGGTTTTGCGGTAGGGCTCGAGCTCCATGAAGTCGATGATCTCCTCGCAAAAGCGGCGGTTCTCCACCCCCACCCGCATGGCCCGGCCATAGATCAGGATGTTGTCCAGCAGGTTGTAGTGGCCAAAGGTGTGGCGGGCCATCAGCAGGTTTTCCAGCACGGTCATGCCGGTGAAGAGCTCGATGTTCTGAAAGGCTCGAGCAATGCCGTACTGGGTCACCTGGTGGGGCGAGGCGTGGGTCAGGTCGTGGTTCTCGAAGGTAATCCGGCCTGCGCTGGGGTGGTAGAAGCCCGAAATGCAGTTCAAGAGGCTGGTCTTGCCTGCCCCGTTGGGGCCAATCACCGAAACCAGCTCCCCGTCTGCGACCTCGAGGGAAACATCACTGAGCGCTTTTACGCCGCCAAAACTGAGCGTTACCTGTTCTACCTTGAGCTGCACCGGGCCTCCTTAGCTACGTTCGCCTCCAGCCTCAAAACAACAAATTTCGTTGCTTGCACTACTTTTACAAAGCTAACAAACGGGCGTTTGGTTGGAAAGTATATCCAGACCCCCGCGCAATGTCAACGTTTTGTGGCTTTGTGTGCAAAAAAACGTCATATTACAGATATGGTGGAAAAGTTCGTTTTTCTGTCATAAGTAATACCAGATTTAGGCTAGATTCAATGCCGTGCGTTGGCGAACCGACCCGACCGAAGCGATCCGCGTAGTGGACGAGCATTCCTCGGTTATCTGGCCTCGAGCGCCGGCCCCGCTTCCCGCCCGCACCCGGTTGTGCTAAACTCTTAGGGTTGCCTGGCTCGACCCGGCAGGATCTTTTTGTCTGGCCAAGCAGGGGGCTCTCACCCTGGCCAGCTTTTTCGGAGGAAGCAATGAAACGCACTTGGCAACCCAATAAACGCAAGCGGGCCAAAACCCATGGTTTCCGGGCTCGCATGAAGACCGCCGGAGGCCGCAAGGTGCTGGCCCGTCGCCGTGCCAAAGGCCGTGTGAAACTCAGCGTGAGCAGCGAACCCCAGCTGACCCGCTAGGCCTGGGATGGTCGCGCAGCTCCCCACTTACGGGGAGTTTTTTTACCCTGGGAACCTCGAGGCCCCCCCAACCGGCTGCACGGCCAGGGTAGCCTGATGTGTGGCAAGCGGGCCCACAAACCATGCTTCACCAACCGCCCAGCAGCCCTTCCCGTTTCCACGGTACTCTGCCTGTCTCATGCCGTTCTCTTCGCTCAAAGGAGAAAAAGCCTTCCAGCGCATCCGCGGGGGACGTCCTGGGCGTGGGAAGTATGTTACGGTACGCTGGTTTCCGCTGCGCCCCACCGCCTTCAACCCGGTGCGGGTGGGGATTGTAGTGTCCAACAAGGTTTCCAAAAAGGCCACGGTGCGGAACAAGATTCGCCGTCGCCTGAGGGAAATCCTGCGAAAGATGCACCTTCCACCCTGTGAGATGGTGGTTGTAGCTCAACCCGAGGCTGTTGGCGCGTCCTACTGGGACTTGCTCAAGGACTTAACCTATGCCCTGAAAAAGAGCGGGCTGGTACAATGACACAGGCTGAACTGCCCTATTGTGGGAGGCTGGAGCGTCGGTCTGAGATGTTGAACCACTTTCTGATGGGAAGCGTGCGCTTCTACCGGCGCTTTATCTCGCCGCTGAAGCCGCCCACCTGTCGTTTTTACCCCACTTGCAGCTGCTATGCGCTGGAAGCCCTGGAGCGCCACGGGGCTTTCTGGGGCCTGTATCTGAGCGTCAAACGCATCCTCAAGTGCCACCCGCTGCACCCGGGTGGGCTGGATTATGTACCCCAGGAAAGACCTCGAGTCCGCTGGAACCCCCTGGACTCGAAATAAAAGGAGCTACTGGATGAAACGCTGGTTTTGGACAAGTTTGGTTTTGTTTGCCCTGGCCCCCGCCTTCGCCCTCACCCCTGAGTGGCGCGAGGTAGACGTAAACAAAGACGGCAAGGTGGAAAAGGTGGCCGTCACCAACCTGGCCGACATCGCTTTCAACGAGCAGGGGCAGGTTGCAGGCTGGTACGTTAAAGCCGTGCGGGCCACCGATTTCAAAAGCAACTACGACCGCGCCCCCAACCTGGTTCGCTCGGGCCAGGCCCTGCCCGGCACCCTCGAGGGCTTCCAGCCCACCCGCTCCGAGTTCGTGCGCCGCGACCCCGCCAGCCCCGATTCCGACTTTATCGCCCGCTTTAGCGACGGCGAGACCACCCTCACCTACACCGTGCACCCCCGCTTCCTGACCATAGATGTAGATATCCAGAGCCCCACGCCTCGCAAGCTGGTCTGGACGGGCATCGGTGGAACCGATAACCCCATCACCAAATGGCTGGGCCAGGGCAACAACCAGCCTCTCAACGCAGGACAGGGGCCAGCAGTCTATGCAGGCTGGCAGACCCAGGGGGGTGCTGGCTTTGCCATGTTCGTCCGTCCACAAACCCCCACCCCCATCAGTCTAACCCAGCTAAACGGTGCTGGTATCGCCGAGATTACCGTGCCAGCAGGCAGCTTTAATCTCAAGGTGTATGGCGGGGCCAACGAGCTGGTACGGCTCAACGTGGAGGGTTTCTACCAGCTGCCCGGGGTGTTCCAGCCCAACATCTGGGGTCAGATTTCGCTGGGCCTGCTGTGGGGCCTGGAGGAAGCCCACCGCCTGGTGGGGGGTAGCTGGATTCTGGCCATCCTGGTCATAACCCTCCTGATTCGCCTGCTGATGTGGCCCCTGATGCACCAGCAGTTCAAGAGCATGGCCGAGATGCAGAAAATCCAGCCCCTGATCAAGAAGATTCAGGAGAAGTACAAAGACAACAAAGAGAAGCAGCAAGAGGAGATGATGAAGCTCTACCAGGAGCACAAAATCAACCCCCTGGGCGGCTGCTTCCCCTTGCTCTTGCAGATGCCCATCCTGTTCCTGATGTACAAAATCATGTCTGGATACGAGTTTGGGCAAGGTTTCCTGTGGGTGCCCGACCTGGCCTTACCCGACCCGCTCTACATTCTTCCGATTTTGTACGCCATCGTGATTTTAGTATCTACCTGGCTTACAGCAGCAGGAAATAAAGATGCCATCCGGCAGGGACTAATAATAAACCTTGTCTTTGTCTTTATTCTTTTCAGCTTCCCGGCAGGAGTCAACATCTATTACACGTTTTTCACACTTTTAGGTATCGGTCAGCAATACTACATCAATAAACAACTCGGCATAGGGAAAACAGTCCCAACCTCATAGACGTTTGCCGAGCGCCCAGCCACTATGGGCGATGACGAGGAACCTACACAGTGAACAACGACCACCATAGTCATTTTTCTATCCAGCCAACCCCCAAAGCGGAAAAGGTTATAATCCAGACGAGGTCGGTTCCTGGCTGGGAGAGTGATGCAGTTTAGAAGTCAGGTGCAAAGCCTAGAGCTTGCGAAGCAGTTTTCTGACAAGTATCCTAAACCACAATCAAGGCCTCAAGGCCAGGGACGCGATGATGTCAATCATCGCGTCCCTTTTGATATCTTCCTTGCCGAAAGGAGGTGAACTATAATGGAACTTCTCATGGAACTCCTTGGAATCTACAACACGTTCCTTTCAAATAGTCTTTTTTGGTGGTAGTGAGCTGACTTGATTCTTGATTGTAGGCACCCCGCTTATGGGGTGTCTATGTTTCTTATGCTGGTAAGCTATAATCGGTCGATTACCTATGGATGACAAAAAGCGAGGACTCGATGATCTGTTATCCGACCTGGGGATTGGAGAGAACGAAACTGCCCCCGAGGTCGTACTCAGGGAGGGAGAAGCGGCCCCCATTGTGACCCCCGCCACTCAGGAGCAAGACCCCAAAAGCGCCCTCGAGCACTTCATGGTGGGGCTCTTACTGCGGCTGGATCCGGCGTATTCGGTGGACATAGTCCAGGAGGGCGACGTGTTCCGCACCGAGATTCTGGGGGGCGACTCGGGTCGGGTGATTGGGCGCGAGGGCAAAACCCTGCAAAGCCTCGAGTTCATCGCCAATGTGGCCATGGCCAAGCAGTTTGGCTCGGCCTACCGGGTGGTGCTCGATGCCGCCGGGTACCGCCGCCGGAATGAGGAGCGCATTCGCCGAATGGCCACCGATGCAGTATTGCAGGTGGAGGTCAGTGGCCAGCCCATCGAACTACCCCCCATGCGCCCCAGCGAACGACGCTTGATTCACGTGATGCTCAAACAACACCCCAAAGTGACCACCACCTCGGTGGGTGAGGGAGAAGAAAGACATGTGGTGGTCATGCCCCGGGATGCCAGCCAGCCCGCGGCACCAGAAGAGGATGAAACCGGCGAGTAAAAGTTATCTGGAACTCCTGCGGGAGTTTCAGCAAAGGCTCGAGGCCGCTCGAAAACCCGCCGCCGAGTCCCGCTGGATTCTGGGCCATGCGGCCCGTCTGAACGACAAGCAGCTTGCGGCCCGGCTGATGCAGCCCGTTCCGGCGGATGTGGAGGAGGCCGCCTGGGCCATGCTGCATTTGCGCTTGACGGGCTACCCGCTGCAACTGCTGCTGGGCGAAACCGAGTTTTATGGCCTCAGGCTCAAGGTGGAGCGAGGTGTGCTGATTCCCCGGCCAGAAACCGAAGGGCTGGTGGAGCATGCGCTGAGCTCCGTCCGGGTGGAGGCAGAAGCCAGGGTGCTGGATGTGGGTACGGGCAGTGGAGCCATCGCGCTGGCCCTCAAGTCCATGCGCCCCAGGGCCACGGTATGGGCTACAGACATCAACCCCAAAGCCCTCGAGCTGGCCCGGCACAATGCGGGCCAACTGGGCCTCGAGGTTGTTTTCCTGGAAGCCCCCTTCACCGCCGACCTGAGCGACCTGGATCTGGTCGTCTCCAACCCGCCCTATCTGCCCGACAGCTACCGCAAAGAGGCACCGCCTGAGCTGGCCTACGAAGATAGCACAGCCCTCTACGCTGGCACGGAGGGGCTTGATGTGGCCCGCGAGCTGCTATCCCACGCCTGGAAAGCCCTCAAACCCGGAGGCCGGTTGTGGCTGGAGTTGGCTCCCGATAATGTCTACACGCTGCTGGGTGAAGCCACTGCCCAGGGTTGGCTCGAGGCCAGGGTGTTCCGCGATCTGGCCCAGCAACCCCGCTACCTGACCTGCCAAAAGCCCTCCCATACCGCATACGAATCCGAGAGCGAAGATGAGGGCCTGCTGGTCTGGGACAATGAATAGGGCCAAAACCGTCCATAAACACGATAGAATTTGAAACATGGACTTGCGTGCGTACCTAGAGACCGCCCTCGATGCCGCTTATCTGGCCAAAGGCATTCACCAGTACTATCAGGAAAAAGGTTTTACCCAAAGCACCAAGTCCACCCCTACCGACGTGGTCACTCAGGCCGACCACGAGTCCGAAGCGGCCATCCGAGAGCTCATCGCCTCACGCTACCCCGACCATGTGGTGCTGGGAGAGGAGCAAGGCCAGGATAAGGAAGGGGCTTTTCGCTGGATTGTAGACCCCCTCGACGGCACCGTGAACTATGCTCACAGCTTCCCTTTTTATGCCGTTAGCATCGGATTGGAGGCCCAGGGTGAGATGGTGCTGGGGGTCATTCTGGACACCGCCCGAGGCGACCTGTTTACCGCGACCAGGGGGGGCGGCGCCTTTTTGAATGGCCGTCCCATCCGGGTTTCTGGGCGGGAGGCGCTGGTGGGCAGTCTGCTGGCAACAGGCTTCCCCTACGACGTCCACAAGGACCCCGAGAACGTAACCTATTTTCAGCGAGCCCTTGCCAAAGGACTCACAGTGCGTCGTCCGGGGGCGGCAGCCCTCGACCTGGCCAACGTGGCCGCGGGCCGCCTGGACGGCTTCTGGGAGGTCAAGCTCAACCCCTGGGACGTTGCCGCCGGCTGGCTCATCATCACCGAAGCGGGGGGCAGGGTCACGGGTATAGAAGGCGAAGATTACCGGCTGGGCAACCGCTATGTAGTGGCCTCCAATGGTTTGATTCACCCGCAGCTACTGGATATGATTCATGGTAAATGAGCGAGGGCGAGTTCATCCTGCGCCGCAACCCAGCAGCAGACCTCGAGGTTTTCCTTGACAAAAGCAAACGAGTCTGTTTGGCCTGTGGCATGGAGTTACCCAAGGATTTTGTGGCAGCCTGTGGGTTGCAGAAGCACTGCCCGCACTGCGGGCACAAATACCCACTGGGCGATTGCGCAGATTGATTTATGGCGGTGTTGACAATAACTCCGCCATTCGGCGGAGTCATCCAAGCGGCCCAGGTGCTTACACAACCTTCCGACCAATATCCCGCCGATACAGTGCGTGTTCAAACTGAACAGCCCCTACCCCGGCATAGGCCCGCTCGAGTGCCCCCCGCAAATCGCGGCCCAAACCCACCACATTCAAAACCCGGCCTCCGCCCGTCAACAGCCCACTGGGGCCTTTGCGGGTTCCGGCCTGGAAATATAAAACCCCGTCGGGTGAATGCGGCGGCAGGGAGAGCGGCAGACCCTTGTGGGGGTCGTCGGGATAGCCAGGTGCGGCCATCACCACACAGGCCGAGGCCAGGGGGTGCCACTCGAGGCTTAGCTCGTGCAGGCGGCCTTCCACCACAGCCAGGGCCAGCTCCACCAGGTCGGTTTTCAAGAGCGGCAGTATGGCCTGGCACTCGGGGTCGCCAAAGCGGGCGTTGAACTCGAGCACCTTGGGGCCGTCGTCGGTCAGCATCAAACCCGCATAGATCACACCCCTGTAGACAATCCCCTCAGCCCGCAGCCCCTCCACCAGCGGCTGGAGTACCCGTTCCACAACTTCGGTGAGAACGCCTGGCGCCAGCGGGTAAGGGCAGATGGCCCCCATCCCCCCGGTCATGGGGCCGGCGTCGCCATCCAGCAGGCGCTTGTGGTCCTGGGAAGGCAGGAGGGGCTTTATGGTTACGCCATCGGTGATCGCCAGCACGGTTACTTCGGGGCCGCTCAGAAATTCTTCAATCACAATCTCGGCCTGTTCGGGCCCCGAGAGGATGTTGGCTGCTGCCTGCTTGGCCTGATGCAGGGTGGTCGCCACCGTAACTCCTTTACCTGCGGCCAGCCCCGAGTCCTTGATCACGATGGGGGCTCCGGCAGCTTCCAGATAGGAAAGGGCATCCAGCACATCGCTAAAGGTCTTGTGCCTGGCAGTTGGAATGCCAAAACGCGCCATCAGTCCCTTGGCGAAGGCTTTGGAACCCTCAATCATGGCGGCTTTTTGCACCGGCCCAAAAATTTTTAGCCCCCTGGCCAAAAAAGCATCCGCGATGCCTTCCACCAGCGGCGCTTCGGGCCCCACCAGGGTAAGCTCAATACCCTCCTGCTCGGCCCACTCGGCCAGTCGCCCCACATCGCCATCCCAGGGAATACACTCGGCCAGCTCGGCCATGCCGGGGTTGCCCGGCGCGGCAAAGAGCTCGGTCACCAGGGGCGACTGCGCCACCTTCCAACACATCGCATGTTCCCGTCCACCCGAACCTACCACCAAGACTTTCACGGAGCTAAGAATAACAGAGGGGTGTGGTCTGGCGACCATACCACAACCCGCCATGGGGCAGATAAACGCTGATTACCGGCGGTCTTGGGGGAGACATCCAGATCCTGGCGCCCTATGCCCCACCTGCCAGCCCTTTCAACACCCTTTGCACTGCCTCGGGGTAGGCCAGGTGTTCCTGCTCCAGGATTCGAGCTGCCAGGGTTTCCTCGGTATCATCCGGCAGCACCGGCACCCGGCGCTGGAGCACGATGGGGCCTGTGTCCATCCCTGCGTCTACAAAATGCACCGTGCAGCCCGACTCAGGTACCCCGGCCTCGAGGGCCTGGCGCTGGGCGTGCAGTCCGGGGAACAGGGGCAGTAGCGAGGGGTGAATGTTGAGGATACGCCCCTGCCAGGCCGACACAAACTCCGGCGATAAAAGCCGCATAAAACCCGCCAGCAATATCAGGTCGATACGGTGGTCGCGCAGAAGCTGGCCTGCTACCTGCTCGAACTGCTCGCGCCCGGTTTTATAGGCGACTCCCCGGTCGCGGCTTCTGGGCCAGGGTACATATTCGGCCTCAACTTCGGCCTCTACCGCCTTTTGCAGGGCCAGAGCTTCGCGCTGATCGGAGATGACCAGCACGATATGCCCTAGCGGGTTGTCGTGGGGGAAGGCCCGGAGCAAGGCCTCCAGGTTGCTCCCCCGGCCCGAGGCCAGCACCGCTATGCGGGCCGGACGTTCCAAAGGAAAGTAGCTCATCCGATTGTCCTCCAGCCTTTTTCTGAGGCCTGCTGGCGCAGCCGGGGCTCGGGGTAGACCACCACCGCTTGCTGGGCCAGCTCGAGCATGGGTTCATCGGCCAGGGTATCGCCGTAGGCCACCGCCAGGGGCTGCCCCTGCAAGAACTGCCGCAGTTGCTCGGCTTTGTGGGCCCCCGAGCGCACCGGTCCCAGCAGCCGCCCGGTGAACACCCCCTGCACTACCTCTAAAGGCGTGCCCAGGGCCACCACCCCAGGGCCCAGCCGCCGGGCAAAGGCCTCGAGCATGGGCTGGAAGGTAGCCGAGCACAACACCACCCGCTGGCCCTGGGCCAGTGCAGCCTGCAACTCGGCTACCACTTCGGCCCGGCGCCGGGGCCAGAGTTCGTTGGCCGCCACCCACTCCCCCACCGCCTCTAGCTCGGCCTGGCCCAGCCCGGCCAGCAGCCCGGCGGCAGCGGCCATGAATTGATCCTGAAAGGCCCGCTTGTCCCTAAAGCCCAGCCGCGCGGCGATGGCCCCCGGCAGGTGGCGGTAGAAAAAAGCCCGGTACTGCCCAGCCCGCCCATGGGCCTGCATCCAGGCCGCCATACCCTTCCAGGTTTCCCCGGTGGTGAGGGTGCCCTCGAGGTCAGCGGCGATGGAGTTCAGGGTTGGCTCGTCGAAGCGGTGCATTTTCTCAGGCCATCACTTCCTCGGGATGGTGCTTGGTCCAGTAGCGCACCAGTCCATCCACGCTCATCCAGGCGGGGTCGGCGAACTCGTATTCCTGCACCTCTTCCTCGGAAAGCCCCGCCGTCCGCAGGGTGGCCGCCACATAAGACTCGAACTCGGCCACCATCTGCTCGCGGCTTTGGCCCTGTTTGAGCCGGACTTTGATCCAGTCGGCCCATTCAAGGAGCTTGGCTTCCAGCGCCTCCAGGTGCGGCCCTACGTCGTCGGTCGGGCCAAAGTGGGTGAGGTAGAGCTTACGGAGGTTCAGGGCACGGATTTTAGCAATGGATTGGCGCCAGGTTTCGATGTGAATCTCCGGCGGGGGGCAGGGCGGCAGCACCGGCCCGCGGCCAATCTTGACTCCGGTCACATCACCGCCAATGAGCGCATCTCCAATCAAAAAAGCGTGATGGTGGTAGGCGTGGCCGGGGGTTTCAAGGGCGGTTATGGCCACCTCGCCCACCTGCACCGTGGCGCCATCCTGCAGAATCTCAATCCGACTTTCCGGTACAGAGCCCATCTGGCCCCAGAGGGCTTCCATCTGGTCGCCGTAGATGCGCGTGGCCGAGGCCCAGAGCTTGCTGGGATCGACCAGATGGGGGGCTCCCTTGGGGTGAACGTAGATGGTAGAACCCCGCTCTGCCATGCGCCAGGCCGCTCCGGCGTGGTCGAGGTGGATGTGCGTCACGAACACGTGCCGGATGTCCGAAGCGGCGTACCCCAGAACATTGAGGCTATCCAGAAGCACCGAGAAGCGGGATTCCGGCCCCGTTTCAAAGAGTACCGGCCCTGCCTGGGTCTCCAGTAAAAACGAAGCAATCACCCGGGGGGCCCGGTCGTGCAGGTCGAGGATGTGAATCACAGCCCTATTCTACGCAAGCCCTGCATCTGGCCGCAAAGTTGAAAGGTAGTGGTTGAGAGACCTCACATTCAAACCTTATTAGATAGTTCTATTTCAGGCCAACATACAGCGATACAGCAAACCGGCAAACCCTCATACATAGCCCGCGTCAGGCTCATCAAGAACATCTTTACAAGGAGACCGCCAGCCTCCGTCGTGCGAACCAGGCAGCAATGGCCCCCCTATGGAAGATTCAAGCCCTAGCGCGACCCGGTGATGTAGCTCTCCAGCTCGGCAATCATAAACTCCTGCTGGGTCATGATGGCTTTCACCACGTCCCCAATGGAAATAACCCCAATCAGCTTGCCGTCCTCTACTACCGGCAGGTGGCGAATCCGGTTGCCGGTCATCAGATTCATGCAGTCGGCTACGGTAGCATCGGGGGTGATGGTGATGAGGTCGTCGGTCATGACCTCTCCAACCAGGGTGTCCTTGGAGATACGACCCATCAGTACTATCTTGCGAGCGTAATCGCGCTCGGAGAAAATGCCCACTAGCTGGTTGCCACTCATGACCATAAGGGCACCCACATCGTAAGAGGCCATGCGCTCCAGGGCCTCAAAGACGGTGGCATCTACCGAGATTGCGTGCACCATATTGCCCTTGGCCTGTAGCAATTGCCTTACTGTGCTGGTCATTCTACACCTCCCAACATCTTTTACAGACTGGGTCACTAAGCCCAAGTCGGGTTCAGCAGGGCAAAAACCACAACCGCATATGCCCTTTCGCCTCTGAACGTTAGGGGTATTGTACCCCGTTCATCCCTTAATCCAAATAGGGCTATGAGCCCCCGCGCAATGCCCCCAGAGGGTCCGGGCTGGCCTCGCGAACCGCCAGCGACAGGGTTAGGGCAGGTATCAGCAACAATCCCAGCACGCTCAGGCTCTCGAGTACCCCAAACCGCTCGATGATGGGCCCCACTACCCCATATAAAAGCCCGGCAAATCCCCAGGTGAAGCCCATCAAAAGCCCCGATACAGTGGCCATCTGACGTGGTTCGTGCTCCTGGGCCATCGTGACCGCTACCGGTACACCCGCGTTCATCAGGGCACCCGTTACGGCCAGCAAACCCACATAAAACCAGTTCTCGGGCGGAACCACCAGCAAAGCGATGTAGAGCGGAATTGCAAAAACCATAGTGCCCACCAGCACACTGCGCCGCCCCAGCCGATCCGACAAGGTTCCCCCCATAAAAGCCCCAACGGTAGCTGAAATGCTGTAGATGGAGAGCGTCAGGGCCACCTGAGCATCCGAGATTCCGCGCTGGGCGAACCAGAACGGGATGGTCGTGGAGAAGCTCATGAACACGATACTGCGCAGGGTCGAAACCGCCCACAGGCGTGCCACTTGCCCACGAAAAACCCGCTGCAAATCCCCGAACGTAGAGGGTTTGGTTTGCAGCCTGGTAGGCGGCGCCTGCCGCAACAGCAAGAAAGCCGGAACCAGGGCCAGAGGAATGAACCAGGCCAGGGTTTGCAACCCCCCCTGGTTCACTGCGCTGAGCGACACGATGGGTCCCAGTGAAATACCGATGTAGCCCCCGGTACCAAAAAAGCTCATCCAGAAGCCACGCCGGGCTGGATTGGCATACTGTCCGACCAGGGCCGCCCCCGCCGAGTGAAACAGGGCCGAGCCCAGCCCGGATAAAGCCAGCACCACCCCAGCCACCCAGAGATTGGGGAAAAAGCCCAGCAGGCCGCCACCCAGGGCCATCAGCAGCGGCCCCAGGGCAGCCAGCACGCGGCGATCGTAACGGTCGGCTACCAGCCCGGCCAGGGGTTGCAGCAAGCTACCGGTCAGAGATTGCAGCGCCACCAGGAGCGAAACCGCCCCATAGCTTACGCCAAAAGCGGTCTGGAGCTTGGGCAGTAAGGGGGTCAGGAATGCCCCGAATAAGTCGTTGGTAGCGTGTAGCCAGGAGAGCAAAAAAGGCAGCACTTCCAGAGCATACGCTGACCCGCCGGTCAGGAAATGCGAGCTGAGAATCAAAGACCCATCACAGTTCTATGATTTTTTGCTGCTACTCCCAGCGGCAAAAAAAACGAGCCCTGGCGGGCTACTGGCTTCCCAAGACCACTGCATTCTTAGCGAGCAGGGCCTCAATGGTGTCCTGTCAGGTCGCCTGTCTCAGATTACGCAGCACCTCCCAGTCGCCCGGCTCCACTCCGTACAACAGGGCCAGATAGTAGCTAGCCCAGGCCACGCGGTACCAGTAACACAGGGCTTTGGCCAGGGTGCCTTCGGCTTCCGGCTCCGGGAGTTCAATAAGGGTGTCTACACGGTTCTCCAGAATTTCCTGAGCATAGCGCTTGCGCTCGTCGTTGTCGACCAGCACCGCAGCAATGGGGTCGCCTTGCTCGTGACGGGCCTCGAGGCCCGTCACAAAAAACTCCAGGCTCGAGGGGGGAGGCGTAAAAGAAAGGCTCTTGCCAATGCGACTGAAGGTTTGTTGCAAAGCCTGGGCCAGCCCCGGATAGCGTTCGGGAACTACCCACATGGGGGTTCGTTCCAGCAGCGAATAAGCTAGAAACTTGGCCGGGTTTTTGCTCAGGCTCACCTCAGGGCGCAGGCGTTCACGTTCCAGAAGCAAGGCCTGGTCTATGCGGGCCAGTTCCGCTTGCTGACCCATAGCCAGCAACAAAAAACGCAGATAACGATAGGTGGCGAGGGGATGGGCCATCACCAGAACCTCGAGGTTCTCTCGAAAACCCAGGCGTACAATTTCTGCACCGCTGACCGAAGCATAAAGCCCAGCTCCCGCCGCACCGCCAAAGTCGTAGCCACCCTCCAGCACAAACTGTGTGCCAGTAGCAGTGAGTTCTGGAGCAAAGTCCCGCACGAGCTGCGCTGCCCACCAGGCCTCACCAAACCCCACCACGCCATAGGGCGGGGCATAGCGGGCCTGGGGGACTGGCCCACTGCCCACCAGGTCGCGCAGATCAAAGGCCAGTCCCAGGCGGTCGGCCAGGTAGGTTTCCTGTGAATCGAGGTCGCGCATTCGTCTCAGTTTACCGGCCTGTCGAAACAAAAAAGGGTGTTCGGAGCTTGACCTGCCCATCCAGGCCATTGCAAGCCTCGAGCTGCACTGGCAGCCTGGGTGCGGCTTTGGGTCAGATGCTTCTCCCAGCGTCGTCCACAAGCTCTTTTCTGGATTTCACCAACCATACCGAATCGAAGTTATGCCAGATTGGCTTGGTTCGTTGCCGAACGGTGTAGAACCAACCCAACCGAAGTTATCCCTTTATGGGAGGACGATGCCGCCCCTTGGAAGTTATCCGCGTAGCGGAGGGCGATATCGCTGGGAGGGGTGCGTAGCGAGACGTTTGTTTCGCCGACTGAAAGGAGGGGTGGGGTGGGGTGCGCTCCACGATTCAAGTTGCGCCGCGCGCGGCACAACCAAGCCTCTGGATCTATTAATGACCATCTTTTTGAATCCGGTATGCCAAGAAAGACACAAAAAGAAGCGGGGCTAGCCCCACTTCCAAACTCAGCTTTTGTTACCGGGCATCGGGTGCGATTCCAAAAGAGATGCCCCATCCACTCAAAAAAATATATTAGCGGCGTTTGCGACCGCCCTTTCCACCCGGCTTTTTGCTGCCGCCACCGCCACCAAAACCACCTGAGCCGCGCAGGAAGCTTTTGAGTTTGTTCTCAAACTCGGGGGCCTGGCGGGGTAAGCGCTTGGGCCGGGGGGGTTCGACGGGGGCCGGGGTGAGTTCCTTGATGGAAAGGTCGAGGCGGCCCTTATCGTCGCGACCCAGCACCAGCACCGAGACCACATCCCCTTCATTCAAGTGATCGCGGATGTTCCTGACAAACTCGTGGGCTACCTGCGAGATGTGGACCAGACCTGATTCCCCAGTGGGAAACTCGATAAAAGCCCCGAAGTCCATAATTCGCGTGACGCGACCTTCAACGATTGCACCGGCTTCAAGCTCCATTCAGGCGTTCCTCCAAAACGACACGTAATCCCATAACACAAGTGTCCTAAGGCTGTGGGGGATTCACGATACTTCACTATATCATCTTCAGTTCCTCTGATCCCGAAGCACCGGTCATTGGAAGGAGAGCCTCGAGGTTTTTTTGTAACGTATTTCCAACACTAACTTCAAAAAGTGATATATTGAAGCCACGGAGGAGTTTCAAATGATCGCCGACCGCCCCAAGGACCTGTGGTTTGAGCTGAATAGCGAGGAGCGCCAGATTATCGGTGCGTTGCGGGATTTTTTGCAGGCTGAGGTAGCTCCCACAGCCACCGAGCGCGACGAAACCGGGACGTTTCCCTTCGACATTGTGAAAAAGCTGGGCGAGATGGGCGTGATGGGGGCCCAGGTGCCCGAGCAGTACGGGGGGGCAGGGCTCTCTACACGCATCTTTGCTCGCATCATCGAAGAAATTGCGGCTGTGGATGGCTCGTTGGCCCTGACGGTGGCCTCGCACAACAGCCTCTGCACCGGCCACATCCTGCTGGCGGGCAACGAGCAACAAAAGCGCCACTTCCTGCCCCGTCTGGCCACTGGAGAGGTACTGGGGGCCTGGGGACTGACCGAGCCCGGCAGCGGCTCCGATGCGGCTGCCATGCGCACCAGCGCCGAGGAAACCCCTTCGGGCTGGGTACTAAACGGCTCCAAACAGTTCATCACCCAGGGGTCGGTGGCAGGGGTCTATGTGGTCAACGCCCGCACCGATAAAGCCCCCGGCGAGGAGAAAAAACACCTGGGGCTCTCGGCCGTGGTGTTTGAAGCCCCGATTCAGGGGCTGCGGGTTGGGCGCAAGGAAAAGAAGCTCGGCCTCCATGCCTCCGACACGGCCCAGCTCATTTTCGAGGACATTCAGCTACCCAAGGAAGCCCTGCTGGGCGAGCGCGGCAAGGGTTTCTACGATGTGATGAAGGTACTGGAAGGGGGGCGCATCGGTATTGCCGCGATGGCAGTGGGGCTGGGGCGGGCAGCTCTGGAGTTTGCAGCCAAATATGCCCTGCAGCGCGAGCAATTTGGCAAGCCCATTGCCGAGTTCCAGGCCGTCTCGCACAAGCTGGCCGATATGTCTACCCAGCTGGAGGCCGCACGTCTTTTGTACCTCAGAGCTGCCGATCTGCGCGATGCCGGCCGGCCCTTTGGCAATGCAGCCGCTCAGGCCAAGCTTTTTGCCTCGGAGGTGGGAGTTCAGGCCTGCGACGAGGCCATCCAGATTCTGGGGGGCTACGGCTACATCAAGGAGTATCCGGTGGAGCGCTACTGGCGCGACGCCCGCCTGACCCGCATTGGCGAAGGGGCCAGCGAAGTTCTGAAGGTCATCATTGCTAAAAACCTGCTGGCGCAGTACCGGTAGGGGAAGAATCCAAGCGAACCGTCGGGGGGGCTTTCCTGCCCCCCCTTCCCTTGCTATCCTTTCCCCGTGTACGAACTGTTCAAACCCTGGCTGTTTCGTCAGGACCCCGAGACCATTCACGAGCAGGTGGTACACGGCCTGGCCTGGTTGGGGCGGCGGGGGCCGGGGTTGGAACTGGTGCGGTGGCTCTGCACTGTACAGGACAAGCGCCTCGAGGTCACTGCCTTTGGCCTGCGATTCCCCAATCCCATCGGGCTGGCGGCTGGCTTCGACAAAAATGCGGTTGCAGTACGGGCCTGGGCTGCGCTGGGGTTTGGACACGTGGAAATCGGCTCGGTGACCGCCCTGCCACAGCCGGGCAACGACAAACCCCGCCTCTTTCGGCTGCCGCAGGATCAGGCCCTGATTAACCGAATGGGCTTCAATAACGAAGGGGCCGAAGCCATTGCAGCCCGGCTCGAGGAGCTACGCGAGACTTTCGGCAAGCCTCCAGTACCGCTGGGCATTAACCTGGGGAAATCGAAAATAACGCCCCTGGAAGAAGCCCCTAAAGACTATCTGCAAAGCCTGTCGGTGCTCTGGCCTCATGGCGACTATTTCGTCATTAACGTTAGCTCGCCCAACACGCCGGGTGTTCGGGCCTTGCAGGACAGGGACAAACTGGAAGAGCTGCTTTCGGCCCTCACAGGTTTCGTTGGGGGTCGCAAGCCACTGCTGCTCAAAATTGCGCCCGACCTGAGCTGGGAACAGATCGACGAAATTCTCTTGTTGGTCGAACAGTACCGGCTCTCGGGGCTTGTGGCCACCAACACCACCATCCAGCGTACCGGCCTGCAAAACCCCATCCACGAGGCTGGTGGCCTTTCGGGCAGGCCGCTGCGAGAGCGCTCACTCGAGGTACTCAAGTATCTGCACAGCCGGCTGCAAGGCCGCCTGCCGATTATCTCGGTGGGGGGCATCTTTAGCGCAGAGGACGTGTGGGAGCGGCTTTTGAGCGGGGCCACGCTGGTGCAGGTGTACACCGGCTTTGTGTACCAGGGGCCTTTCATGATGCGAACGCTGTGCCAGGGGCTCCTTCGCAGAATGCAACTGGAAGGCATCCACAGTCTGGAGCAGCTCAAGTTAGCTGTGTAGATAGCAGCTCTCTTATTTCTTCGAGTTTCCCCTCGGCAGCCGCTTCGCCATCGCGGATGGCCTGCTCGAGTTGCTGGAAGCTGAAAAGCCCCATGCCCTCGAGTTTGGGCCGCAAAACCAGATCGGGGCGCGATACCGCCAGCTTGACCTCGGCCAGTCGAATCTGCATGATCTCAACTGCACGATAAACGTTCTGGATAGGGTTTACATCAATACCGCGGCGAAAAATCTGTTCCCACCAGCTTTTCTTGTGAGGCTGCTCGTGCAAGACCTCCAGCGGGGTCACATCCACGGCCACCACCCGCTCCGAGCCCAAAAAGCGCACCAGATCTACCGGTATCTGGTTCAGAATGCCGCCATCGGCCAGGAGCTGATGGCCCACCCAGATGGGATTGATAGCACCCGGATAGGCAATGGAAGCCCGGATGGCCTGAAACACATCCCCCTGGCGAAAGTAGACCTCGGTACCGGTGATAAGATCGGTGGCGGTGATACCGAAAGGAACAGGAAAATCCTCCAGCTGGCGGGGAATATAGGGCTCCAGAAAGCGCACCAGTTCGCTGAAGTTGAGCATATCGCTCAAAGGGTTCCAGTCCAGAAAGCGCCAAAAAGACATCTGGGACAGAATTTCTTGCACCTCATCGGCAGTGTGCCCACTGGCGAACATGGCCCCCATCATGCTGCCCATGCTGGTTCCAGCAATGGCGCTGGGCCGGAACCCTTCCCGCTCCAAAACCCGCATCACCCCAATGTGGGCATACCCCCTGGCCCCCCCACCCCCCAGAGCCAGGCCAAAGCGCTTACAATCGGCCATACCCTAGGCTAAGCCACGGCTCGGTTTTATTCCACCAGCGTTTAATGCCGGGCTCAAGAAGATAGTGATACCGAATTCAAAGGATAGTCATTCAAACCAAAAAATCCAGAAGCTTGGTTGCGCCGCGCACGGCGCAACTTAAATCGTGGAGCGCACCCCACCCCTCCCCTCCCCTCCCTACGGTCGGCGAAACAGGCATCTCAGCGAAGCAAACGTCTCCTTTCAGTCGGC
>FWPV01008047.1_pt1 | contig 18698 bp, 19 predicted proteins | sample 2228371 | NCBI WGS metagenome assembly FWPV01 (sample SAMEA103939776, study PRJEB20133) | metagenome
GCCCCCGTGCCGCTGCCGGCGGCCGCGTTGTTGCGGAAGGAGTTACCGGTAATGGCGATCCGCGAGGTGGGGGTATAGTAATCCGTGGCCACAAAGAGGCCGCCGCCCGCGCCTGGGTGAGATACTGGCGCTCCGTCCGGCCGCCGCGGGTCGAGGATGCGCAGGGGACGGCCGCCGGTCGCGCGGCCAGAAACGCCCACCCGGACGGGCAGCGGCAAGACCTGCGGCGCTGAGGCCCATGACTGGCGCGCATGACGGGGCCGGCGGGGGAACGGGGGACGGGGGGACCGCTGTCGGTGCGCGCGGCGCCCTACTCCGCCGCCTCGGCCTCGGGCTTGGCAACGGCGATCACCGGCGCCTCCAGCTCGTAGGAATAGCCCTCGAGCATGTCATAGGCCCGCTCGATCGCCGCGATCTGCGTCTCGGCGGCGCGGATCGCCTCGGTGATCGATTGCGTGCGGGCGCGCAGCATGGCGCCGAGCACGTCATTGTCCGGACGGCGGCCGATGCGGTCGGCATGCTGGCGCACGCGGGTACGGTGGCGCTCCAGTTCGAGAATGTGGAAGCGCGCCTTCAACAGGTCGTCGGTCAGCTTGCGGCGCAGGCCGGCGACGGGGTCGAAGCTGCCGGGCTCGCGCTCGTCGAGGATCATCTCGTTGACCAGCGTCTCCAGCATCATCAGGCCCTTGAGGTCGGTGGCGTCGGCGAGCTGCGGATCATAGCCGGTATCGTCATAGACCTTGCGCCGCACCGGGTCCTTCAGCAGCTCGTAGGAGGCCGTCAGCGCCGCAAAACGCTCGAGATCGCCGCCGGAATCGGGATGTGCGGTCTTGGCGGCCTTGCGATAGGCGGCCTTGATCGCCGCCTCGTCGGCGTCGCGCTCCAGTCCGAGCAATTGGTATGGATCGATCACGGCGGCACCTGTCCTCGGCATGTCATCATTGGCCCCCGCCCGTGTCCTAAAGCCAGACGGGGATGGCTTCAAGTCGCAAGCCGGCTTGTCCAAAGAATGACGGGGCCCCGGCGGCCGATTTACCCCGAAGGACGCCGCAGTTTACCCCCAAATCCTAATGGATTCAGCTGCTTGCTCCGGCGAAACGGGGCAGAGTGCGACTTTTCGCCCTTGCGTTTTTCTGGAAAACCCTTAGAAATGGCGCCGTTCGGGCACTAATGATCCCGGAGACTGGACCGATTGTATGACCGCCTGGCGGTCCTGGGAGCTTAACTCCCGCTGGTAGACGTTCTTTCCCCGTTATCGCGACTTCCGACTGGCCCTTCGTGCGAAGGGCATGCCGCCCCCTCTTCCGGCCTGCCGGGCGTGGGGACCAAACGACAAAAGGGAAAAAGGAACTCTCCCATGGCCACCAAAGGCACCGTAAAATTCTTCAACCAGGACAAGGGCTTCGGCTTCATCACCCCGGAAGGCGGCGCAAAGGACGTATTCGTCCACATCTCCGCTCTCCAGGCTTCGGGCATCCAGACCCTGAAGGACGGCCAGCAGGTTTCGTTCGACACCGAGCCGGACCGCATGGGCAAGGGCCCGAAGGCCGTCAACATCCAGGCTTTCTGAGCCTGTTCGCCGCAAGGCGATGACCAATTTCGGAAACGGCGTCCTTCGGGGCGCCGTTTTTCGTTTGCGGCATGGCGCGAAAAGCCGTGGGCGGATCGCTTTGGCGCCGCCCCTGCCCGCGTCTCAGGCGGCCACCTTCGGACCACCGGCAATGTCGACGGCGGCAAAGGCCTCGGCGATCAGCTCGGGACCGATGCCGGGCTTGGTGGCATCCGACAGGATCTGCCGGTAGCGCCGCGCACCGGCAAAGCCCTGGAACAGGCCGATCATGTGGCGGGTCACGTGATTGAGCCTGCCGCCGCCGGTCATCACCGCCTCGGCATAGGCGATCATCGTGTCCCGCACCGCGTCGAAGTCCGGCACCCTGCGGGCGGCGCCATAGATTTTTTCATCCACCTCGGTCAGCAGCGTGGCATTGTGGTAGGCGGCCCGTCCGAGCATGACGCCGTCCATCACCTTGAGGTGGTCCAGCGCGGCCTCGATCGTGTCGATGCCGCCATTGATGCCGAGGAAGACGTCCGGGTTCTCGCGCTTCATGCGGTGAACGAGGTCGTAGTCGAGCGGCGGGATCTCGCGGTTCGCCTTCGGCGACAAGCCCTGAAGCCAGGCCTTGCGCGCATGGATCCAGATCGCATCGGCACCGGCGGCCACCATGCGGGCGAGGAAATCCGGCAGCACCGTTTCCGGCACCTGGTCGTCGACGCCGATCCGGCACTTCACCGTCACCGGCACGCGCGCCACCTCTTTCATCGCCGCCACGCAGCCCGCGACCGTTTCCGGCTCACGCATCAGGCAGGCACCGAAGGTCCCCGACTGGACCCGGTCCGAGGGGCAGCCGACATTGAGATTGATCTCGTCATAGCCATAGTCGGCGGCAATCCGCACTGCCTCGGCGAGCTTTGCCGGATCCGAGCCGCCGAGCTGCAGGGCAACGGGATGTTCCTGGGCCGAGAAACCGAGCAGCCGGTCGCGGCTCCCATGCAGGATCGCATCGGCGACCACCATCTCGGTAAACAGCAGCGCCCGGCCCGTCAGCTGCCGATGAAAGAACCGGCAATGCCGATCCGTCCAGTCGATCATCGGGGCGACGGCAAATATCTTCTGCCGTGCCGCATATTCGCCTGCCATACTGACCAAGCCGATCTCCGTCGCCGTGAAAAAAGACGCGTACGCGTATGCCCGCGTCGCTGCCGATGCGGCCCCAACCGGAGCCCGCCCTGGCGGGGAAATAACCGAGGCGGCAGAAGAATACAAATGCTGGCTGCGCAACCCTGCTCAAAGCACGGCGGTCCGAACCGTCGCCTCCGGAATGGACCGGGACCATCGACCGGCGCCGGCGCGAGCGCCCAAGGGGGGATCAGGCCTCGCTCGACGGCAGCCGCGACAGGCGGCGGCTGAGATCGGCGGCCAGCGCTTTTGCGTGACGCCCCACCATGATCGACTGGTGATTGCCCGCGACATCGACCCATTCGGCACCCGGCAGAAGCCGGCCCCATATACGCCTCGGGTCGCAATCGACCGGAGAGCCGCCCTGGGTGCGGTAGAAAACCAGCGGCGCCGGGAAGGACTGCGGGCGATAAAGCCCCTTCATCCGCAGGAGCTGGCGCGCGGCGCGGCCATAGGCCGGCGGGTAGCCGCCCACCCATTGCGGCAGCAGCGTCGGATAGGCTTCGTCGCGCGGATTGCGAAAGCGGATCGACAACCGGCGCAGCCTCTGGCGCCAACCGCCGGGTTGCGCACCCTGCCCCGGCTCCCCGGCTGCGTCGGGTCCCGGCGCGCCAAATGCCGCTGCCTTTGCCCGTCGCCTGGCGACGAAGCGCCCGACGGCAAAGGAAAGCCACGTCGCCAGCGGCCAGGCATGCTCGCTTTGCGGACTGTCGATCAGCCCAAGAAAATCGCAGCGCAAGCCGCGGGCGTCGAGCGCCCGGGCAAGCTCCAGCGCCACGACGCCGCCAAAGGAATAGCCGACCAGCCGGTATGGCGGGCGCAGACCGGAAGCTTTCAAGGCCGACAGACAGGCGGCGACCTCGTCCGCCACTTCGGCTGGACGGGCGGCTGGACGGTCGAAGAGAGTGAGCGCCATGCCGTAGACCGTGCCCCCGAAAGACAGAGCATTGATGACGTCCTTCATTTCGAGAAAACAGCCGACGCCACCGGCAAAGACCACGATGCTCTCCTTTCGATTACCAGGCCTGATCTCGATCAGTTTGGGAACGGTGCGGTACGAGCCGTCCGTCATCGCCTCAGCGAGCGCCGGAAGGGTCGGCCAGAGATAGAAACTGTTGACGTCGAGTTCGATGCCCGTCGCCTGCCAGACGGCATCGATGAAGCGCAGGGCGCGGTTGATGTTGAAGGCTTCGGTGAGCGGCGTAGCGGGCTCAATCGGCTTGCGCAGCACCTGGACGGCGAGCGCGGCGAGCAGCGCCTCCAAGCGCACAGTCTCCGCCGACAGCGCCCGCACTTCCTTCTGTTCCGGTCGTTTCTCGGCCGACATTGCCAAAGGCCCACTCCCCCTAGAGCCGGCAGCATTCCACAACGGTCTTTCGCTTCGGTTAAACACGGCCCGCCATGCCCACCGGCGCCTGCGGCAACCTTGTCGGCGCTGCATCGTTGAACCTACAGTGCAACGAAGACAGAAGGAGAAGGACCATGGAGAGCTATCGTGGCGGCTGCCTTTGCGGCAATGTGCGTGTGGTCGCGTCGGGGCGTCCCTACCGGGTCGGCATCTGTCACTGCCTCGACTGCCGCAAGCATCACGGGGCGCTGTTCCAGACCTCGGCAATCTTTCCCGCGGAGGCGGTGACGATCGAGGGCGAGACGCGCGACTATGACGGGAGGTACTTCTGCCCGCGTTGCGGCTCGCCGCTGTTCGGCCGCAGCGGCTACGAGATCGAGGTCAATCTCGGCATCCTCGCCGACATCGACCAGTTGAGACCGACCTACGAACTCTGGACCATCCGCCGCGAATCCTGGCTGCCGCCGTTTCCGCTCAACAGGCGCTACGAACGGGATCGCGACGAGACGGGGCGGTCCGAGGCATAACAGGCCGGGCGTCGGCGCCAGTCCCTGTCGTTGCCATCGCGAGACATGGTGGGACGCCCGCGGTGCGGGCCAGGCCGCACGGCCGCCCCGGTTACAACAGCCCGAGTTCCGCCAGTTCGCGCTTCAGGTCTTCCGGCATGTCCTCCAGATTGGCGCCAGAGGCGCCAAGATCGCGAGGGGCGGCGTCGGGCTCGAGATAACGCCAGCCCTGGAAAGGCCGGCGCGGCGCCGGCGCGGTTTCGATCACCTCCGGGCCAAGCAGAAGCTCGCAGCGCGTTACGCCGTCGCCGCCGGTGAAGGTCTTGATGTCGATGAGTCTCTGGCGGGCGGCGACCTGGCCCTTGATCACCCAGTAGAGCGAACCGCCGTCCAGCAGTTCGTCGATGCGCTTGGGCACCATGCGGGTGACGTGGGAGGAATGCGGCTCCAGGCCGGCGGCCATGGCCACGAGCGCCCGTTCCGCGACCCAGTCCTTCAGGTCCTGGATGGAATCGGCACCGACGCAAAGCTTGATCATATGAAGAGCCATGCCCACCGAGATAGACGGTCCACACGGCGGGTCAAGGGGACGATTACCGTAGCGGCACACGCTGCACAGTTTCGCGGATCGACCTACCCGCCGTCATCCTCGGGCTTGTCCCGAGGATCTGCCAAGAGGGGTTCCAGTGACAGCGTTAACAGCGGACAGGTCAAATCCGTCGAAGCGGCAGTGGATGCTCGGGACGAGCCCGAGCATGACGACTTGGCGGTCCCGAAGCCATTCACTTGAGCTCTGACCGCCGGCGCCCAGATCTCGCTGCCGCACGGAGTGAATGCCGCGGCACCAACTCCGTCATCCTCGGGCTTGTCCCGAGGATCTACCGAGGTAGGTCCTGCGCACAAGGATAAGATTGCCCGAGGGCCGTCGAAGTCGAGTTCTTCACCGGCGGCAGTGGATGCTCGGGACGAGCCCGAGCATGACGGCTTTGAGATGCCGAAGCCCCTCACAGGAGCTCTGACCGCCGGCTTCCAGCGCTCGCTGCCGCACGGGGTGAATGCCGCGGCGCCAACTCCGTCATCCTCGGGCTTGTCCCGAGGATCTGCCGAGGCTGGTCCTGCGAACGGCAGTCCTGGGGCCCGAAGGCGTTTGACGTCCAGTCCACCGCAGGCGCCAGTGGATCCTCGGGACAAGCCCGAGGATGACGAACGCACTGGTCGGAACGGTCACAGCCTCGTGACGGTCGTGTCGGGAACGGTCTTCGCGGGCGGCCGAGTGGCCAAGCCTTGCCGCCTCAGCACTCCACGACATTAACGGCGAGGCCGCCAAGCGAGGTTTCCTTGTATTTCTCGCTCATGTCATTGCCGGTCTGGCGCATGGTCTCGATGCAGGCGTCGAGCGGCACGAAATGCTCGCCGTCGCCCTTCAGCGCTAGGGAGGCTGCGGTCACGGCCTTGACGGCGCCCAGCGCATTGCGCTCGATGCAGGGCACCTGGACGAGGCCGGCGACCGGGTCGCAGGTCATGCCGAGATGGTGCTCGAGGGCGATCTCGGCGGCGTTCTCGATCTGCTCCGGGCTGCCGCCCATCACCGCCGCCAACCCCGCCGCCGCCATGGCCGAGGCCGAGCCCACTTCGCCCTGACAGCCGACCTCGGCGCCAGAGATCGAGGCATTGTGCTTGATGATTCCGCCGACGGCGGCGGCGGTCAGCAGATAGTCGCGGATGCCGTCCTGGTCGGCATCGGGGTGGAAATGCAGGTAGTAGCGGATGGTGGCCGGCACGACGCCGGCCGCCCCGTTGGTCGGCGCGGTGACGACCCTGCCGCCTGCGGCGTTCTCCTCGTTGACCGCCATGGCATAGACCGACAGCCAGTCATTGGCGAGGAGCGGGTTCTGCCGGTTTGAGCGCCATTCCTCCTGCAGCTGGTCATGGATCGAGCGGGCGCGCCGGCGCACGTTCAGCCCGCCCGGCAGCCGGCCGTCCTGTTTGAGGCCACGGTCGATGCAGCCGCTCATCGCCTCCCAGATCCGGTCGAGGCCGTCGTTCAGCGCGTCGCGGTCCATCACCGCTTCCTCGTTGGCCCGTTTCATCTGGGCGATCGTCAGGCCGGAGCGACGTGCCATGTCGAGCATTTCCTTCGCCGAGGCAAAGGGATAAGGGACCTTGTGACTGGATGCCGCCTTCTTCGCCTTCTGCATGGCGAGAAGCTCGGTGTCGGTCACGACGAAGCCGCCGCCGATCGAATAATAGATGGTGGTCAGCAGGACACGCCCGTCCTTGTCGAGCGCCGACAGCCGCATGCCGTTGGCATGGCCCGAGAGCGGCACCTTCTTGTCGAAGACAAGATCTTGCTTCGGGTCGAAATGATAGCTCGGGTGGCCGGGCGGCGTCACGGTCTGGCTGCGCTCGACCGCCTCGACGATGGCGTCCATGCGGTCCGGATCGACCCGGTCGGGCGCCTCGCCGGTCAGTCCGATGATCACCGCCCTGCCCGTGCCATGGCCGATCCCGGTATAGGCCAGCGAGCCGTGCAGGCTGGCTTTGAGGGCCGCGACCTGCGCCCCCTGCGGTCGCGGCCAGCTGTCCGAGGCGATGAGATCGAGAAACCGGTTGGCCGCCGTCATCGGCCCCATGGTGTGCGAACTCGAAGGCCCGACACCGATCTTGAACACATCGAAAACTGAAAGAAACATGCCCGCTCCGCCCTGTTTGGGACAATTTGCCTCAGGCTAGAGGATCATGTCCAGCGAGTGCGGCGACGAACCGACATCGAGTTTGACCGGCGCGACATCCTGCAAGGCGCTAAAACGACAACAGCGCGGACCTTGTCGATCCGCGCTGCCTGAAACCGTTGAAAAATTCCGGTTCAGATACTGCCAAAAAGATAAGCCAGACACAGAATGCCGGCAAATCCTACCAATGCCCGAAAAGTGACGTTCCAGCAGGATTTCTGGATGCTGTCTTCCATGAAGACTCCGTTTAAGCGTTGATGGCAGAAAGCCGTCCCCCGACCGCTTTCGTGCTGATCGATTTATTAAAATCCACAGACCTTCGCAACCGCAAAAAAGGCAAAACAAAGGCAGTTGTCGCAGGTCAGCTATGCAGCCACTGCATGGACAGATGCAGTTTCAAGGGCTTAGACAGAGGGAGCCGCTGCGAATGATTGCGCCACTCTGCCCCGTTTTAGACCAACGTCTTGGCGCGTGGTTAATTCGCTTGTGGAGAAGGGCGTAAGTTCGCATAAAAACGGCTTTCCCCACCACTGTGCGGAACCGCCATGACCGTTCTCGACTATTTTGCGCTCTTCCTCTTCGGCTTCCTGTGGTTTGCCTTTGCCTGGGTCACCGGCCAGGGTCGCATCTTTGCCCGCACGAGCCTCACCCAGGCCATGGCGGAACGTCGGCGGCAGTGGATCGTCAACTCGCTTGGCCGCGACCTGAAGATGATCGACACGCAGATCCTGTCCGGCCTGCAGAATGGCACCGCATTCTTCGCCTCGACCTCGATCCTGGCAATCGGCGGCTGCTTTGCACTGCTGGGCCAGACCGAACAGGTGGATTCCGTGCTGAAGGACCTGCCCTTCGTGGTGGAGAGCGGGCGATCGACCTTCGAGCTCAAGGTTTTCGTGCTCACCGCGATCTTCGGCTATTCCTTCTTCAAGTTCGGCTGGTCCTACCGGCTGTTCAACTATTGCACCATCCTGTTCGGGGCGCTGCCGATGGCGGAGGAAGCGCGACGCGACCCCGCGGGCGCTGCCCGCGCGGCGGAACTGACGATCCGCATGAACATCATCGCCGCCGGCCACTTCAATGCCGGACTGCGCGCCCTGTTCATGTCGATCGGCTATCTCGGCTGGTTCGCCAGCCCTTACGTGTTCATGGCAACGTCGCTCACCGTATTCATCGTCCTTCTGCGCCGGCAGTTCTTCTCCGAGGCACGGCTCGCGCTCATCGAGACGACACCGCCCTCGCCTTGAAACGGTCACGTTTGCACGGTCTGGCAGGGCGACGGACGAGACGGCAAGACGGAGAGACAAGGCGTGAGCGCTGATCCTCAAGAGAGCAAGCCCCAGGCGCCGACAACCCGGCGGATCGAGGCGCTCGACGCGGCGCGCGGCTTGGCGCTCATCGCCATGGCGACCTATCATTTCACCTGGGATTTCGAGTTCTTCGGCTATCTCGAGCCGGGAACGGCGACCCATGGCTGGCTGAAGATCTATGCCCGCGCCATTGCCTCGAGCTTCCTCTTCCTCGCCGGCTTCAGCCTGGTGCTGGCGCATTATCCGACGCTGAGGGCGCGCGCCTTCGCCAAACGGCTGGCCGTCATCGTCGCCGCCGCGCTCGCCATCACCATTGCCACCGCGATCGCAGTGCCGGACGGCATGATCTTCTTCGGCATCCTGCATGCCATTGCCGCCGGCAGCCTGATCGGCCTTGCCTTCCTGCGGCTGCCGCCGTTCGTCACGCTGGCGGTCGCCGCCGGGGCGATAGCGCTCCCCAATCTCTATCGCTCGGAGATCTTCGATGCGCCGGCGCTGCTGTTCGTCGGCCTGTCCGAACACCTGCCGCGTTCGAACGACTATGTGCCGCTGCTGCCCTGGGCCGGTGCGCTGCTGATCGGGATTGCCGCCGCCCGGATGGCCGGCACCTTGGGTCTGATGCCGGCTTTGGCGCGATTGCCGAAGGGTCCGGGCTGGCTGAGGCTTGCCGGTCGCCACAGCCTGCTCGTCTATCTCCTGCACCAGCCGGTGCTGATTGCGCTGGTCTATATGATCTCGATCATAGCGCCGCCACAAAAACCTGATTCTATCCAGTCCTACCTGGCGAGCTGTGAAAACGCTTGCCTGGCCGAAGGCTCGGCGGCGGATCTTTGCAACCGCTTCTGCGCCTGCACGCTCGACCGGCTGCAGCAGCAGTCACTCCTTGCACCACTCCAGTCTGGCGCAATCTTGCCGGACAAGGATGCACGGATCTTAGAGCTTGCGCGTGAATGTTCGGCCACCAGTCAATGACAGGACCTGACCATGAATGCCTATAGATTGAAGCCGCTCAGCTTTCCCTGGCCGCCGGTGCTTTACGGTGTGGCCATTCTGATGGCTCTGCTGGCGAACCGCTTCCTCGGACTTCTGCCTTCGGTGATGCCCAACGGCTATCTGTTCTACGCGATCGGCGCGCTGCTCGTCGCAACCGCCCTCGTCCTTGACCTCTGGGCGATCAAGACACTGATCGACTACCGGACGACCGCCATGCCGCACCGCGGCGCGGCAAGGCTCGTCACCTGCGGACCGTTCCGCTACAGCCGCAACCCGATCTATCTCGGCTACACGCTGATCACGCTGGCGCTGGGCTTCCTCACCGGCAATGCCTGGTTCTTTGTCGCCGCCATTTCGGCCGCGATCGTCACCACGATCATCGCCATCCGCAAGGAGGAAATGCATCTCCTGGCGCGGTTCGGCATCGATTTCGAGCAATATTGTCAGCGCACCCGGCGCTGGATCTGAGGCCGTCCCGACCGGACGACACCTTCATCGGATAATCGGCGCGGATCACGTTCCGACGCCGATCTCCACCATACGCGTCAGGCACGTCTCTTCGGCATTGTCGAGCTCGGCGAGCGTCTCATCGATGTCGCGCCGCTTCTGGCGCAACTCGTCACGCTTCTCGTCAATCTTCTTCAGCATCAGCTTGAGCTGGCCGATCTCGCCCGGCGGTTCCTTGTAGACGTGGATAATTTCGCGGATTTCGGCTACAGTGAACCCTATCCGCCGGCCACGCAGGATTTCCTGCAGCAGGTGGCGGTCGGCAGCGCGGTAGAGGCGCGTGCGGCCGCGACGCTCGGGATGGATCAACCCTTCGTCTTCATAGAAGCGCAAGGTGCGGGTCGAGACTCCAAATTCGCGCGTCAGTTCAGTTATACTGTAAAACTTCTTCACAACCGTTCCGATTCATTAGGGAAACGGTATGATATTGACTTTTACGTATAAGTCAATTTTTCGCGCGTTCAGCGTCCGGCGAACCACCAGGTGGCCAGTCCGAGGAAGGCGAAAAAGCCGGTAATATCGGTAACGGCGGTGACGAAAACCGCCGAGGAAACCGCCGGGTCCGCCCCGACCTTGTCGAGCAGAAGCGGGATCAGAATACCGGCAACCGCGGCCGCGAACATGTTGATCAGCATGGCGGTGGCGATGATGCCGCCAATATTGACGTCCTGGAACCAGAAGCCGGCAATGACGCCGATCAGGATGCCGAACACCATGCCATTGAGGAGCCCGACGCCGGCCTCGCGGCGCACGACCCGCCAGGCATTGTGGATGTCGAGGTCGCGGGTGGCGAGCGCCCGCACCGAGACGGTCATGGTCTGCGATCCGGCATTGCCGCCCATGCCGGCGACGATCGGCATCAAAACGGCGAGCGCCACGATCTCCTCGATCGTCGCCTCGAACAGCGAAATGACCGAAGCGGCGAGGAAGGCGGTCAGAAGATTGACAAGCAGCCAGGGAATGCGCGAGCGCGAGGTTTCCCGCACGCTGTCCGACAGTTCTTCGTCGCCGACGCCGCCGAGGCGCATCAGGTCTTCCTCGGCCTCTTCCTGGATCACGTCGACCACGTCGTCGATGGTCAGCACGCCGACGAGGCGGCCGTTCTCGTCGACGACGGCGGCCGACAGAAGGTCGTATTGTTCGAAGACCTGCGCGGCCTCTTCCTGGTCCATCTCGGCCGGAATGGGATAACTCGTCTCGCGCATGATCGTCTCGATCTTCTCCATGCGCTTGGTGCGCAGGATGCGGTCGAGGTCGACGGTGCCGAGCAGCTTGAAAGTCGGATCGATGACGAAGATCTGCGAAAACGTCTCCGGCAGGTCCTCCTCGTCGCGCATATAGTCGATCGTCTGGCCGACCGTCCAGAACGGCGGTACGGCGACGAATTCGGTCTGCATGCGGCGGCCGGCCGAGCTTTCCGGATAGTCGAGGGCGCGCCGCAGGCGCACGCGCTCAGTGAACGGCAGCTGCGCGAGGATCTCTTCGCGGTCCTCGTGGTCGAGGTCTTCGAGAATGTAGACGGCGTCGTCCGAATCGAGCTCGCCGATCGCAGCCGCGATCTGCGCGTTCGGCAGGTGTTCGACGATCTGCAGGCGGATCGCCTCGTCGACCTCGGTCAGCGCCGTCATGTCGAAGTCGTCGCCGAGCAGGCGAACCAGCGCGATGCGCTGATCCGGCTGGATCGCCTCGATCAGGTCGCCGAGTTCCGATTCGTGCAGGCGCGCGACGCGCTGGCGCAGGAAAAGCAGGTCGCGATCGGCGATCGCCGCGCCGACCAGCGTCAGGAAATCGGAGCGGATCGAGCCGTTTTCGGCATAGATGTCCTCGATATCCTCGTCCGGGACGGGGGCGCGAACGCGGATGTCTTCGCCGGTCTCGGTCATGCTCGCGCCCTCGCCAAATCAAATCACTGCCACGCTTCCAGTTGCCATGGAGAATGGCTGCGGAAAACGCATTGTCAACAACCGCCAGACAGAGCGCACGAGGTGATATGCAATTGCCGGCGCTTCCTGCTAACCTATTGGCGAAGCGGGGTCCAGCCTCGATTGCGCCGCCGCTGTGCCTGCCTGCCCCCGATGCCAAGAGGTGCCCTGTGAGCGTCTGTCCGATCATCCGTTTTCCCGATCCCCTGCTCAAGCGCCCGTGTCTGCCGGTCGAGGTCTTCGACCCCGCTCTGAGCGCGATTGCCGATGACCTCTATGACACGATGAAGGCTGCTCCCGGGGTCGGGATCACGGCCGCCCATATCGGCATCCCGCTCCGCCTCGTCGTCCTCGATCTGGAAGAGCTCGGCGGACGACGGGACTTTGCCAATCCGGAGATCCTGTGGTCGTCTCCCGAGACCATGGAGCACACCGAAGGCAGCGTCTCCATGCCGGGCGCCACGGAAACCGTGACCCGGCCGCGCGCGGTCGATATCCGCTACCGCGATCTCGGCGGCATCATCCACGAGGAGCGGCTGGAGGGTTTTCCCGCGATCTGCATGCAGCACGAGATCGACTAGCTGGACGGGATCTTCTGGCTGCAGCGCCTGTCGAAGCTGAAACGCGACCGGCTGGTCAAAAAATGGGAAAAGGCGGTCAAGACGCCGTAGGCGCCCCTCCCCGAACCAACGGCCCCGTCATGCGTTGTCTGCGAGAAACCGCAACAAGGAGCAGACGCCATGGCAACCGGTGACGACAAGAAGGCCTTGAGCCGCGAAGAAGACTACCGCGACTTCGAACAGCGCGACATCGAGAACGGCTGGCCCTATGACGACGAGGCGGGCGCCGTCGCTCCGCCGGTCGGAAATGGCGCCTATGGCGAGGAAGCGAACTTCGATCGCGAGCGCAATGGCGGCTATCGCGTGACCGGCGTGACCGAAGACGGACAACAGGTGCCACTTCGCTCGCCCGTGCTGCCCGAGACGGACCACCGTGAAAACAGCGACCAGCTGGAGGCCGACATTGCGGCTGCACTCGAAGACCTGCCGGACACGCTGCTGGCTGCCATCGACATCCATGCCGACGGCCATGTCGTTACCCTGAGGGGCGCGGTCGACACGCCGGAGGAGCGCCGCAGCATCGAATTGCGGGTGCTGGGCGTGACCGGGGTCTCCGAGGTGAAGAATCGCATTACCACGATGGGCGTCGACACCCACATCCCGAGCGATATCGACTGAACGGCCAGCCGGCGATCGCGAGGCGACCGTCTGGCGGCGGGAAAAGAAGAAAAAACCGGAAACGACAAAGCCGGCTGCCTTTCGGCGAGCCGGCTTTCGTATTCTTCCCGAAGGAAGAATGGTGCGGTCGAGAAGACTCGAACTTCCACGTCTTGCGACACAGCGACCTCAACGCTGCGCGTCTACCAATTCCGCCACGACCGCATCTTGGTAGCGCCGAATTGCTCCGGCGGGGCTGCATGTAGCAAAAGCCCTTCGGGTGCACAAGGCCAAGATGACAGTTTTTTGCGATTAAATCGAAACAGCCATTTTGGCCCTCCGGCGGCCTTGCCCCGCCGCCCTTGAAGTTCCGGGGTTTTCTTGCCAAGTAGAGGGAAAATGAGGGCTTTTCCCGATGCAGCGCACCGACCTTTCCACTGAAATGTTCGCTGAGCCCGGCTCGCCGCCGGTGCGCTGGCGCATCTCCGACGGCCTTGTTCCCTATGAGCAGGCGGTCGCCGAAATGGAGCGCCAGGTGGCCGCGATTGCCGACGGCAAGGCCGACGAACTGGTCTGGCTGCTTGAGCATCCGCCGCTTTATACGGCGGGCACCAGCGCCGATTCCGCCGACCTGATCGACCCCGAACGCTTTCCCGTCTACGCAACCGGCCGCGGCGGCGAGTACACCTATCATGGCCCCGGCCAGCGGGTGGCCTATGTGATGATCGACCTCAAGCGCCGGCGCCAGGACGTGCGCGCCTATGTCGCCGCGCTCGAGGAGGTGGTCATTCGCACGCTGGAGAAGATGAACGTCAAGGGCGAACGGCGCGAGGACCGGGTCGGCGTCTGGGTCCGGCGGCCGGAAAAACCCGCCCTGCCCGACGGCTCCATGGCTGAGGACAAGATTGCGGCCCTCGGCATCCGCCTGCGCCGCTGGGTGAGCTTTCACGGCCTGTCGATCAATGTCGATCCGGACCTGTCGCATTTCTCCGGCATCGTTCCTTGCGGAATCAGCGCCTATGGCGTCACCAGCCTCGTCGATCTCGGCCAGCTGGTGATGATGGCCGATGTCGACATTCGCCTGCGCGAGGCGTTCGAGGAGGTATTCGGCCCGACGGTCCGCGAAAGCGCGCCAAATGGCGGCGATTCGCCATCGCTTGTGACCAGCGACTGAAGCCTCGCCTTCCCCGCCACCCGCCCGCCGGTCGCGCATGGCAACCGCGGCTCAGGCCCCGTACCAGCTGTCATCATGCGAGGGGGCAAGTCCCCGTACCGGCCGCCGCGCAAACGGCCTTGATCGACTCTCCCGTGCATGCTTGGTGAGACCTTTCGCGAGGACAGCCACCATGCCGAAAGATCGCCCCCAGGGCACCGACATCACCATCCACGGCATGGTCCTGATGGCCGGCTGCATGCTGGTGCTGCCGTTCATGGACGCCATCGCCAAATACATGGCCAATGTCGAGGGCATGTCGCCCGGCCAGGTGAACTTCTACCGCTTCTTCTTCCAGGTCGTGTGCATCGTGCCATTCCTCATCGCGGTGAGTGGCTGGGGGGCGCTTTCGGCCAAACGGCCGGGGCTCAACCTGCTGCGCGGCGTGCTGCACGGCGCGGCGAGCCTGATGTTCTTCACCGCCGTCAAGTACATGCCGCTCGCCGACGTCTTTGCCATCTATTTCGTCGAGCCGTTCATCTTGACCGCTCTGTCCGCCATCTTCCTCGGGGAGAAGGTCGGGTGGCGACGCTGGCTGGCGATCGTCGTCGGCTTTGGCGGCGCGATGATCGTCATCCAGCCAAGCTATGCGGTGTTCGGTCTCACTTCGCTCCTGCCGGTCGCCTGCGCCTTTCTCTACGCGCTCTACATGTTCCTCAACCGTGCCGTCGGCGAAGCCGATTCGCCGGTGACCATGCAGACCATGGCCGGCATCGGCGGCACGCTGTTCATGGGCGCCGTGCTACTCGCCGGGAATGCCGCGGGACAGGCCGACTTCGCCATATCGCTCCCCTCCTCCTGGCTGGCGCTTGCCCTGCTGGTCATTCTCGGCACGATTTCCGGCTATGCGCACCTGATCGTCGTGCGCGCCTTCCGCATGGCGCCGCTCTCGGTGCTGGCGCCGTTCCAGTATTTCGAGATCATCGCCGCGACCATTTTGGGGTATGCCCTGTTCGGCGATTTCCCGACTGTCTCGAAATGGGCCGGCATCGTCATCATCGTCGGCTCCGGCCTGTTCATTCTCTGGCGGGAACAGCGCCGCGCCGTCGAAAGGCGACAATCTTAACCTTTTGCGAACCCATTCGTTAACGCCTCGGCTTGGCGGAAACGAAAGGTTTTGCGGGCAATCTGCCCCCGGTTTCATGATGAAACAGGGATAGAAAGATGAGCGATTTCAGGCTCTCTTTTCCGGCATGTGTCGTCGCCGGGAAGGCCAAGCTGTCCACAGAGGACCTCATGCTGCTGCGCAGGCACACATTTGCGGAGGGTGTCCGCACGCCCGACGACGTCGTGACCCTGATGGCGCTGAACGCCAGCTGTCCCGAAAAGTGCCCCGAATGGGCCGACTATTTCGTCGAGCAGCTGGCCGCTTTCCTCGTTCACCACTGCTATCCCATCGGCTCGCTCGACGAGATCAATGTCGAGTGGATCCGTGAGGTGCTCACCGACGACGGCGTGATCCATGGCGAGCTGGAGTTTTTGGCCGTGCTGCACATGCACGACATCGCCCGTCATGTGCCGGTACCGCTGCGTATGCTCCTGCTCGACCAGCTGCGGATCGCGATTGCCGAGGGACGCGGTGCCTATGCCCGCATGCGCAGCCTTCGAAGCGGCATCGGCGCCGACGACGTCGCCTTCGTCCACCGCATCCTGCGCGACCGTCTCGGACGGGACGCAGCGGCGTTGTCGCCGGCCAAGGTGACCCTGCTGGAGAGGATCGAAGGTCAGGTCCCGGCCGACCAGCGCCATCCCGACTGGAAGCCGTTCATGGACACGATCATCCGAAGCCGCCCCGTCCGTCGGGTCGAGCGGCCGCGCCGTTGGCTGCACGTGCCCGATTCGCTCTTCCTCGAGGACGAAGAGGAGCTGGTGGCATGATCCGGACGGCCCCCTGCAAAAGGGACAGGAAAGGCGTGGGACGATGACGGATTTCCAGACCGCGCTCGTCCTGCTCGGCGTCAATCTCGGCCTGATCTGGCTGATGATGGCCGCCCCGCTCGGCACGCGGACGATCCGCCTGCGCCGACATCTGGACAAGCGGCCCGAAGAGGTCTGGGACATGGCCCGCCCGGCCGGCGGCCTGGCGGACTGGCATCCCGCCGTCTCCTCCGTGCGCCCGGTCGCGGGCAAGCCCGATCGACTTGAGCTGCTCTATCGCGACGCCGACCGTAACGGCCGCCCGATCACCCGCGAGCTGGCAATCGACAGAACCGGGGTGACCGCCGACGGCGAATTTTCCTGCGAGCTCAGGATCGTCGCCGACAGCGCGCTCGACATGGATTTCTGGTCCGGCTATCGCGAGGTCCGCCGCATCGGTCCGGCAAGCCAGGGCTCGACGCTGACCATCGAGCAGACCGACAGCTATCGCGGCCTGGGCTTTCTGCTCTATCGCTATCTGCTGCTGGTGCGCGAGATGAAGGCACTCGAACGGCATATCGACGGCGCCCCTCCCGGCCGCTCGCGGCTCGAACATCCGCTGAGCCAGGCGGGGCTCGCCACGCTCTCGACGCTGATGCTCTGGCCCTTCTTCGGCCTTGATGCGACGGGCCTGATGATCTCGGTCTTCCTGACCCTGGTCATCGTCTTGCACGAGCTTGGCCATATGGTCGCGTTCCGCGCCTTCGGTCATCACCACACCCGCATGATCTTCGTGCCGCTCCTCGGCGGCATCGCCATCGGCGGACGGCCCTATGCCAGCCGCTTCGAGGTCGCGACCTGCGCCCTGATGGGCGCCGGCGTCTCCGCCTTTGTCGTGCCGATCCTGATCGCCGCCCACCGTGCCGCGGGCGACGGGGCGCTCGGCGCACCCGTTCTCGTTCTGATGCTGATCCTGACCGCTTTCAATCTGCTCAATCTGCTGCCGATGCACCGGTTCGACGGCGGCCAGGTGCTGCGCCAGATCTTTGCTGACCGGCACCTGCAGACGCTCGCCACCTTCGCCATTGCACTGGCGGTCGTATGGACCGGCTGGCGCATCGGGTTGCCGCCACAGGCGCTGATCGCCGGGCTTGCCGTCTTCTCGCTCATGAGCCTGATCCGCAGCCGCAAGGTCAGGCCGCGTACCGAACTGAAGCCGATGACGCCGCATGAGCGGCTGCTGACCGGTTTCGGTCTTTGCGCGGCCCTTGTCATCCATGCCGGCGGCGTCATCTATGCCTGTGAACGACTGTTCCCGGGCGCGGGCTTCTGAACGCCTTGCCCTTGACTTGGCCGGACCGAACGGCTCCAAAGACAGGCATGGACACCGTGAACCCTTCCCTTCCCGACGGCTATTCGGCCGTGCCCGCCGGCAAGATCGCCAACGTCGTCACCTGCCTCGAAATGCGGGAACGCCCGCCGGCAAGGCCCGTGCCGCCCGTCGAGGCCGCGTTGCGTGTAGACCGATGGGAGACGCCGGAGCTTGCCGCATACCGCGCCCTGTTTCGCGAGATCGGCGAGGAATGGATGTGGTTCTCCCGCCTTGTCATGCCGGACGATCAGCTCTCGGCGATTCTCGGCGATCCGGACGTTCACGTCTATGCGCTGAAGGACGGCGAGCGCCGCGTCGGACTGCTCGAGCTGGATTTCCGCACGCCGGGTGAATGCGAGCTGACCTTCTTCGGCCTCGTGACGGATGCGATTGGTCAGGGCGCCGGCCGCATCCTGATGAACACGGCGATCGACAAGGCCTGGGACAGGCCGATCGACCGCTTCTGGGTGCACACCTGCCATTTCGATCATCCGGGTGCGGTGTCCTTCTATCAGCGCTCGGGTTTTCACCCTTACGCCTTCATGGTCGAGGTGACCGACGATCCGCGACTGACCGGTCAGATGCGACGCGATGCGGCGCGGCATGTGCCGCTGATCGACGCGCCCTGACCGTCCGACCCGTTTAGACGTTTGAACATGAAAGACGCCGTCCGATACCGGCTCACGGGGAGAGCACGGCGTCGATTAGAGAAGATTTGCGACCGTCCTCACTTAGGGAGAAGAGACCATGGATACACGCGCCGCCGTCGCCGTTCAGGCCGGTAAACCGCTGGAGATCATGACCGTTCAGCTCGAAGGCCCGCGGGCCGGCGAGGTTCTGATCGAGGTCATGGCGACCGGGATCTGCCATACCGACGACTTCACGCTTTCGGGCGCCGATCCGGAAGGCCTGTTCCCGGCGATCCTCGGCCATGAGGGCGCCGGCATCGTCGTCGATGTCGGCCCGGGCGTCACCTCGGTCAAGAAG
>FWPV01008048.1_pt1 | contig 18698 bp, 14 predicted proteins | sample 2228371 | NCBI WGS metagenome assembly FWPV01 (sample SAMEA103939776, study PRJEB20133) | metagenome
TTAAAGTTAGCGATATCCTCGACAAGAAAGTCGAAATCCGCCAGGACATTGAATTCAATGAACCGGATTGTTTAATATAATTTGATTTAATGATTGTCTATTTAATAAAATTAAAAATAATAGATATGAAACTAAAGCCAAAAGAAATGAATATGGGTTGCTTAAAATATATCCGCGCTTTTGGCGATTTAAAAAGGAAATCAATGGCTTCGGTATTAAAAGAAGATAGGAGTGAAAAAGGCTCAGCTATTCATAGCCGAGCCTTATTCGCGCGGCCAAAGGGATTTTACACCCACCAGTCAAACACTCGTGGCTGTCTTAGTCTCAATTATGATATAAACAAAAATAACTAATAAAGCAAGTTCTATTTTTAAATTAAAATTCCATTAAATTCCTTACTATTTATGCAAATACGACCAGAAGAAATAACCCGCATTATCAAGGAACAAATTGAAGGCTTTGAAGCCCATGCCGACCTGTCCGAAGTCGGTGAAGTCATACAGGTGGGCGATGGCATCGCCCGCATCTATGGGTTGGAAAATTGTATGGCGAGCGAACTCATCGAATTCCCGCACAATGTATACGGAATGGCGCTGAACCTTGAGGAAGATAATGTCGGGGTCGCGCTTTTTGGCGATGATAAACTCATCCGAGAAGGTGATATGGTTCGTAGAACGGGTAGAGTGGTCGAAGTTCCTGTCGGTGATGGACTGCTCGGACGAGTCATCAATCCACTTGGCTTCCCTTTGGATGGCAAAGGTCCTATCAAAGCCGATAAATATAATCCGGTGGAAAGAAAAGCCCCCGGAGTCATCTTTCGCCAGCCTGTTAAAGAACCACTGATGACGGGATTAAAAGCCATAGATTCTATGATACCCATAGGTCGTGGACAGAGGGAATTGATACTTGGCGACCGGCAAACCGGCAAAACCGCTATCGCTGTGGATACTATTATAAATCAAAAAGGCAAAGATGTCGTTTGTATTTATGTAGCCATCGGTCAAAAGGGTTCTACCATCGCTAAGGTTGTGAAAACCTTGGAGGATTACGAGGCAATGGAACACACCATTGTGGTTTCATCCACTGCAGTTGAATCAGCCCCAATCCAATTCTTAGCCCCTTATACCGGGGCGGCAATCGGTGAATACTATCGCGATAACGGAAGGCACGCATTAGTGGTCTATGACGATTTGACCAAACACGCTTGGGCTTATCGTCAACTATCTCTATTACTGCGCCGTCCACCAGGTCGAGAAGCGTATCCCGGCGATGTATTTAATTTACATTCACGACTGTTAGAACGCGCAGCTAAGATGTCGGAAGCGGAAGGTGGTGGCTCTTTGACCGCCCTTCCCATCATAGAGACTCAAATGGGCGATGTATCCGCATACATTCCTACTAATGTCATCTCCATAACCGATGGACAAATTTATTTAGAGCCGGAACTATTTTATGCGGGTATAAGGCCAGCCATCAATGTCGGTATTTCGGTCTCAAGGGTGGGTGGAAATGCTCAATATAAAGCAATGCGACAAGTTGCCGGTAGCCTGAGGCTTGACCTTTCACAATATCGCGAACTTCAAGCCTTTGCCCAGTTCGGCTCCGACTTGGATAAAGCTACTCGTCAACAGCTTACGCGTGGAGAAAGACTAACCGAAATCTTAAAACAAGGACAATACACACCTTACGAATTTGAAGAACAAATAGTGGTATTGTTTTTAGCGGTAAAAGGCTTTTTAGATGATATACCCCTATCGGAAGTTAAGCGTGCAGAAGAAGAATTCCTGCGCTTGTGTAAAGATGTTCACCGTGATATATTAAATGACATTGCTACGAGAAAAATCCTTGATGACGATATAACAAACCGGTTAACTCAAGTGTGTAAAACTTTTATGCAAGGTTTTAAAACCACTTTAGTAAGCGCAGCATAACCTCATTTAAGTTCAATCATAAATGCCTTCTTTAAAACAAATTAAGCGTCGTATCGCGGGAGTTCGTAGCACTGCCCAAATCACTCGAGCAATGAAAATGGTCGCAGCCGCCAAACTTAAAAAAGCCCAGCAAAATATGGAACGCTCCCGACCATACTCCCTTCGGCTTTTGGAAACCATTACATCCTTAGCCTCTCACACATCACCAGACTTGCATCCACTTTTAGCGATAAGGGAACCCCGCTACATCGGAATCGTGAATGTAACTTCTGACCGCGGACTTTGTGGCTCGTTTAATACCAATATTTGTCGGCAAACACAAAAAGTTATCAACGATTTTAAAAACCTTGAAATTGAATTACTAACAATAGGTCGAAAAGGTTATGAATTCTTTACTAAGCGAAATGTCAGAATTTACCGTCATTTTCCCGGGGTTTTTCAGAATTTGCAATTCTCTCAGGCTGTAAATATAGGAAATGTAATTATAGATTTATATTGCAAAGGGCATTTTGACCGTATATATTTAGTTTATAATGAATTCAAAAATGCAATGCAACAAAGGATTATTTGTCAACAGTTGTTGCCGGTCGAACCTCACAGAGAGATGACCACTTGGCGAGTAGTTGATTTCATATACGAACCTAATGCTAAAACAGTGCTTGACAATTTACTACCAATGTATGTAAAAATACAAATTTGGCATATTTTACTTGAATCTTTTGCTGCTGAACAAGGGGCGCGAATGACGGCAATGGACAATGCTACTGAAAACGCCTTAGAATTAGTAAATCAATTAACCTTACAATACAATAAAGCACGACAAGCCGCTATCACCAAAGAACTTTTAGAAATCGTAGGCGGTGCAGAAGGATTAAAGTAAATTAATAAATAAAAATAATAATCTAAGGATTTACAATGCGGTTACAATGGATTATCTTAACCATTACCTTAAGTTTCATCGGTTGCTCAAGTTGGGGTGGCTACATCCATAAAAGCGACAAACTACCCTTAAAAATTATATTTCCCGATAAATGGGAGGTATTTGACCGTTCGGACGACCGGCGGGACTTTTTAGTGGCTACTTATCCCGGATCACCTGAATCGAAAATAGAGGTAATCACCACCCCTACCGCACCTGATATCCACCCAAACGAGATATATCCAACCTTTCAAGCCGGTGGAGGTGACCAAGATGACTTACTGGAATTTGAAGTTACTGACCGAGGCTCAGTATCTTGCTCAAATGCTGAAGGAAGGTATATCAAAGTTCAATGGTTAGGGGAAAAAACCCGAATGAAAGGCTATCGTGCTTTATTCATCGGGAATCGATACTTATTAGAAATAAAAATCTCCATTCCTGCCGAAGAATTTGTTAATCACGAATTAGACCTCGCTAAAATGATGAAATTTATAGAAATATAGCATTTTAAAATTTAATAACCTCAAAATTACACATCAGTATAAATATGTCTAACAAAGGATATGTTCGCCAGATAATTGGCGTTGTTGTCGATGTAGCGTTTCCTGAAGGCGACCTGCCGGGATTATACAACGCTTTAATCATTGACCGTGGAAATAATAACAAACTAACCCTTGAAGTTCAACAACATTTAGGCGACCGTATGGTTCGCACGATAGCGATGGATTCGACCGATGGACTTATGCGAGGTGCTGAAGTCCTGGATACTGGCGGACCAATAACTATACCAGTGGGTCCTGAGACTTTAGGACGCTTAATCAATGTAGTTGGTGAACCAATTGACGGATTAGGACCAATTGAAAGTAAAACCCGCTATCCTATTCACCGTCCGCCTCCCCCTCTGGTTGAACTTGACACCGCAACTGAAATGCTTGAAACGGGTATTAAAGTAATAGATTTGATACAACCTTTTTCGAAGGGCGGTAAGATTGGTTTATTTGGTGGTGCTGGGGTGGGTAAAACCGTCATAGTGATGGAACTAATAAACAACATCGCCAAACAACATGGGGGGATTTCGGTATTTGCCGGAGTCGGCGAGCGCACCCGCGAGGGACATGACCTACTTAGAGAAATGATAGAATCTAATGTAGTATGTTACGGCGATAAATTTGATATTAAGAACTTTGATTTAAACACTATAGATAAAAACGCACTTAGAAATTCTCGAGTAGCGATGTCATTCGGGCAAATGAACGAACCACCTGGTTGCAGAGCGCGCGTCGGACTCACTGGTGTAACCTTAGCCGAATATTTCCGCGATGAAGAGGGCAAAGATGTTTTATTATTCATAGATAACATCTTTCGCTTCACCCAAGCAGGCTCGGAAGTCTCGGCTTTACTCGGCAGAATGCCCTCCGCAGTGGGCTATCAACCGACCCTTTCCACCGAAATGGGCGCGCTCCAAGAACGAATTACCTCCACTAAAAAGGGTTCTATCACCTCAGTCCAAGCCATTTATGTCCCTGCTGACGATTTAACTGACCCAGCGCCAGCCACTACCTTCGCACATCTGGATGCTACCACTGTGCTATCGCGCCGAATAGTTGAAATGGGTATCTATCCAGCCGTTGACCCCTTAGACTCATCTTCACGCATTATGGACCCCAATATAATAGGGCTTGAACACTACAATGTGGCTAAAAAAGTGCAACAGATTTTACAAAGATATAAAGATTTACAAGATATTATCGCCATTTTAGGTATGGACGAACTCTCCGACGATGATAAGTTAATAGTTGAACGAGCCCGCCGCATTCAGAAATTCCTATCCCAACCGTTCCATGTAGCAGAGGCTTTCACGGGCAGGAAGGGTGTATATGTTCCAATTAAAGAAACTGTGCGCGGATTTAAGATGATAATAGACGGTGAATTAGACGAAATTCCTGAACAGGATTTCTATATGGCAGGTGGAATAGATGAAGTCTTACAACGATGGGAGGAGCGCCGTAAAGTTGCTTGAAGAACCTCATAATAAAAAAGAAGATAGCAAGAAAACTATGATAAATGTGACTATTGTCACACCATTTGGAACTCAAGCCGAATATAATGCTTTTCATATCCGGCTTCCGGGAAGCGAAGGTGATTTTGGGGTTTTGCCAGAACATATCCCCTTCTTAACAACCTTAAGAATTGGACTTATTCATTTAGATACTACTCAAGGAAAGATAATTTGGGCGGTTTCGGGCGGATTTGTCGAAGTATTGAATAATAAAGTAACTATACTCGCTGAAAGCGCTGAACAGGCTGAACAAATAGATCGGGAAAGAGCCGAAGCAGCACTTCAAAGAGCGCAAAAAAGACTTAGTGAAAACAACCCCTTAATTGATATCGACCGTGCTAAATCAGCGCTTTTAAGAGCAGTAAACAGACTAAATGCTTTGAAAAATTACTAATTATTAATTTTTTTAATATATAATCAAAAAATCCTTTTAAATAAAAAAATATTATTGACATTATAAAATAAATAATATGCGTAAAAACGCAGCATATTATACCATAAATAAATTAGGGAGCGAAACTTGATTCGCCGAATGTTGAGCATATTAATTGGAACTCTGGCACTCAGTATTAATCTTCTTTTAGCCCAAGCCGCATCATCGCCAGAACCTCAAACCAACGAAGTGGACACATTAGACTTCCTTTACCGTGCACACTCAGACTTCTACTTTCTAAGGCGCGATACCGAATTCAAGATTGAAATGATGCTCCGCGAATCTTGTCTTTCCTGGTTTTATCAAAATCTTGCTCAAGAAGCATCCGTGCGAGCCTATGAAAATCCCTCAGCAACCCTTGAAGCCCTCACCCCGCCAGAATTAACCGGGTTCGATGAAACCAATTATGCCTTAGAAGAACTGCCCGAAGATGCCCCGCTTCGCATTCGCTATATCGCATACGAGAAATACATAAGAAACGAGTTCAATCATAAATACCTTCAAGCCCGATTAATTAAAGAAAGTCTCTTAAATAGCGCTACCAACGAACAAAGAAAAAGGATGTTTAAACGCGATGTCGAATCCGCAATTTTAGCCTATCGCGACGAATCATACCGCGACGCACTATTTCGCTTCGACGAATGCATTAATTCTTATGGTTATACCGACATCGCTGACATCGTGTTCTATCGCGCTGAGACCCAATTTGCCCTGCACTTTTTTGACCTGGCTTACAATGATTACCTATTCGTAATCAAAAACTCAACTGACACAAAAATGCGTAATACCGCTTTGGAAAAGTTGATAATGCTCGCTGGTGACAAAAATAACATATCCGCTATGATGGAATTTTGGTCGCAATATAAAGAAGAATTTGGCACTCAGAATGATAAATATTGGGATTTAACCTCATCTGTAGGTAAGTTTCTATTTAATAATAATAAATGGCAGGAAGCCCGAGAAATATTTTTAAGTATCCCCCAACAATCCCCTAAATACGCTGAAGCACAACTATACGCTGGCAATTGTTCCCTTGCCCTAATTGAATTAGACGATGCTGAAATGCGCTTTAAAGCACTCCTTGAAATGCCTAAAGGAAAGAAAGATGATTCTAGAATAATAGAATCTATAAAACAAAATGCCCAACTTCGACTTGGATATATCAACTTTATGCGTGGTGAATATGATTTAGCCTTTGTTAATTTCAACAAAATCAAAGGAGATGATGAAACAGCTGAGCATGCGGAATTGATGTGTATCTGGTCCTTATATAAATTGAACGCTTATCTTCAGGTTCAACAACTTTGTAATGAATTCATTAATGCCCATCCTAATAGCCAATACCTATACGAAGTTCGCTGCTTATTAGGTTTCACTCAAGAAATGATGGGAAGTCCCGATAGAGCGATAAAAGATTATCGCACAGTTATGGATGCCCTGGATGACCGCCAAGACTATCACGATTACAATTATGAATTAAAAGCCATTTCCGAAGCACTTAGTGAATTAGGATTAATGGAAGAAATAATATTTGTTAAGGGTGAAAAAGAGTTATTCCCTGATTATCTGGCTTTAAGAAGGGAACTGATAAGTTTAACCAATAAAGTAAAAACTTCACGGGCTATTAAAACCACACCACTATTAAAAGATATCATAAAAGAGCAAATCGCTTTAAGCGAACTTTTTGCCCAGCAAGAACCCTTAGAACAGCAACTATACGATGCCCAAAATCCTAAATTATATAATCAATACCGCAAGATTATAGATGATTTAATAGATAACGGAAGTGAACTTTACGCGGCTACTATGTTTTATATGAAACAGAAATCCGTTATCCAACGGGAACAAGATGTGATGTTCGAATCTTTGATGATTGATTCCCTACGAAGTTCTTTAGATAGAGAATGGAATTCCATTTTAGAAGCCATTAATCTTACACGAGCCACCCTTTCAGAGTGTGATGAACCTGAGATTCTAGTTAATTTAGCCGGATTAGAGATTGATTTCCACTCAATTCAAGACCGAATATTAAAAATAAGATATGATTTAACAAAACTCCGACAAGAACAAGAATATGTTAAAAGCAACTTAGATGAATGGAGCGATTTTGCTTATCAAAGATATACTTTCGGCGGGCTAAACTTCGATAACCTATATGCCCAGCAGCAGCGTTTAGATGCCCTTGACCAATATATCCAAAAAACTGGTCAGATATTGCGCGAACGGATTGAAAAGCAAGAATCTGCCGAACCCTTACCGGCTGAACTTGCAACTACTACAAAACCCGGTGATAAACCTTATTATGCACCAATGGTTCCTCTATGGGGCTCAACACCTTCAACCGAGGTGGGCGAACCTACACCACCCCGCGATGATTCATCAATAAAAATTCAAGAAGAACCATCCGAACCTTTACAACCGCAATCCGAGCCTACAAAAGAGGAAATTACCCCGCCCGAATCACCAATAGAACCATCTGAAACTCCCGCTGAACCAGAGATAGAACCTGGCGGGGAACCAACACCAGAACCCGAACTACCTGAAACCCCAACTGAAACAGAAGAATCACCTTCAACTGAAAATGAGCCGAGTATTGAACCACCTATAGAACCTGAACCACCTCCCAGCGCCGGTGAACAATACTTAGAAGGCAATTATAACAGCGAGGTTGATAATTGACAATGAAAAACCATTATAACATAATTACTCTTTTCAGATTTATCTTATTAATATCGCTTACTTTCATAACTAATGTCTCTTTAGCCCAACTTACCGGTGAAATAAGCGATGCTACAGAAATCGGACTTAGGCAATTACCACAGGATATTCGCACCAGATGGATAAGCATAACCTCGCAAGTGGATACCGTTCAATATGCTGACCTTATAAATGAAGGCAAATTAATCCTAAGGCAATTGGGCGAACTTATACAATCTGTGGGGGGACAACCACCTACCCCGGATAAACCCAGTTTTAGTATTTATAATGGACTTAAAAATAAACTCATCTCCTTACTGGATAGAATTCAACTTGCTTTAGTCTTAAAATTACCCGATGAAGATATTCAAAAACTGTTAGAACAATATAGGACGGAGAAAAACAACCTTTCTATCGAAGCAAGAAGCGAACGGCAAAGACTAATTGATGCGGGGTCAGCGCTCATTCGAAGCCACGAAAATGACCCATATTTCCTAAAATATCCACATCGTCGGGCTATTATTGCTAATTTATACTTCCGTTTAACCGAATTAATATATGAAGAATCCTATGACCGATTTCTTGAAGAAACCGATGAATATTTGATAAAATTAGATTCGCTGTCTAAAGTTAACCCCAATGCTATAGCCAGTTTAGTCAAACCTAAACCCGATTACGCACAAGTTATGGCTATGTATCAGCGAATTGTGGACGAATTTCCTAACTCTGAGTATGCTGACGATGCATTATACAATCTGGCTATATTAACTGCTGAAAGCGAATTTCAAACGGATAGAGACCGCGCAAATCGCCTCCTCGAAACCTTAGTAAAACTATATCCTCAAAGCACTTACGAATTGAATGCGCTCCGTCGTATAGGTGAGTATTACTTTAATCCACCAGTCAACAATTTAGAGAAAGCCATTGAGATATATAATCAAATCGCTGAAAGTTATAAAGGTTCAGAATACGAGAGTGAAGCACTATATAAATTAGGTTGGTGCTATTATCGTAAGAGTCAATTAGGTGAAGCCGTAGAATATTTTGCTCGCTCCCTCGATGCTTCCAATTATAATGAAGATGCTGTATCCGGTTCACAATACGGGCTTGATATAGCCTCTGAATCAATAAACTATATAGGAATATGCTTTGCTATTGACCCCAGGGATTGGAAAGGCTCGGGAATTAATAATCTGGTGATTTGGCTACAAAACCACCCCGACCGATTAAAAAACTACGGTCGCAAATTAATCATCCAACTTGGAAATATCTATCATAAACAGGTTGGACGATATGCTGATGCAGTAACTGTTTACGAAAAATTTATTGAACTTTTCCCCCTTGACCCAAAGGCATGGCGCATCCATAGAAATATAGTTGAAATTTTTCAACAAGGTGAAATCTATAATCCCCAAAGAGCGTATACCGAAAAGAAGCGATTCTTTGAAACCTATAATATCGACTCTGAGTGGTGGAGCGCTAATACCAACCAAGCCAATCGCGACGAACTTATCCCGGTATTAGAAAATTATTTGAACCTGATCATCGATGAAACTTTAGTTTTAGCCACCGATTCCAAAGACCCAGCCTTATATGATGAATTCGAAAAATACTGCCGTCAATACTTACGATACTGGCAAAAAGGTCCTAATGCGTATAAAATTCATTACAATCTGGCTTCAGCGCTTGAGCACGATAAAGATAAGAAAGTAGCCGCACTTAAAGAGTATTGGCAGGTCAGCACAATCTATACCGATACCACCAATCGCTATATCGCCTGTCAAAGAGTTATCGCCTTAGCCCAAGACTTAATGAAACAAGAAAAAGGTGGAGCAATACATTTAAACCCCGATGGAACTATAAGCGAACCCACTTCACAAGCCCAAACTTCGGTTCCTGAAGGGGAAGCCCCCATAGGTATTACCCCACTTTTGACCAGCGAAGCACTATTACTATCCTCCACCGATTTATTCTTAAACCTTTATCCCTCTTCACCACTTGCTCCCCAAATACTATACCAAGCAGGTGATATATTGTTTAACCATAATCGTTTTGCCGACTCCAGAAAGTATTTAGAACGACTAATCGCTGAATTCCCGGATAATAAATTAATAGAAGATGCCTATACCCTTATTTTAGAGGGATATTTTAAATCTAAAGATTACTTTGCGGTCGAAGAGGTTGCTAAAAAGATTTTAGCATCTAATGTTTCATCCAAATTAAAGGATGCGGCGGGACGAAGGAAAGCCGAAGCGGTATTTCTTAATGCCTCAAGTCTCAAAGAGGGTGAAGACCACTTAGCCGCTGCAAATGAGTTCAAACGAGTTGCTCTTGAATCCCCCGACTACCAATACGCAGACCGCTCACTATTCCAGGCTGGACTTGAATATAATTTAGCACAGGCTTGGGCGTCCGCTAACGAGGTATTTTTACTACTAGCCGACCGATACCCCAAATCCGAGTTCGCTGACAAAGCGTTATATAACGCGGGATTTAATTTACAAAGTCAAATGAAAGAACCCGCCAAATCGGCTGCTATCTTTGAAAGGTTGGCTAATGCATATCCTACATCCGATTTGACACAAGGCGCTTTGGCTAACGCAAGTATGAATTACAACCAGGTTGAGGACCACCGTGCTACAATACGAGTCAATGAACTATATATCAAACTATTCCCCACTGCCGAAGATGCAAGCGTTTACCTGTTCGAGAATGCTTCACATTATTTAAAATTAAACGAAGTTGATAAAGCCAACGAGATATACAAGCGCTTTGCTGAACGGTATCCAGAAGACCCCCGCACGGTGCAGGCATTCTTTGAGCGGGGTAAGTATGCACTTGATAAAGGCGACCGCACTACCGCAAGTAAGGAATTCGCAAATGCGATTGATGCACATAAGAAATTAGTCAGCAGAGGACTCGCCGGTTCACCTAAATATGCTTCACAGAGTTTGAGTTATTTACTCACTTGGGAACAACAAGAATATGAAAAACTTCGCCTGAATGTTCCTGAAGCCCAGCGCGCTGCGGTTAAAGAACGCAAGAAGCAGTGGCGAAATGCATTATTCGATAAATATCAACAACTTATCAAATTAGGACAAAAGGAAGGTTATCGCGCCTTTTATCAAATAGGTCGTTTGGATGAGGATTTCGCTCAAGCCACCTTTGAAATTGAAAATCCATCCGGAAGAAATCAACAAGCCGAACAAGAAGCGCTTGCAAAATTAGTCGACGAAGCAATTCTCCTTAATATCGTGGCGGCTCAAACATATCGTAGTGGTTATGAAGCCCTCACGGGACTTATTACACCTTTAAATCAAGAGAAATCTCGTAGACAACAAGAGTATAATAACTTCTCACAAACCGTCTCTTTGCTGCAAAAAGAATCTGGTGTCGAAGGTATACCAGATTCTCTCACTAAATTAACTAATATGCAACGAGCATTAGTTGAACTTGACTCAGCCATAATTGAAGCCCAATATTGGTCTGACGCTTGTCGAACCAAAATTCCTGAAGTTTCATTTCGCAATGGAGACTATTTCGGTAGAATTTGGCGGGCAAGTTTTGGATTGCGCTCAACCGATAGAAATGAAGAAGTTAGATTACTATTCCGTGAAGAAGTAGTTAAAAATGTCATTGCCCCACCCGCCGCCGATATCATTGGACTTTATGCGCAAGCACTATTAACCGCCCGGGAAATGGGACTAGCTGACAAATGGTGGCAATATACTGAAAATAAATATAATTTAACTTTAGACACCTTATTAACCCATTTCGTTGAACAGATTAATACGGTTCAAAACCGTATAGATAAGTTTATTACTGATTACGAAAAAGTCTTGCCCAAAGGGCCCGATGCCCGCACACCACAAGGTTTTTATCCCGACGAAATGGGAGGTATTATTCTCGATAATATTGAATATTACAATACTTTTATAAATGATCTTATCAATGCTTATAAATTAGTTCTCGATACTTTAAATACTTATGAACTTCCTTATGGTTTCGGCGAACAAGCCAATAATAAAATCATAAATTTCCTTTTAGAAAAATCTGATAAGATGAACGCTTGGGCAATGGATGCAAAGCGTAAGCAAGAAGAGTATGCTAATAAATATAATGAGACCAACGAAATACATTGGGATGATGCTACGGTTGCCTTTGAGGATGTGAATGCTAACTTAAATGTTTACAATGTTCAAATATTAGAAAATCTGTTTCTCTTGCGTCAAGACTATGCTATATCAGGTGACGCCGGGATTGAAGTTGTGGGACGATTAATCACATTGGATCCAGATAAATACGCTTCAAAATTGGGTATCACAACACAACGGTCCGGGGTGGTAACCAATTCTCAATGGCGAGTTTGGCCTATTCTGGTTGACGGATATCAAGATACTAATTTTAATGATGATGAATGGGCAATGGCAACTATATCACAATTCCCCACTTCAGTTTCAACTACATTAGACAGTTTAGGCGCAAAACCGATTTGGTATTATAGGGAAAAACCTAAACCCGTCCAAAAAGAGATAGAAGTTGAAGTTCAACCAGAGCCTGAAACCCCGGCACCTCAACCACCTGAAGCCGAACCATCAGAAGAGGAAACACCATCAGAAATACCACCATCAGAAAGCGGTGAACCCAGTAGTATAGAAACTCCAGAGGAAGTGGCGACTCCCGAAACTCCTCAGGAAATGCCCCCTCAAATTGTAAAACAAATTGTTGAATTCGTCCCCGCTGAAGAGGATTCTATATATAATCTCTGGATGTCCCCTGATGAAAATGGAGTGCGTCGTTATTGGTTTAGATACTCATTCAATATTGATGACAATCCCACCAGTGGTTATATTTGGATAACCGCTGATGATGATTACAGTCTATCAATAAATGGAGTTTATATCGCTGATGATAAACAAGAACAAATCGATTGGAACAATATTGATATGTATGATATAAGTGGTAATCTAAAGAAAGGTAAAAATACTATAGCGGTGGAAGCATCTGATGTTGATAACACCCGTTACGGGCTTTTAGCCGGTCTCATTTATGAAATTGTTCCGGATATGCAAAATCAATTGAGTTTTGTGGTTAACCGTGAGCGTGAAAACGACCAACAACGAAAGAAAATGATTATGGAATGGTTAAAAGCGAGTGTAATAACACCACCAACTGAGATTACAGTTTCACCTGTAAAAGAAGAGATCAAGGAAGAACAACCGGTTCAAGAAAAACCGATAATCCAAGAAAAACCTAAACTAACTGAAGAACAACTTCGCGACATCCGTTTCATAGAAAAAAATAAATTGCGGTGATAAAAATGAAAAAGACTACCTTTATTTCTATTTTTACTACTTTTCTTTTATTTTTCTTAACTTCCTTCATCTATGCACAAAGACCAACCCAAAGTGGTGGAGAAGAAATAATAATGCTTGAGGAAATTCGTATAGAAGTTACCCCTGAACTGCCCACTGTGGTAGTTACTATACCGCGCCAAAAACCAGAAGTTAAATCCACCACCTTACAAAAGGATATAGAATCGCTATTGACTGTCGGAACTAATAAGGTTAAACCACGCTTAACCGATATGACGGTGAGTAAAGTAGAAGATTTGCAAAAAATACTTACAAAAGAGAGAAATAAATAAATAAAATATTGTTTTATTATTTAAAATTTTTTATTTTATAAAAAATCTAATAGTAAAAACACTACACTTTAAGAATCATAACAAAATTTAATAAATTTCTTTTAAGTTAATTTAACACTCAACAATAAGTCCATTAGGACGGAGGTAAAATTTAATGGCATCACAATTCTTCCACACCTTCAATCCGGGTGTATCGGGTTGGCAAATGATGTGGTTAATACTTTTTTTCGGTTTAATCGCTTTAGCGATTATGATTGAAAGGGGTATCTTTATCTATGTAAAATCAAATATTAACGCCAACCTATTTATGGCTGAGATTCGTAAATTAGTTTCTGCTGGTGACTTTAAAAAGGCAATTGCGCTTTGTAAAGCGGCTGGCGAAAAGGCTTTGCCCAAAGTAGTTTTAGCGGCTTTGGTGGAAGCGGACCGTCGTGAATTCATCGATTTCCGCACCGTTCAAAATGCCGTTGACGAAGCAACCCTTGAATTAATACCCAGATTAACCAAGCGCACAAACTATTTAGCGGTATTAGGTAATGTTGCAACCTTAACCGGTCTATTAGGAACTATCTACGGACTTATTTTATCCTTCTCGGCCGCTGGTGCAGCCGGTGGAGGTGCTGAAGCCTTAGCCCAAGGTATTTCTATCGCTATGTTTACCACGATGTGGGGACTAATCGTTGCAATTCCTTGTATTATTATGTATACTTTGATTAATACTAAAACCAACGATATCATTGATGATATCGACGAGCATTCTGTTAAATTAATCCACCTTCTGACTGGAGGCAAATAAGTGGCTTTCAAACCCTCACTTAGAAAAAAGAGGGAAGCCGAAAGCACCGAACTTAACTTGCTACCGGTGATGAACCTTATCATTGTGCTGATTCCTATGCTTTTAAGTGTGGCTAAATTAACCGAAATGGCACTGCTCGAGTATCTACCACCCGCTGAAGCCGCAGAAGGTGTGGGAGCCGCACCGGAAGAAGGCGGAGGCGGTGGTGGAGAGAAAGCCAATTTAAACCTACTGGTTAATTTAGCAGAAACCGGCCTTCAAGTTAGTATGTTCGGAAAGGTGGAACCTGGACCATACTTTTTTGAAATACCCCTAAAACCGAATGGAGAATACGATTTTGAAACCTTGAACGCTCGGTTATGGGAAATCAAACAACGCGAGGTCGGGGCGCCAATCGGTGTCGATTCCCTCGTGAACGAAAAAACCGGAAAGTTCGATGTCTTTCCCGTCTATAAATATCAGGATGGACGCGAGATATCCATTACCGCACTTGGTAAAACCCCATTCCAAACCATTGTGAATGCTATGGATGCTTGCAGAATCCGTTTGGTTGACGGCGAAAAACAAGAACTATTCCCAATTACATTATTAAAGCAATTCCAATAATAGTCTATAATCCGGTAAAACCGGTTAGATAAAGGGAACAAGATGGCTTTTGCACCATCCAAAAGCGCAAAACACAGGAAAAAAGAGAAAGCCGAATTGCTGTTAAACTCTATGATGGATATGATGACCATCATCCTGTTGTTCTTGCTTAAAACTATGGGGACTTCTGGAGCCCTGCTCAGACCCTCCCCATATGTCGATCTACCTCATGCGCTTCGTGATAAAGAACCGCAAAAAGGGCTTTGTATACTTATCACCGACCAAGGTGTCTACGAGGATATTGAGGCAAAAAGGGATGCAAATGGAAATTTAATACCGCCTCGTCTAATATCAGACCCTCAAGAATTGAACGATGCAAATAATGTCGTATTGCCAAGCCTTGAAAATTACCTCACCGACCAAAAAGAGTTTACTAAACGATTGGGCAAACCTTTCAAAGGTGAAATAACAATTCAATGTAGTAAGGATGTTACTTACGACTGGTTATTGAAGGTCATAAACACCTGTGGTCAAACTGAGTATGCAACATTAGATTTTGTCGTATTAAAAGCGAGGGCTTCTTGAGGTTATTATGATGACACAAACTATTACATTTCCTAAGGAATTCGAAAGACACTTCTTCCGCGACCTCGATAAGAATTTTATGAGTATTCTCATAATTACCCTTATCGTAGGCTATTCCTTTTGTATTTATATGGCGTCACTACCTGTCAAAGAATTAACCGCTGAACAAGTTAAAAAATACACCGAAGCCATATATCGAGTTAAAGCCATTGCACCTGCGAAATTAGAAGTTAAGAAAACGGGTCCGAAAACTGAGGCAGGCGAAGCCGCTAAAGTTGAGGAAACCCGTCAGGAAGAAAGGGCTGCTGAAGTAAAACCTGTTACCCAAGAGGATAAAGCCGCTCGTTTAGCCGCAGAACGCGCTGAGAGAAGAGAGAGACAAGAAGCCCGTAGGCAGGCCATTGCCGAAAAAGTCAAAATTGTCGCTGGTCCAACCGCCCGCGGCGGCGCAGCTAGACGAGGCGCAGCCGCTGCTCGTGAAGCTATCGGACTATCAGGCGGTTCAATGAGTGGTTTCAATGTTAAAGAAATGGTCGGTATGGTCGGTGAAGCAGGAACTGCTGAAAAGGTGAAAAAATTGCGTGGCGGTGGTGCTGTATCAGCGGATGTCGGCGAAATCGATATCTCAGCCCTTAAAGCGCTTTCATCAGAAGAATTGAACCTGATGCTAAATGAAGCACCTTTGCAAATTAGTCGAAATGCTATCACCGCTAAAGGAACCGGCACAAAGGCTAAACAACGAAGTCAAGGTGCTATTTCCGATATCGTATTGGAAAATAAAAACCAAGTCCAATACTGTTACTGGACACTTAAACGGCGCGACTCCAGCCTTAAAGGACGTGTAGTCGTTGAGTTTACCATTGCCCCAAGTGGTGAAGTTATCCGAGTGAGAATTCGAGAAAGCAACTGGGGAGGAAACTCCTTAGGGAACGAAGTTGAGAGGTGCATTGAAAATGTTATCAAATCCTGGCACTTCGAACCTATCCCCGACGCTGAAGGTAATGTAACAGCCGGTGCAACCTATATTTTCGAATAATTAATATATAAACAAATTAAAAAAACGGGGTTATTCAGCCCCGTTTTTTAATTTTTGCTAATGCCTTTATATTTTTTAATAGATAAAAAACATCCTTTTTCTTATATTTATTACTAAAACTATTTAATTATTTTTATGAGTTATCGAACCCATAATTGTGGTGAATTAACCGCAAGACATATTGGCACCCAAGTAACACTCGCAGGTTGGGTCGCTAAGGTCCGTGATTTAGGGGGATTAATATTTGTAGATTTGCGAGACCGCTACGGTAAGACCCAAATAGTAACCTCAGTTAATGCCCCTGTAGCGACCTTTTTTAAGTCTCTCCATAACGAAGATGTTATTCAAGTAACCGGTCTGGTTCAGGCGCGCCCGGAGGGAATGGTTAATCGGAATATTTCCACTGGTGAAATTGAAGTTATAGCCGAAACCGCTTATCTTTTAAACGAATCAATGCCACTTCCTTTAGGCGTTGAGGATGAAGAAGAAGCCAGCGAAGAGGTTCGCTTGCGATATAGATATCTTGAAATGAGACGCCCGCGCCTTATTAAGAATCTTCTACTTAGACACCGAGCACTTCAGTCGGTCCGTCGGTTCCACGACGAACAAGGTTTCATTGAAGTTGAAACCCCTTTCTTGATCCGCTCAACACCAGAAGGCGCGAGAGACTACCTTGTGCCCAGTCGAGTTCAGCCCGGATGTTGCTATGCCCTACCCCAATCACCACAACTTTACAAGCAGGCACTTATAATTGGAGGTATTGACCGATACTTTCAAATTGTGCGTTGCTTTAGAGACGAAGATTTGCGACGGGACCGCCAACCCGAATTCACCCAAATTGATATTGAGATGGCTTTCGTAGATGAAGAAGATGTTTTTAATCATACGGAAAAATTGATGAAAAGATTAGTAATCGATACTTTAAATATTGATATAGATTTACCACTCATAAGACTCGATTACGACGATGCAATATCGCGATACGGAACTGACGCCCCCGACTTAAGATACGGACTTGAAATAAAGAGGTTGGACAACTACTTCCGCGGTTCGGGATTTCGCGCTTTTGAGGAGGCATTATCTAATAATTCCGGCGTATTTGGAATAAATGCTGTAAAAAAGGGGGAACTTTCTCGCCGTGAACGAATGGAATTAGAAGAGTATGCTAAAATTGAAGGTTTGCCCGGATTATTGACTGTCCCTGTGCTAACCAACGAACTTGGTGGCGTTTTAGGAAAAATATTCGATACCAACCGAACAAATGAACTCACTAAAGTAATGAATGCAAAGCCGGGCGATCTATTGCTCTTTGTGGCTGGCGATAAACAAGTGATATTACCAGGTTTGGGTCGATTACGCAAACGGTTAGCGGAACTTTGGCACCTCGTATCTAAAAATGAATTTAAGTTCTGTTGGATTGTAAATCCACCATTATTTGAAATATCAACTGATGGCAGTTTAACCGCGGCTCATCATCCCTTTACATCACCAATGCCTGAGGATATCGACCTATTAGAAACCGAACCTTTAAAAGTTAGGAGCCGAGCCTATGATTTAGTGTTAAATGGATTTGAATTAGGTTCGGGAAGTATTCGCATTCACAAACCAGAATTACAAGAACGTGTTCTTAATGCAATTGGAATTACCCGAGAAGAAGCGCACCGTAGATTTGGCTTCCTACTTGAAGCCCTTAGTTATGGAGCCCCCCCACACGGTGGTATCGCTTTAGGATTTGACCGAATAATTATGCTTCTATCAGGTGAAACAAGTATTCGCGAAGTTATCGCTTTCCCTAAAACTAACACAGCAGCCTCCTTAATGGATGGCGCTCCAACACCAATAGACGATGAACAATTAAAAGAAATCGGTATAAAATGGATAAAATATTAAAAGAATACTGATAAATGGAAATATTTATTTTATATAACCTTATGTAATAAATGAGTAATTAGTCAAATGATTTATATTATGATATTTAAAGAAAATCGGAACAATATAGAAAAAATCCTT
>FWPV01008049.1_pt1 | contig 18698 bp, 13 predicted proteins | sample 2228371 | NCBI WGS metagenome assembly FWPV01 (sample SAMEA103939776, study PRJEB20133) | metagenome
CTACTATGGTCGGTATGTCAGGAATGAAGCCTTTGTCGGGTTGTATGGTGTCGTGACCATTTGGGCAATTCTGCGTTACCTGGATACCGGAGCAGGAAAGTATCTGTACTGGTTGACGATTAGCTTCGCCTTGCATTTCGCATCAAAAGAGACCTCGTTCATCTATGCAGCTCAGGCATTATTGTTTTTTGCCTTCTATCTGCTCTACCGGCTTAATCAAGAGAGATGGCAGTTGCCCCAGTATCGTAAAAGGTTCTGGAGTTCATTGGCGGCTGGTGTTCTACTGTTCGGGGTGGGTTTTCTTTCATTGTTTGCTCAATCATCCCAATCGTCTCAGGCGATAACTCCCGCTAACTCTGCCGTGAGTCAATCATCTGGGGGGTTACTTTCATCAATCCCAATGCCAATCGGCGTCGCGCTTGCACTGATCGGCTTAATTATCCTGATCGCATCCATATACTTCCTTATTACTGGCTACACCTGGAATCGACTGCGTCGCGAACGCTCATTTGACCTGCTGGTCCTGATGGGCACCATCGTCTTGCCGATGCTCTCCCCCTTCCTGGTGGAGTTCATGGGATACAATCCCATTGATTACACCAATCCCCAGAGCAGGCTAATCACCGCCATTACGGTAGTCGTCTTATCGTTCATCGCCATTGGCGTCGGTCTGTTGTGGCATCCGCGTAAATGGCTAATCAACTTTGCCATCTTCTATGGCATATTCGTCGTCTTTTATACCAGCCTATTCACCAATGGCTTCGGCTTTGTGACCGGGCTGGTTGGCTCGTTGGGCTACTGGCTCGAACAACAAGGGGTCAATCGAGGGAATCAGCCCTGGTACTACTACTGGCTGATTCAGATTCCGGTCTATGAATTTTTGGCTGCCCTGGGGACCATTCTGGCGATCATATTTGGTCCGAAATTGATTCGCAGTTACCATCAGCGCAACGAACAGGTTGCCGGGGATAGCGAGATATCCGGTGTCGGAGAAGAGACACCATCACCAGACTCGGTTGAAGAACGATGCCCTCAACCGGAAACGACGGTTACCCTCTTAATTTTCTGGAGCATCACCAGCCTCCTGGCTTATTCGATAGCTGGCGAAAAAATGCCCTGGTTAACGGTTCACATCGCCGTGCCAATGATTCTCACCGCTGCCTGGTTCCTGGGTCAACTGGTGGACACGACCGATTGGAAAGAATTCATCACCAAACGTGGAGTCCTGGTTGTATTATTGCTCCCGGTTGCTTTCTTCAGCCTGGCTGGTGTCATCGGTTCCGCGCTCGGTCCCAACCCACCATTCCAGGGTAAAGAGTTAGAACAACTCCGAGCGACCAGCACCTTCTCAATCTCCTTGATCATCGCCATCGCCAGTGGTATCGCCATCGCTTACCTCGTCAAAGATTGGCAGACTTCACTGCTGGGCAGAATTCTGACATTGGGCATTTTTGCGCTCTTAGGGGTATTAACCGCCCGCACCGCATTTACCGCATCGTACATCAACTACGATAACGCCAACGAACTCCTCGTCTATGCTCACTCTGCCAGCGGACCCAAAATTGCTCTCGCCCAAATCGAGGAAATATCTAAACGCACAACCAACGGCTTGGCAATCAAAGTCGCCTATGATAATGAAACGACCTATCCATTCTGGTGGTATCTGCGCAATTTCACCAATCAGGATTATTACGCCAGCAACCCATCCCGCGCCCAGCGTGATGCACCTATCATCCTCGTTGGCGAAGGCAACTATGGAAAGATAGAACCCGTTGTTGGTCAGGCTTATAACCGCTATGATTACATCCGCCTCTGGTGGCCCAACCAGGATTACTTTGACTTAACCTGGCAACGTATCGTCGATGCGCTGACCGACCCGCAAATGCGAGCTGCCCTTTTCCAGATTTGGCTAAACAGAGATTACACCGAATACGGCAAATTAACCAATAAAGATATGAGCCTGACCAATTGGTATCCATCCAACCGCATGCGCCTCTACATCCGTAAGGATATTGCCAATAGCCTGTGGAATTATGGGGTTGCCGCTACGACCGAAGAAGTTGTGGCTGATCCTTATGAAGGGAAACAGATCATCATCAGCGCTGATCGCATCTTTGGCGTAATCGGCACAGAATCGGGACAATTCCAAAAACCACATGGCATCGCCATCGCCCCAGATGGGAGCATCTATGTCGCTGACAGCAACAATCACCGTATTCAACACCTAGATACGGAAGGGAATGTGTTACACGTATGGGGTAACTTCGCGGACGTCTCCAAAGGACCTGCGCCAGGTGGCACCTTCTACGAACCCTGGGGAATTGGAGTCGCGCCAGACGGCTCGGTATATGTAGCGGACACCTGGAACCACCGCATTCAAAAATTCACACCCGAGGGAGAGTTTATCACCATGTGGGGGTACTTCGGGCAAGGAGAAGCCCCTGATGCTCTCTGGGGTCCACGCGATGTGCTGGTTGCCCCGGATGGAAGAGTGTTTGTCAGCGACACGGGCAATAAACGCATCGTCATCTTCGATGCCAATGGCAACTCTCTCGGGGAATATGGCGAAGCTGGACTACAACCAGGGCAATTCGATGAGCCGGTTGGGTTGGCGTTGAGCAACCAAAGTCAATTATTCGTCGCCGATACCTGGAATCAACGCATTCAATCCTTCCTTGTCACTCCAGATAATGTCTTCCAACCCCTGAAAACCTGGGATGTGGTCGGATGGTATGGTCAATCTCTGGACAATAAGCCTTATCTGGCTGTCGATTCGCAGGGGTATGTCTATGCCACCGATCCCGAAGGATATCGTGTCTTGCAGTTCACTTCACAGGGAGACTTTGTGAGGTATTGGGGTGATTACTCCACCGGTCCGGAAGGGTTCAGCCTTGTCGGCGGTATTGCTGTGGATGCGAACGATGGAATATGGGTCAGCGATGCCGGAAATAACCGGGTTATGCACTTCACATTACCCTCTCCATAGCCTCCAGATATGCATATCGCATTTTTCACCAACACCTATCATCCCTGGGTGAGCGGAGTCGTCCGTTCAATCAGCTCTTTCCGCAAAGCTCTCTCTGAGCGCGGTCATAATGTCTTTGTGTTCGCCCAGGAAGCGGGTGATTATATCGATACGGAACCCTTTATCTTTCGCTACCCATCCATATCAATCTCCTGGCCAACTGACTTTTACGCGGTTATCCCAATTTCGTCGTTCATAGACCACTTATTACCGCCGCTTAAGCTGGATATCATCCATTCCCATCACCCGATTTTGTTGGGACGGGCTGCGGCAAAGAAAGCCGAGGAACTCAATCTACCCTTAGTTTTTACTTTCCACAGCCAATACAACGAATACAGTCAATATATCCCCCTGACCCAGGAGACCATCCAGGAATTCATCAAGGAGCTGATCGGCAACTGGCTTGGGGATTACATGAAAAAATGTCACCATATCATCGTGCCATCCAACAGCATGCTGGACTTATTGGCAGACGAATTTGGTTTGACAGAAAATGTCAGTGTCGTCCCAACCGGAATAGATATCAAGCCATTCCAAAACGCTGATGGATATTCGATTCGTAAAAAATATCGTTGGGATGATGATGTGGTTATGCTTTCAGTGGGTCGGCTGGCGCCCGAGAAGAATTGGAAATTATTTCTAAATGCCAGTGCCAAGGTGATAGCCAGGCACCCAAAATTCCGGGCGGTCATTATTGGCGAGGGTTTTGAGCGCGAAAAACTTGAAAAGCACGTTGAGGGTTTGGGGATTGAACAGCGAGTTCAATTCCTGGGCGAAATTCCTTATGATGAGATACCAGCATACTACAAAGCAGCCGACCTTTTCGGCTTCACCTCCACCGCCGAAACCCAGGGAATCGTCACCATGGAAGCCCTATCCGCCGGATTGCCTGTGGTTGCCGTGGATGCAGTGGGCACCCGGGATAATGTCATCCACAACCAGCAAGGGTTTCTAACCGCAAACGATGTTGATGAGTTTGCCAACGCAATATTACACCTGATAGAAAACCCTGAAGTACGGAAACAATTCAGCCTATCAGCCTTGCAACGGGCAAAGGATTTTGATATATCCGTCCAAACGGATAAATTGCTCCTCGCCTATGAAAAAGCCATCAAAACCTGCCAGGCAGGTCAAACAGTCGTCCTGACCCGCAGCCGAAAAATTTTCTCCTAAGGAACACAAACTTGACATAACATATTGTAATAATCCTATTTATTCAAAAAATTCTGAGGATTCGAGGCTGGTGGTATAATCACAGCAGCGGATCTTTCACCTGGAGACAAACATCTTATGAAACTACATGAATATCAATCCAAACAAATCTTTGCCAGATATGGCATCCCCATCCCACGAGGTCGAGTTGCAGCGACCGCCCAGGAAGCGTATCAGATTGCAGAAGAATTGGGCGGTCGTGTTGTTATCAAATCCCAGGTCCTTGTAGGAGGACGAGGTAAGGCAGGGGGCATTCGCCTGGCAAACAATCCCAAAGAAGCTGAAGAGCTGGCAACGCAAATCTTGGGTATGGAAATTAAGGGTCTGCCGGTCCGTAAGGTTCTGGTGGATGAGGCTGCCCGCATCGAGAAGGAAATCTATTTGGGCATCACCAACGATCGGGCAGCACGCAAGCCTGTGATGATGGCTTCAGCGGCTGGAGGCGTAGATATCGAAGAAGTCGCACGAGAAACTCCCGAAAAAATTGTCCGCGTGCATATTGACCCGCTCCTGGGCTTAAAAGACTACCAGGCGCGCGATATCGCTCTCGGCATTGACTTACCCCGTGAGCACTGGAAAGCCTTTGTCCAGATTGCCAGAGGGTTATGGGAGGCTTATGTCTGCTGTGATGCAAATCTAGCCGAGATCAACCCCCTGGTGATCACCGCCGATGGTCGTCTCCTGGCAGTGGATGGCAAGATGGTGCTGGATGACAACGCCCTCTATCGCCACCCGGATCTGGCGGAGATGCGCGATCTCGATGTTGAAGCCCAATCCGAGATCGAAGCCCGAAAATACGGGCTATCCTTTATCAAGCTCGACGGCAACATCGGTTGCATGGTGAATGGCGCCGGTCTGGCGATGACCACCATGGATATCATCAAATTGTTTGGCGGTGAACCAGCCAATTTCCTGGATATCGGAGGCGGCGCCAGCGCCGACAAAGTGGCAGCCGCTTTGCGTATTATCCTCTCAGATCCAAATGTGAAGGCAGTACTGTTCAACGTCTTTGGCGGAATCACCCGAGGCGATGAGGTGGCTCGCGGAATCCTTGCCGCGCTGGAAGAAATAAAAACCAATGTTCCCATGGTGATTCGGCTGGTTGGCACAAATGCCGAAGAAGGGCGGCAGATTCTTGCCAATGCCAATATGATCACCGCCAGCACGCTCGCTGAAGCCGCCCAAAAAGCTGTGGCTGTGGCAAAAAACTGACTGAAAAAAGGATGCACCATGAGTATTCTCATCGATAAAAATACCCGATTACTCGTTCAAGGAATTACCGGCAACGAGGGGCTTTTCCATACCCAACAAATGCTCGCCTTTGGAACAAATGTCGTCGCCGGCGTTACCCCCGGCAAGGGGGGTGAATGGGTGCTGGACGGCAAAATACCGGTCTTCGATTCGATCAAATTCGCGGTAGAAGCAACCGATGCCAACGCGAGTGTGATCTTTGTCCCCGCTCGTTTCGCCTCCGACGCCATCTTTGAGGCGGTTGATGCAGGCATCCCGCTTATCGTCTGCATCACCGAAGGCATCCCTGTTCAGGACATGATGAAAGTCCGCAATTACATTGATCAAAAAGGGGGCAGGCTCGTCGGACCCAACTGCCCCGGTTTGCTCACCCCAGGAGAAGCCAAAGTAGGCATCATCCCGGGTGATATCGCCATTCCGGGTAATGTTGGCGTTGTCTCACGTTCAGGAACGCTCACCTACGAGGTTTTATATGCCCTTAAGCTCGTCGGAAAAGGGGTGAGCACTTGCGTCGGCATCGGTGGAGACCCGATTAATGGCACCAGTTTTATTGATTGCCTGAAACTATTCGAGGAGGACCCGCAGACCGACCAGGTGGTGCTGATTGGTGAAATCGGGGGAACAGATGAAGAAAGAGCCGCCGAATTCATCGCTGAAAACATGACCAAGCCGGTGGTTGCTTTCATCGCCGGGCAGACCGCGCCGCCTGGAAAACGCATGGGACATGCTGGCGCAATTGTGGAGGGGGGTTCCGGATTGGCGGCAGATAAGATCAAAGCATTAAGCCAGGCGGGCGTACGCGTCGCCACTCATCCCGAAGAAATTCCGAGCTTACTCTCCTAATCCAGAGTTGGTCTTAGTGTCAAACTGGAACCCTTCCCTGTCGCGCTCTATCAGGGAAGGGTTTCCTTTCAGCTCTATGTTCGCCGGTTAAACACAAAGAGGCGCAAACCTCTGCCCCTCTCGTGATTAGAACGCTTTTCAGGTTAACCCATATGGGTTTCGATGTACTCGACTGCCTGCCCCACCGTGGTGATCTTTTGAGCGGCTTCGTCAGAAATCTCGCCTCCGAATTTGTCTTCAAAAGCCATGATGAGTTCTACCAGGTCTAATGAATCGGCTTCCAGATCCTCCCGAAAACGAGCCTCTGGCGTCACTTTCTCTTCATCAACACCAAGCAGCTCCACGATGATCGCCTTGATTTCCTCGAAGGTATCGGACATTTAATAAACCTCCTTTTGGTATGTGTGCAATTTCTGCCCAATTGTAACCTTAGCCAATAATCTGTCAAGCCCGCAACAACAGAATACTGGTGGCTCGGTTTTATTGACAGAGCATATTCACGCTGGTAAGATAACTTCATTTGACAGGAACACCATCGCATGACAAAAGTTACGCAAATCGGTGATAGAAAAAATGATCACATCCGGATCAACCTGGAAGAAGATACCCGTTCAGGTTTAACCTCAGGGCTTGAGCGTTATCGTTTCGTCCATCAGGCGTTGCCAGAAATCAACCTGGAAGAGGTTGACTTAAGCCTTGAAATCTTTGGGCGAAAACTAAACGCCCCTATCTTGATTTCATCCATGACAGGTGGGACAGAAAGAGCCAGGCAAATCAATCACACCCTGGCGCAAGCCGCCCAGGAGACCCGAATCGCCATGGGGCTTGGATCACAGCGAGCTGCAATTGAAGACACCAGCCTGGCGCCAACATTTCAGGTGCGCAAATTTGCCCCAGATATCCTGCTTTTCGCGAATTTAGGCGCGGTCCAGCTGAATTATGGCTACACGATTGATCATTGCCGGAGAGCAGTTGAGATGGTTGAGGCGGATGCCCTGGTATTGCACTTGAATGCTTTGCAAGAAGCGGTCCAACCGGAGGGCGATACCCGATTCGCAGGTCTCTTAGAGAAAATCCACCACGTGTGCCGGGCGCTTCCGGTGCCAGTCATTGCCAAGGAGGTTGGGTGGGGATTTTCAGATATCGCTGCCAAACGTCTGGCAGAAGCAGGGGTGGCTGCGATTGACGTCGCCGGCGCAGGGGGAACCTCCTGGTCTCAGGTTGAGATGTATCGAGCTACATCAGAAAGTCAGGCGCGCCTGGCAGCCGCATTCATTGATTGGGGAATCCCAACTGCTGAATCAATCGAGTTAATCCGAAATGCCGTCCCTGAAATGACCATTATCGCTTCGGGCGGGTTACGCAGCGGTTTGGATATCGCTAAATCGATTGCGCTGGGTGCTAAAATGGGTGGAATGGCAAGTCCTTTCTTAAAAGCTGCCTCCATATCCGTGGAGACGACCATTGAGACAATAAATGAAATCAGGCGGGAAATCCAGGTGTGTATGTTCGTCACCGGATCCGCGAATTTAGAGCAATTAAGTAAGGCTCAATTAGTCCGAGGATGAACAAGATGAAATTATCCAATCAATTATTACCTGCGATAGAGGCGGAACTCCATCGGGCAATAAACAGCATACACCTGCCTGAATTGGGAAATTTCCATCACATGCTGGCGTACCACCTGGGATGGGAAGGCGAGGGCGCCGGGCAAAACGCAACCGGAAAGCGCATCCGCCCGCTGCTCTTGCTTTTAACCACTTCTGCGGCAGGTGGCGAATGGGAACGCGCCCTGCCTGCGGCTGCCGCGGTGGAACTGGTGCATAATTTCTCCTTAATCCATGATGACATTGAAGACAACAGCATCTTGCGCCGAGGGCGTCCAACAGTCTGGCAACTTTGGGGTGTTCCCCTTGCCATTAACGCTGGCGACGCCATGCTCACCCTGGCGCACCTCTCGATCCTTCGCCTGGAACAAACCTGTGGTAGCGAGATCGCTTTGAAAGCGGCTGAAATTCTGCAGAACGCCTGCCTGGAATTAACCAAAGGTCAACATCTGGACATTTCTTACGAAACCCGAAACGAGTTGACCCTGGAAGATTACCGATACATGATTTCTGGCAAAACCGCTTCATTAACATCTGCGTGTTCAAGCCTTGGAGCGTTAATTGCCCAAACCAACCCCTCTGCTCAGGAATCTTATCGAGAATATGGGTATTATCTGGGAATGGCTTTTCAGGCGCTCGACGACCTGCTGGGTATATGGGGCGATGAAGCCCTGACGGGTAAATCCAATGCCAGTGATTTGATCTCCGGGAAAAAATCTTTACCAGTGCTTTATGCACTGGAACGCAATGGCCCTTTCGCTGAGCGGTGGCGCCGCGGCGCTATCCAACCGGAGGAGGTGCAGTCTCTTGCCCACCAGCTTGAGGCTGAAGGCGCACGGGATTACACCATCGAAACCGCAACTTGCTTCACCGATAAAGCGCTCCAGGCTTTATCCCAGGCGAAGCCGAGCGGCGAGGGTGGAGCAGAGCTCATCAGTTTAACCAATATGCTGCTCCAGCGTAAGCAATAATGGCTATACAAATTCCCTGAAGACAAGATTTCCTAATAAACGCCCTCTGCGAGTCAGACGCAATCGATCTCCCCCATCCCCGCCCCATTCCAACAGTCCGAGATTCACCAACCGCGAGATCTCAGAGTCAAAAACCCGGCTGAGTGAAACGCCAAAACGGTTTTCGAAGCGAGCGTTGAGAATCCCCTCATCCACAAGTCGTAGCCCCATCAGCATCACTTCCTTCATTTCATCTTCCTGCGATAGCTGTGTCACCTCCAGGGAAGCGGGCGTGTGGGGAAATATGTATTCAGATAACATCTGCCTGGCTGAGAATAGACGTTGTATATAAATCTTCGGTGAGAGTACGCTAACGGTATGGATACCATTGATAAACCCATGCGCGCCAGCCCCTAGCCCAAGATACGGCTCGAGCCGCCAGTATTGCAGATTGTGCCGACAAACCAACAATCGGTCTCCACTCACTCGCGCCCAATTTGAAATCTCATACTGCTGAAAACCGTTTTGATCGAGAAATTCATCCGCCCATTCATACATCTCAGCCGCAGCATCTGCATCTGGCTGACTTACTATCCCTCGCTTCACCCAACTTTCCATCGGCGTCCCATGTTCCAGGGAGAGGGAGTAGAGCGACAAATGCGTAGGGGATAATTCCACTGCTCTTTCAAGCGACCCTTGCCAGTTCTGAAGGGATTGTTCGGGCAAACCAAATATTAAGTCCAGGTTGATATTTTCAAAGCCAGCCTGTCGCGCCCACTTGACCGCCTGAATGACATCAAAGAAATTTTGTTGGCGCTCTAATAGACGAAGCTCTTCGGGGTGAGCCGATTGCATCCCCAGACTTAAGCGATTAACACCTGCTTCTCTGATTCTTCCTAGATACTCCGGGTGCAATGTGCCAGGATTGGCTTCAAGCGTGACCTCCACCTCAGGTAACACCGTAAAACCATGCCGTAGAGTTGCAAGTATCTTTTCCAGACTCTCAGGCGGGAGTAGCGAAGGTGTACCACCCCCGAAAAAAATCGTATGCACGGGGTATGCTACCGGCGCAGAGGCGCTGATCATCTCTATTTCCAGGCAAAGCGCCTCAACATAATCTGGAATCAACTCGTCAATACCGGCATAGGTATTGAAATCGCAATAAGCGCAACGGTGCCTGCAAAAAGGGATGTGGAGATAAATACTGAGCAATTCCATCCAGATCAGTATACCATTCTGCTAAACTTGAATCCCTTGATTTTCTGGTATAATCCGCCAAGCCCAGGGCTAAAACAAAGGTATTCCCTGGTAAATATATTATGAGCATAGAAACGCCTTCAAAACCGACAAAACTGTGCCCGACTTGTGGCACCAGAGTCAGTGAAGATGCCTTACGTTGCCAGGTTTGTGGCACAGATTTGACAAATCCAGCCAAATCAACCCTCTCCACGAGCTCCCTTCACAGCAGCCGCATCCCGGTCATCACGCTCAACCTGCCTCTCGCCCTGGGATTATTGGCTCTCTTCATCGCCATCGGGGCATCCCTGGTGTATTTCGCCATGCGTCAACCAACCGCCCAGGCTGTTGTGCCGACAGAGACCCCCACCGTCACCATTACCCCTACAGCGACGAACACACCTACCCCCATCACTCCGACAGCAACCAACACCCCGGAACCATCACCCACGCCCTTCACGTATAAGGTCGCATTAGGAGACACCTGCTCTACCATCGCCTTTCGTTTTGGCGTTTCTATCCAAAGCATTGTCTTACTCAATGAGTTGCCGGCTGCATGCGACACCCTTTTTGAAGGGCAAAGCCTGCTGATACCGCAACCCACCCCCACTCCCACCCCTCTCCCGACCGCAACGCTGAGTGAAGCCGAAGCAACCGACATTGCCTGTCCGAAGATCGAATACACCGTTCAAGATAACGACACCCTGAGCAGCATCTCGGCGAACTACGCTGTTCCCATCGCCGCCCTTAAATCTTATAACGGGCGTGTGAATGACACCGTGCGCTCAGGGGAAATCTTGATTATCCCCTTGTGTGAAAGGGCGGCTACTCCAGGACCATCTCCCACACCTACACCTCCGCCACCATACCCGGCTGCGAACTTGCTTCTCCCACCTGATGGTGCCCCTTTCACCGCCGCCGACGAGATGATCACACTCCAATGGGCTGCTGTGGGTACCCTCCGTGACAATGAAGCCTATGCCGTCACCGTGATTGATTTGACGGCTGGGTTGGATCGCAAACTGGTGGAGTATGTGACCGATACCAAGTTTATCTTGCCCACAAGTTTTCGACCAAATGATAATCTCTTTCATATTTTCCGTTGGTTTATCCTACCCGTCCGCCAAATCGGAACGGATGATGACGGGAATCCGGTATGGGAACCAGCCGGCGCATTAAGCGAACAAAGGGTATTTGGTTGGTCCGGAACTGGATCCGCGCCCCCTGCTGCTGTACCAGCTCCATAAGACTCTTTGCGGGGAAATAAAGGGGGATAGCCTGGATACTGAAAAACAAAGCGGACTGAAAATCAGTCCGCTTGTAATTTACCGTTGTCTCAATCCGATCAGCTATTCTCCGCCTTCCTGACCATTTCTTCCAGCATCGCCGTGGTGAGCGACTTCGGGCGCTCTAGCGGTTGACCCAGGATGCGCGCCCAGACTGCATTGGCTGTCACTCCCAAGGAGCGCCCAACGCCAAACATCACCGTATAATAATCGAACTCGTGGATTCCATAGTGATACTGGAGGGTGCCGCTGATTGCATCCACATTCGGGGAAGGATTCTTTGCCTTCCCTTGCTCGATCAACACCTGAGGCACAACCTCATTGACCAGCCGGGCAATCTGAAAGATCTCATCATTCGGCATGTACTTCATGGCAAATTCATATTGGGCGGTGAAGCGAGGGTCGGGAATACGCAAGACAGCATGACCGTATCCCGGAATCACCTGTCCGGCGTTTAATTTCTCCCACGCGTACTGGCGTAGCTGTTCTTTGGTGGGAACGCCATTAAACTTCCGGTGAACATCCAGGAGCCAGCCTAAAGCTTCTTGATTGGCTAAGCCGTGGAGCGGACCCGCCAGGCTGTTCAAACCGGCTGAAAAGGCGTAGTAAATATCCGAGAGTGTGGACGCAGCCAGATGGGTGGCATGGGCGCTCGCATTTCCGCTTTCGTGGTCAGAATGCAAGATGAAATACAATCGAGAGAGGTCCATATACTCGGGGGTTGGAATTCCCATCATATAGGCATAATTCGCGCCCCAATCCAAATCCTCCCGCGGTGGGATATAACCACAACCCCGATACTTCAAACAATAAATAAAAGCTGCAATGGACGGGAGTTTGGCTGTGAGGTTCAGGCTATCTTCCAGCATCGGCTCCCAATATTCATCTTTTTTCATCCCTTCGTGGTAACGTTTGGCGAAAATGGATTCGCTCTGCAGCGCCAGAATTGCCGAAGAAAACAGCAACATGGGATGCGCACTGCGAGGCATGGCTCGTAAGACATCGAAGACAAATTCCGGAATCTCTGAGCGCCGTTTCCACTCATTCTCAACCTCTAAAGCTTGCTGCTCATCGGGCAACTCACCAATTAACAACAAGTAATATAATCCGCCCACATAAGGCATTTCTGCCCCTGGGGGCTTGGGTAATTTTTCCAGAACCTCAGGAATGGTATAGCCACGCAGTCGAATGCCCTGTCCGGGGTCCACGTAAGAGATATCTGTGACCAATGCTTTGACATCCCTCATACCCCCGTAAATCTGGGAAATTGTCACCTCACCGACTTTGACATCCCCATGTTCCTTGACGAGATGATTCACCCTGGCGCGCCATTCCGGGATGATCTCAACAAGCTTGTCTTTTATTGTCATCGCTGTTTCCCTCCGACTAAACCATTAACTTCGCCGTATTCTCAGCCACACCTTTGGCAGAATTTTTCAAAGCTGCTGCTTCTTCAGGGCTGAGGCGATACTCGATGATTTTCTCCACACCTTTTCGCCCAAGTTGAACCGGGACGCCGAAAAAGATGTCTCTCAGACCATACTCGCCATTCAGAAATGCCGAAGCAGGCACGATCAAATGTTTATCCTTGAGAATCGCTTCCACCATTTGGGTGACTGCAATCGATGGGGCATAGAAAGCGCTGCCGGTCTTAAGCAAACTGACAATCTCTCCACCACCCTTGCGGGTACGATCCACAATCGCTGCTAAGCGATCTGGCGGTAGAATTTCTTCCAGTGGCACACCCGCCACGTTAGAGTGGCGAGTCAGCGGCACCATTTCATCGCCATGCCCCCCCAAGACGTAGCAATGCACATTTTCCACACTTACCCCAAGTTCCATGGCGACAAAAGCCCGCATGCGCGCCGAATCCAGGATACCCGCCTGTCCAACCACACGATGCGCTGGCACATTCGCCACTTTCATGGTCAGATAAGCCATACTGTCCAGAGGGTTGGTCAAGACCACAAAAATCGCATCTGGCGAATATTTGATCGATTCTTCTGTAGCCTTGCGGACGATTTCCGCATTCGCCATCAGCAAGTCATCTCGACTCATCCCCGGTTTCCGCGGTAAACCGGCGGTGATCACCACAATGTCTGAACCAGCCGTTGCGGCGTATTCGTTGCTGCCAACGATATTGACATCCTTCCCAATCACCGGCATCGCCTCTAATAAATCGAGCGCCTTGCCTTGTGGCATGCCTTCAACGATATCAACCAGAACCACATCCGCAATTTCGCGTTCAGCCAGCCAATGCGCTGTGGTAGAGCCGGTCATACCGGCGCCAATTATTGAGACTTTATTTTGCATTTTATATGACTCCAATTCGGTGGCAAGATTTGAAAGATGAGAGAAATCACGCAATATCAGCAATCATTGAAAAATCAGGGTCTTGACAGGCATCCCCTGATTGTTCAATGATGACTTTTTACCTATTTTTTCGAATTACCAGCGAGGCTTGCCTCTTGCAATTCACCGATGGGATGTTCCTGGATGAAGTGAATGGCTTGCATCGCTGCCGCAGCACCCATCCCGGCTGAAGTGATCACCTGTCGAAAATGTGGATCTGCGACTTCACCGGCGGCAAACACGCCTGGAACCCTGGTACGCATCAATTTGTCTACAACCAGATAGCCCCGATCGTCTATTTCGAGTTGATTCTCGAATAACTGTGTATTTGGTTTATGCCCAATGAATATGAACACGCCATCGGTCTGGCGAGTTCGCCTTTCACCCGTGATTGTATCTTTCATCTCTACCGAACGCACCACCTCATCACCCTTGATTTCGGTCAAAACTGTGTTCCACTCAAATTGGATTTTGGGATTCTCAAACGCCCTGTTCTGCAAGATTGTCCCGGCACGTAGAGCATCTCGACGATGGACGATGGTCACCGACCTGGCATAACGGGTGAGGAAAATCGCTTCCTCCAACGCGCTATCGCCACCGCCAACGACAGTCACATCCTTATCCTTGAAGAACCACCCATCACATGTGGCGCAGTAGGATACCCCCCGACCGACAAATTCAGCTTCGCCGGGGATATTGAGGTGAATTGGCGTTGCACCTGTGCTGATAATTAGCGTTTCTGCCAGATATTCACTATGATAGGTCTTCACCCTGAATGGACGTTGGCTTAAATCCACCTCTGTTGCTGTATCGAACTCAACCCGCGCCCCGAATCTTTCAGCCTGTTTCTGGAACAGTTCAACCAGTTCATTCCCGCCCACACCGTCGGGAAACCCGGGGTAATTTTCAACAGCGTAGGTGAGCGAAACCTGTCCGCCCAGTTCCATACCGGTCAGAACCACCGGACTGAGATCAGCCCGAGCAGCGTAAAGGGCAGCGGAGAGTCCAGCCGGACCAGAACCGATGATCAATACCTTCACATGCTCAAGTTTTTCCGCTTTGTTTGTGGTGATATTACCCAAATTAAATTCCATGACATTAACCTCATCGTGTGTTTGCTTGCTGATCCTCTATTTACACCTATTAAGATGCACAAACCGATAAATGGTTGCATTAGAAAATCATAAATCAATCAGTGATGGACTCGGGTTGCATCAAAAAGGACAACCATTCCTCAGAATGGGTCCCTTTTCCGCGGATGGTGTCTAAGAAATCCTGGAGCAACATGCGAGTATATCTACCGACACCCCCATCGCCGACGGGACGATAATCAATCATGCGCACACCGACAAGCTCAGCCGCTGTCCCCGTAATGAAGACTTCATCAGCGATATATAACTGGTCACGGGTGATCATACATTCCTCGACAGCCAAGCCCCTCTCAGATGCCAGTGTCAGCACCGAGTTGCGGGTGATGCCTTCCAGCACAGTTGCTAATGGGGGCGTATATAGAACCCCTCGTCGTATCATGAATATATTCTCGCCTGTGCATTCTGCCACAAACCCCTGCGGGTCCAGAATGACGGCTTCATCATAACCCGAACGCAGGGCGAGGGTCTTAACCAACATCGAGTTGACATAATTACCCGTAATTTTCGCTTTGGTCATACTGATATTGGGGTGAAGCCGCGAATACGACGACACCATCATGTGAATGCCCGTCTCTCTCGCCTCCAAACCCAGATAAGGACCCCATTCCCAGGCGGCAATAGCGACTTTTGGTGCAGAGCGATCCAGATTAAGCCCCATTGGTCCTTCCAGATACATGAGCGGACGAATGTAACACTCCTCAAAGCCATTGATTAATACCGTCTCACGCACCGCTTCTTCCAGTGTACTGAGGGTATAAGGAAAATCGCGCACTCCAAGGATATGAATAGATTCAAGGAATCTCGCCAGATGATCCCGCAGGCGAAAGATTGCCGGACCGCGGTCAGTCGCATAACAGCGAATTCCTTCAAAAACACCCACCCCGTAATGAATGGTGGGATTTATCAAATGGACAGTGGCTTGCTCGTAGGGGACAAATCTTCCATCCATCCAGATAAAATCTGACTTCATAAAGAACTCCTTTTATGAGTAGCGATAGATGACTCTCAAATCATTATAATCTATCAAACAGAATGACCATTCATCGATAGAAAATCAAGACCTGAAATATCAACCAAAGTAGACTAAAGGCAGCAAAGATACCAATTACCCCGGCAACGATCCATTGTCCCGCCAGGTAAACCTGTATTGCCCCCAGGAAAAATGCCAGAAAAATAATCGCCGCAACGAATTGGCGGAGCGCCAGTTCAATCCGCATTACCTCTCTTTGCACCTCAGGCGCATGGACTTCCAGATTACCGGCTTCGATCTTGTCTAAGACTTTCTGCACCCTGGTGGGGTAATTGATAAGTGTTCCAAGATATACTTTCAGCTCATTAATCCAGAAATCTCTTTTGCTGGTCATCTCCTCTGCGACGAGTTTTCGGGCATAGGGCTCCAGATGCTCCCACACATTGAAATCGGGATCCAAACCGGTGCACATGCCCGAGAGAATCCCCACTGCCCGCGCCAGGAAGATGAAATCTTGGGGGACCTGGAATGGCATGGTATAGAGCAATTCACGGAATTCATCGGCAAATTGGCGAATATCTTCAGGGGTGATATTCACCAGCTCCGTCATGTTTTTGCCCCAAAAGCGCTCAAATACTCGTGTCCCGGCTTTTTCCAACAATTCCAGATCCGCCCCGGGGAGCAGCACACCCAACATTTGATAAGATTTGATGACGCGTTTTGAATCCCGAGTGCCAACCCCAATCAGCATCTCGCGCATGCCGGCTTTGGTGTTACCTGGCATCCTGCCAACCATGCCAAAATCCACAAAAGTCAACCGCCACTCAGGAGAAGCACCCTCATCCTCATCATTCTTACCTTCTACAGGTAACACGAACAGATTACCCGGGTGCGGGTCGGCATGGAAAAAGCCATCTTCAAAAATTTGCTTCAGGTAAGTATCTAACAGCCTTGACGCCACCTCTGCGCGGTCAATCCCTGCTGCAGTGATCGCCTCGTAATCGGTGATTTTAATCGCCAGGACATTCTCCAAAGTGAGAACCCGTTTGGTTGTATGTGACCAGACAACCCGTGGGACGCGAACGCCTTTATCCCCCTTAAAATGCTCGGCAAATATTTCTGCATTCCTGCCTTCTGCCAGATAATCAATCTCCTCGTACAGAATTCGGGCGAATTCATCGAGCAAAGCGGGAACATTTGCGCGCTTGCTTATCGGCGGGTATTTCTTCAGCCATCCACCAACTGTGCGCAATGCTGCCAGGTCTGTGCTGATTATCTGTTCAATATGAGGGCGTTGAATCTTCACCACCACATCAGTGAATTCATACTCGGATTCATGGTCAAATCCCGCCTCCATGCATCCTTGTAAACGCGCTTGATGCACCTGACCCAATGACGCCGCTGCTAAAGGCGTCGGATCAAAAGAGGCATATTTGTCCATCAACGAGCAACCGAACTCGCCCTCCGCCACCGATCTTATCGCCTCAAAATCAACAGGGGGGACCTCATCCTGAAGCCCCATCAGTTCGTCGGTGAATACTCTGGGCAGAACATCCACACGCGATGATAAAAATTGACCCACCTTAATCAGGACACCCCCCAATTCAACTGCCAACGATCGAAAAGCGATCGCGCTACGCCTGATTCTTTCCTCACGTGTGCGGATTGCCAGTTTTCTCAGCCCAATCCGAGGAATGATAAGATCCCAGAGAATAAACCCGAGGAAAATACGCGCGGCAAAAATCACTATCTTCCGATACCGTCTTTGTATCATTGTCAGAAAATTATACTCTTCTTTGAAACATTGACTGCTTGATGGGTAAAACACGTCAGCACCCACATAAGGAGAAGCCTGAGGGACATGCCTCAATCCAAGCCGACTTGTGGTATGCTAAAGGACAGTTTTTTGAGAGTCTCACTCAAGGGGTATCAACAAATGACCAGGGTCAGGCAAAACCTCCAGATTCAACGCGTAATCAGAAATGGCTACCCCGATTTATCCGACCTTCCATGGGACTTACCGCTTACCCAATGGCAAGGTGCCTGTTCAAAATTAGAAGAAGCTCCACGCGGGGTTTCGCGCCACCCGGTGTTGTTTGTCAATTATGATGGTAATCTCTTTTCGTTGAAGGAATTGCCGGGAGATGGGGGTAAGAAAGAATATGAAATCCTGACCAAAATAGAAGAGTTTCATTTGCCAGCCGTCACACCGGTTGGCTATGCGCTAATCACCTCGCCACATGGGAGATCAAGCAGCGTCTTGATTACAAAATATCTGGATTATTCCATCCCCTTTCGCACTTTGTTCATTGGCTCTCGCCTGAAGCGATATCAGGAGCACTTGCTCAACTCCATCGCCGGACTTTTAGTTCAACTTCACCTGGCAGATGTCTTTTGGGGCGATTGTTCATTATCCAATACGTTGTTTCGGCGCGATGCTGGAGCCCTCAGGGCATATCTGGTGGACGCCGAGACTGCCGAAATCTTCCCGGAAGGGATACCCCCGACATACAGACACGACGATTTACAAATTATGGAAGAGAATATCGCCGGTGAGCTGGGAGACCTGGCAGCAGAAGGGCTTTTTTCAAGCGAGGTGCCTTATAGTGTGGCTGGAGCGTATATCCGCCTGAGCTATCAACGGCTTTGGGAAGAAATCACCCATGAGGATATCATTTACCCCAACGAACATTTCCGCATCCAGGAGAGAATCCGGGCTTTGAATGACCTGGGATTCTCCGTTGGCAATGTCGAGTTGCAAAATACAGCCGAAGGCAACCAGCTTCGCTTGCGGGTACAGGTGACGGACCGGAAT
>FWPV01008050.1_pt1 | contig 18691 bp, 14 predicted proteins | sample 2228371 | NCBI WGS metagenome assembly FWPV01 (sample SAMEA103939776, study PRJEB20133) | metagenome
CGCGGGGGCGGGTTTCTGCCCGTCAGGGCAGCAATTGTTGCTCAAAATAGGTTCGCACTTCGTTCAGTAATTGCGACCTAAAACAGCTTTTTGGTTTAGGAAAAATTTAAATAATATAATATAAGAAGTTATAATTTAGAATAATTTTGGTTAAAATTCTTTCAATATTCAAAATATAGAAAAATAAGTTTGACTTTTTGAGAAAATTGTTTATAATGATTCTATTAAATTTAAGTAAGTTTCTTGTTGGTTTTGTTTTAATTTTTTCTGAAAACAAAAACAAATAAGATTGGTCGGCTTACTTTTTAAGCAAAAGTTAGTAAAAAAATGTCAAAAAAGTTGTATGTTGGGGGATTGTCTTATGGCATTAATAATGAAGGATTAAAAGAAGTTTTTTCCAAAGCAGGAACAGTTGAATCAGCCAATGTTATTTTAGACAGAGAAACCCAACGTTCAAGAGGATTTGGTTTTGTTGAAATGTCAACGGAAGAAGAAGCTAGAGCGGCAATTGAAATGTTTGACGGAAAAGAGCTAGAAGGAAGAAAAGTGGTTGTGAATGAAGCTCGTCCTCTTCAACCTCGCAATCGCAACAGAGGTTTTAATCAAAATAACAGATACTAATTTTCAAATAGAAAAGTTAGTTTGTTAGTTTTTCAAAACAGGTCTGACAAAATGTCGACCTGTTTTGCTTTACTAAAAAATCAAAAATTGTTAAAATGAAAAAAGTTAAATAATTAATTTTTAAAAAATTATGGCAAAAAGCCAAAAAATAATTGGGACAAGTTTGATTTTATTGGGAATGCTTTTTCTTTCTGGTTGTACTCAAAAAGAAACAGCCAAGAACCAAAATCAAACTGAAATAGCCTCTACTGAAAGAAGCCAGAGCAATCAAGAAATTCAAAATCAAGTCAAAAATGAGGAAGAATCAGCCATGGAAACTTCTCTGAAGGAACTGATGAATTTGGGGAAAAGTCTAAAATGCCATTGGGAGTTAAGTGATCAAGAAGAGGGAAGTATTGGAAAAGGAACAATTTATCTTAGCGGGAAAAAATTTCGACAAGAAATCACTATTGGAACAGTTGGAGAAAACTTGGCAGGAGGAAAATTTTTTTCAATCAGTGATGGAGAATGGGTTTATAATTGGAACTCAATTGAGAAACAGGGAGTAAAAGTTCAGTTAAGTGAAATGGAAAAGATGGCAAAGCAAAATCAGAATCAAGAGCAAAACCAAATGAATCAACCCAATCAACAGCTAAATCTAGAAGAAAAATTTCAATATCAATGTGAAGATTGGAATGTAGATGAAAATTTGTTTATCCCGGATCAGGAAATTCAATTTATGGATATGGGGGAAATGACTTGGCAGGCTCAACAAATGCAAAAAAATCTTCAACAAGGAGGGAGTGGATTAGGAAATGTTTGTAATGTGTGTCAACAATTACCATCACAACAAAAAGAGGAATGTTTGAAAAGTTGTGATCAATAGTGAAAACAAAAAGTAAAAAATTTTTTGCAGATAAATTTTTAAATCCCTCTTTCAAAGAGGGATTTATGATGTTTAGATTAGATTTTTCTGCTGTCATAGGCCCAATGAAGCAAAGCTTGACGTTGTTTTTTTCTGCAATTTAAATCTTGAGGCAAACAGTTTTTTTTGATTTGAATCAAATGTCTTTTCATCATTTTCCATCTTTTAATTTGTCGAGCATCATCTTCGTGTCTTCTACCCATAAAATAGCGACAATACCATTGAAACCAACCTCGAGGATCATCAGGATGAATCCAGCCTTTTTTTCTCCAATACCAAAGTGGTTGACTGGCATTAATCTTAAAATAATTAATATCAGGATTATGAAATTTTGAACAAAGTTTGGCTTTTTTGAACCAATCAGAGGGAAATTCATTTTGACAATCAGTCATATACTTTCCTCCAAAAACCCCAAGCCAAAGCATTTCTTTGGGAGTTAATTCTGGCTTGAAATCAGAGCGAAAATTTTTTCCCACTGGTTCAGTTAAAAAATAAACATAATTTTTTTGCATTTTATCATTAACAATAATTTTTTTTGGCTTTGTCATTGATTATTTTGGTTTCTAAGTTTACACTTTAACGTTTTTTATTATATTATAAAGCAAGAAAGAGAAATAATAAAAATTAAAACACCAAAAGAAAGAAAAATAATCCTATGACAATCAGCAAAGAAGAAAACATAATCAAAAAGCCACTTTCTGATTATTTTCGTCCAGAAAATTTGGATGATTTTTTTGGACAAGAAAAAATTTTAGCTCAAAATTCCTTTTTGAGAAAAGCAATTGAGAATGATGCAATTTCTTCAATGATTTTTTGGGGACCACCGGGAACAGGAAAAACAACTTTGGCAAAAATTATTGCCAAAAAAACTAAAGCCAACTTTGCTCAACTTTCAGCAGTTAGCAGTGGCAAAAAAGAACTTTTCAAATTAATTGAAGATGCCAGAAAACTTCAAAAACAAAAAATCAAAACGATTCTTTTCATTGATGAAATTCATCGGTGGAACAAAGCCCAACAAGATGCTTTGCTGCCTTTTATGGAAAATGGACTGATAACTCTTATTGGAGCAACTACGGAAAATCCGAGTTTTAAAATAAATGGAGCGCTTTTATCCAGAAGCAGAGTTTTGGTTTTTGAAAGTCTTTCCAAAAAAGATCTTGAAAAAATTCTTCAGAGAGTTTTGAAAAAAATGGTCAAAAAAGTTGGAAAAATTGAACTCAAAGGAGAAGCAAAAAACTTTCTTTTGAATTTTTCAAATGGAGATGCGCGAATAATGCTTAATGCTTTGGAAATTTGTCTTAATCAATCAAAAGAAATCAATGTAGATATTATTAAAGATGTTTTTCAAAAGCAATATTTGCTTTATGATAAAGATGGTGAAGAACACTATAATCTTATTTCTGCTTTACACAAATCAATGCGAGGCGGAAATTCTCACGCAGCTCTTTATTATTTGGCACGAATGCTTGAAGGTGGTGAAAATCCTCTCTATATTGCTCGTCGATTGGTTCGTTTTGCGGCTGAAGATGTTGGTTTGGCAGATAATCATGCTCTTATTTTGGCTAATGCAGTTTTTGATGCTTGTAATAAGATTGGTATGCCAGAATGTGAGATTCATTTGGCTCAGTGTGTTGTTTATCTTTCAAGAACCAAAAAAAGCATTTTGGCTTATGAAGCCTACAATAAAGCAAAAAAAGATGTTTTGAGATTTGGCAATCTTCCGGTTCCTCTTTATTTACGTAATCCTTCAACGAAGTTAATGGAAAAATTGGGTTATGGAAATGATTATAAATATCCACCAAAAGAAGACGATAGGAGTCAAGAATATTTCCCTCAAAAATTAAAAGGAAGGAGATATTTCTAGTTTTTATAGATTTATTAAGTTGAAAATTTTTAAAAATATTGCTGAAATTTAAAAAAATAGATTTTTTAAAAAAGCGATTTGCAAAAATATTGAAAATATTGGGCTGTTAGCTCAACTGGTAGAGCGCTGCATTCGCATTGCAGAGGTCACCGGTTCAAATCCGGTACAGTCCACCAATTTAATTAAACTAGCTTTCTTGCTTATTTTTTATGTTTTGTTTCAATGGCTATTTATATGATTAGGTTTTAGCTATTCAAAAGATTCAAAATTTGGATCAGAAAGGCCAACAACTACTTGAGCAATGATGTATACAGACTTTGAAAATGAAAGATAAGGATCAATATAGTATTGTTTGAGTGTAATTCTGTGAAAGCGTTTTTTTCTTGTTTTACTTGAGGAAATTTATTTTCCGATACAAAAGTTTCTTTTAGAATATAAGGTTTTTCTAAATCATAGTCTACAGTTGCCTTGTTATCGTCATAACTCGCATTAATCTTACTTAATGTACTTTTAATGGTGTTGCATTATCCAGCATTAACCCAAATTCATTTTAGAAGTTTCAGTAGTTTTATTGTTAAAATCAAATTTACTTATTCATCTTCAACGATTAAAATTAGGGCTAAAACAAGATTTATTACCTCCTTTTTTAGCAAAAGTAATTTCATAAACATAACATTTCTCCATATTCTTCAATAAATTCTTTGTTTTTGTCAGTAATCTTTAATATTATCATTTGGATCTCTTTACCCAATTTTTCACTTGTCTCATAAATATTATTTTCTGGTTTTAACTGTTAATTTGTTATCATCATCAAAGTAGCCTCTTTTTTATAAGAATAAGCCAAAGCTCTATTGATTTAATAATAAAAATGGAAAGAAATCGTTTTGTTTTTTTTACGAGAAATTATTGGTAATTTATTTTTAAAAAACTTTCCTTGAAAATCTCCTTTTAAAGTTTTAAGTGACTGTTAGTCATTATTTGATTTTTTTAATACTACTGGAGTTCCTGTCAATTTTAATTTGTTTGGAAAAACAATTTGAATAAATTCAATCTTTTTCTTGTTTCATATTTTAATTTTTAGTAATACTTTCCTTGAAAATGGTCTGTCTTTGTTTTCAATATCAAAACGAACCGAAAATATTTATCAATAAAAAAACCGTAGTGAGCTTGAATTAAGACTCACTACGGAACAAATATTTATTTTAATTTGGTCTTTTTTATTATTCTGGCGAGGTTTATTTGCTAACTACTATTAAAACCTTATTAACATTGTTAGCTTTATCAGCGGCTTCAGCTGTGATTATATAAGAACCTTTCGCTACTTTCTTTAAGGACCAGTTAAAAGCGCAAGAAGCTGCATCAACGCAAGTCTTAACCAGTTTACTATCAATATAGATTTTTATATACTGAATTCCGCTAGGATCAGTAGCATTAGTTGTAATTTTTACCGTATTACCTGATAAAACAGAACCATCCTTAGGATTGGTAATAGTAACATTGGGAGGAGTAATATCAGGCACATTAGCAACAGTAATCGCTATTGTATCAGATGTGGCACTGTTTCCATTTTTGTCATAAGCTTTAGCATAAAGTTTATAAGTGCCATTCTGAATCAAAGTAGTATCCCAAATAAAGTTATAAGGAGAAGAATTATCAGTGGCAAACAAAGAATCGTTAATGTATAGTTCCACCTTTGATACTGCTTCATTATCAGAAGCAGATACCCTTACTTCAACAACACCCTTCACCTCCTCGTTGTTATTCGGATAAGCAATACTCACTGTAGGAGGAATATTGTCAACAGGAGGGGGAGGCGTACTTGCAGCTGCTAAAAGAGCTTTAGCAGCATCAACTCTTCCCCAACCATAATACATATCATATCCTGAATCACCAAGATCCAAAGCTGTTGATTTCAAAATTTGTTCAACTTGATTAGGTGTTAAGCTAGGATTAGCAGCAAAGATCAAAGCTGCCACTCCTGCAGTTATTGGCGCAGAGAAAGAAGTGCCGGAAACAGAACTATAACCACCACCAGTAGTAGTAGTAAGTATGCCGCTTCCCGGCGCGGCTAAATCAACGAAGGGACCATAACTGGAAAAACTTGCTCTTAGATTATTTGAACCGGTAGCTGCTGCAAAGATGATGTAAGGATTATCTGGATAATTTTCAAGAGTGCCACTATTGCCTGCAGAAGCGACAGCTAATCCTCCTTTATCCATCATATATTTTCCGGCTGAACTTATGGTTGAACTGCCGACAACACCATAACTCATATTAGCAACTTTTGCTCCTTTATCTGCTCCAAAAATTACACAATTGGCAAGAGCTGACCAAGTAGCCCAGCCATCACTGTCTCTTCCAACTTTGCCTGGAATTATTCTTGAATCCCAAGAAACACCAGCTACTCCTAGATTATTATTGGTAATTGCTGCTGCGGTTCCAGCAACTTTTGTGCCATGACCAAAAACGTCAGTCACATCGTCGTTGTTGCTTACAAAGTTCCACCCCGATAAAATTTTATCAGCCAAATCAGAATGGGTTTTTTCTATTCCCGTATCACAGATTGTAATTTTAACATTTGGATCTCCAGTAGAAATGTCCCAACTCTGAGGAGCTTGAATGTTTGGCAAATGCCATTGTTGTCCATATTTTGGATCATTGGGAGTAAGTGTTATTTCAGCGATTCTGTTTTTTTCAACAAAATCAACATTAGGATTTTTAGCTAACATTTTTTCTATTTTTTGTAGAATATCTGGTTTAACTGAAACAACCTTTACTCCTATTTGTTTTATTTCTTCTTTTTCTTTTAGTTTGTGATCAGTTAGAATCTTTTTTTCTTTTTCCCGATCAAGTCCTGGTTTAAACCTAATTAGAAGTTCATCAGGAACATAATTATTTTTAGAAATTTTAGCACCCTCAATAAAATTAGAAGAAGGTTCTTCTGAGACTGGTGAAATTAATCCTATTGAAGTTAGAAAAGAATAAGAAAATTCTTGTGCCAGTTTGGTAGAAAAAAAGGCAAAAAGAATTATAAAAAAAGCACTTATTCCAATGAGATATTTTAGATTTTTTATGAAATAATTTTTCTTTTTGATTTTCATTTTTGATGTTTTTATTTTATTATTTTTATAATAAAAAAGATAATTAGGTTTTTTGTATTATATTTTAGCTATCTACTAATATATATTGTAAAGCCATTCTATTACAATACTAATTTCTTATTGCTTAACAGCAGTCTAAAAATATAAAATATTAAAATTATAAAAATTATAAAATTCTTTTAAAATAATATTATATTTATAATAAAATTGTCAATACTTATATAAATATTTATTTATAATTTTATAATATTTTGTACAATTTTACAAATAAAAAAGATTTAGTGCTAATTTTTTGAAAAGAAACAGAAAATTGAAACCAAATTTTTGAAATTAAAATATTTTTTCTTTTGTTGATTAGTAAAAATGAATTTGTGAAATATTTTGTGAAATATAATGAAATCTTTTGCAAAAATTTCATCATATAGCAGCCATTAGTTAATTAACAAAATAGGTCAATTTTCTAATTTCTTTTTTAATTTCTAATTGTTGCTTAGATCAAAGAAGAATACTTTTTTAAAATTATTGTTTTAGTGAATTCCATTTAGATTAAGTTAAATGATTTTGTTTTGTTTGAACTTAATAAATCTTTTCAATAAGAAGGTAAAATCACAAAAGCAATTTTACAATTTTTAAAAATTTTTCAAAAACCATAAAAGATCATAAATTTCAAGAAAAATCAGAAATCAAGGAAAATATTGATGAGATTTTTTTTATTTTTATTTTTTGTGTGATTTTAATTTGCTGTTACGGTTAATGTCAAATTAATAGAATAGGTATTAACTGCTTGTTCAGCTGGAATAGTTTGAGAAATAGTGACACCAGTTAACACCCAATCACCAACATCATCGGAAGCTGCGGTTGCTGAAAGCAAAGTAATGCTATCAGTAGTGCCTTGAACGAAAGAAGCTGATGTTCCTTTGCTGACATTGTTAGTGGAACAACTACTACATTGACCAACTGTCAAGGTAGCAACAGAAGGATTGATTGTCATTTGTCCTCCATAGCTATCAGCATCTCCTCCATCAGTACAACCAGAACTTGTTGGATCATTAAAATCATATTTTGGTGTACCAGCAGACCAAAGTGCTGTTGGGCCATCTGTTGTCGCAATAGTTAAAGTCCAGCCATCACTAGCGCCATTGTTGTTGTTAACATAAATACGTTGAGAAGAAGTACCAAAAGTGCCGGTGGCTGTTTGGCAAGAAAAAGAAAAAGTAACAGCATTCATTGTCATAGTTGGGTTGGATACAGAATTGTAGCTTCCATCAACAATGTCTCCAGTAAGTGTACCTCCGGTTGCAGTAGTGATTTGGGGAATTGTGGTATAATTATCTAAAGTTGTTCCATCAGATTTGACAATGCGTAAACAATAAGCAGTGTTTGCACTAGCACCGTTGTCTCTTAAAGAAAAATCCCATTTACCATCTTGACCTGAAGAAATTACTCCAACTGAATTAGTAAAATTGTTTGATTCTTCATAGGTTTGATTAATAATAGTATCGCCATTATGAGTTGGATCATTAGCGTTATTGGTTAATGCTGTGTTGTCAGTTGGTGTAGTATTGTCTTTATATGCAATGACTGTTGAAGTAGTAACATCAGTATAGATTTCATCAGAAAAAGAAGTGTCGCATTGATTATCAGCACCTCTTTGGGCAAATTGGAGCTTGAAAACTCCTTCATTAGTAAATAAATCTGAAACGCCAACATGAAGTAGCATTCTCAATCTAAATGCTTGGCCGGTTGAACTTAAAGTCGCGGCAGTATCTTGAGCGGCCAAAGGAGAGCCAACATCGGTTGAATCTGCATTTTCAAAAAACCGATAAGCTGATTGCTGAAAAGTTTTTGGCGCAATTGGTCTTCCAAATAAATCGTCGGGAGTTGCGGCGTACCAAGTGGCGTAAATTCTTTGAGTTGAAGTGCTCATCAAAGAAAGCCTGGCGCCATAAATATCGTCATTGGTTGAATAAACAGGTCCAAATTCAGAACTCCAAGTTGAGCCGCCATCAGTTGAATATTTCCAATAAACATTGGCAGTTGCGGCAGTGCCGGGGGTTGATTGGGCAGAATATAAAACATAAAGGTAGCCGGTATTGCTGTCTCTGGCAATTTTGGCTTTGGTAATTCCGCAGTTGGAAACTCCGGCACAGACGCTATTGGTAACTACATCAGTCAAAGTCGCCCAAGAGGTTCCGTTAAATCTCCTTACCCTGATATCATCATCTGTTCCCAAAGTAGCTGCTTGAGCTGCATAAGCCAAATAAACATCACCGTTTGAAGGATCAACTGCCGCGCCAAAAGAAGCATCATAGGTGCCATTATCAAGAGCAGTGTCAATATTTGCCCAAGTTGACCAGCTTCCAGTATAGCGAGAATATTTTAAATCATTGGAAGAGAGAGAAGTATCCCACCAAATAAACATCATTTCACCAGAAAGACGAGGAATCAAAATGCCAAAATCATTACCAGCGGTCCACGAAGTTGGATTAGCAGCACTCCAATTTGTGGCTGTGGTGCAATTTGTGGTACAACGTGGCATAATATTGCCAGTTCCGTTGCTATCCATTACCGCTGCAAAAAGTGCACCATCAGTTGCTTTAGCAATGGTTGTATAGTTTGCAGCATTAACTAATGTTCCGCTATAACCAAGTCCGGAAGTGATATTTATTGGTCCGGTTGAAAGGGTGTCATTGGAAGTATCAAGATATCTATACCAAATATCATCATCTCCTGAATCAATAGTGGCAATATGGATTAAATTACCACTATCTCCCGGTGTCCATTGGTCATACCAAACTGCTATTTGAAGGCAATCTGTTTGAGAGTCAACAGTCACAGCGGCTCCCCAAGTTGTGCCACCATTTGTAGTTTTACTATAAGCACAAACACCAGTTGAATCTCGATAAAAAGCATAGCCAGTATTTTGATTAATAAAAACTGTTGTTGGTGAGCTACCAAGATGACTTGTGGTTGTGGTGTTAACTGAGCTATCAATTGTTACTTGTGCTGCATGAACTTCTCTCAATTTTAATGGAACTATTGAGTTTTGCCAAATTGCTGGCCAACCTGCAAAAAACCACAGATTCAAAAGCAAACTAATAATAATTAAAGTTGTGATTGAGATTTTGCCAAAATTATTCATATTTTATTTCTAATTTCTAGTTCTAAATCTAGTTTTAAATTCTAAATCTTTTACTTTTTATTTTTTAATGTTTCTAAAAAGTAAATTTCAATTTTTCAATGTAAAAATTATTTTTTAGACAATAAAAATATTTTTTATTTCTTAATTATCTAATATTTCATTTGATTTGATGTAACGATCTAACTAAGAAATTGAATATTTTTTGTTTTATTTTCATATTTTATTTTATTAAAATCATCATAATTTTTTTAATTATTTCTTTTTTGTTTTTCTTGGTTTTGGCAGAAAAATGAGAATAAATAGAGTTTATAGATGAATAGCTTTGGTATTCTTTGATATTTTTGACATTATAATTTTAATCAGTGGCTAAAAAATTATTTATATAATGATAAAATCACGATAAAAGCAAAAAAACAAATAACGAAATAATAATTTGTGACCCTAAATAAACATATATAAATAATATACAATATACAAATACAAAATTTAATTATTTGATTAAAACAAGAAATTGTTTATAATCAATGCAATTTGTCATATTGGGTGGATAATGTTTAGTTTAACATTTTTATTATTACATGAATTACATGAATTAATATTGAAAATAATCTTAATTAGCAATTGATATTTTTTATATTTTTGAAAAATTTTTTTGAAATTACATGCTTTTTGCTTGAATGTTTGATGAATTTGAAAATTTGAAAATAATGTAAGAAATTTTTATTTCTTATTTTTATTTTTCTTTTACATTTTAGCACAATTTTGCTAGGATAGATAATAATAAAGATAAAAAACTTCAAAAATTTTTTTGTTTATTTTTGTTTAAATTTGAAGAATTGGCATTTTGTTTTTAAGAAAGAATAGTGAGTTTTTAAAATTTATTAAATTTTTGGAGAGGTGCCAGAGCGGTTGAATGGGACGGTTTCGAAAACCGTTGTCTCATTTTTGGGACCGTGGGTTCAAATCCCACCCTCTCCGCCAGTTAGGATTTTGCAAATGAAAAGAGGAAATCTTGCGGTGACAAAGCTGTTGTTTAGGAGGGATTTCAAACGATATAACGACATAAAGACTGAGTTTTATTCTTTTTAAAAACAAAATGAAAAAAAGATTGATATTAATTTTTATTGGAGTGGTAATTTTTATTGTAATTAAGCAAGCTCAAAACAATTTTCTTTTGAAAAATGATAATTTGTTTAAAGGCAAGAAAGGAGATTATAATTTTTCTCTTAAACATGATGGATTGGAGAGGAAATATTTAGTTCATGTTCCTTCTAATTACAAAAAGGGTTCTAAAGTGCCATTAGTTTTGGTATTTCATGGTGGTGGCAGTAATGCAGAAAATGCCCCTTATTTTTTTGGTTTAAATGAAAAATCAAACAAAGAAGGATTTATTGTTGTTTATCCTGAAGGAACTGGAAAAAAAATATTAGGTAAGACATTTGCTAGCTGGAATGCGGGTAAATGTTGTGGTGATGCTTCAAAAAACAATGTTGATGATGTTGGTTTTATTAGAACTTTGATTAAGAAACTTAAAAATGATTTCAGTATTGATGAGAAAAGAATATATTAACTGGTATGTCAAATGGCGCTCAGATGGTTTATCGTTTAGCCTGTGAGCTTTCGAATGAAATTGCAGCTATTGCTCCGATTGCTTCTCAAGGTGTTTTTGAAAGTTGTGATCCCAAAAGAAAAGTACCTGTTATGCATATTCATGGCAAACTCGATCCTTGCTGTTTATATGAAGGTGGAGAATGTGGTGGATGTATAACTGAATTTTTTGGAAAAATAGGAATTTCGGTTCAATATGATGATAAATGGACATGTGATTCTGTTCCAAACTATATTGATGAATGGAAAACAAGAAATGGTTGCTCTGATGAAAAAATTACTACTTTTCAAAACAAAGGAGCAATATGTCAAACATATCAAGGTTGTCAAAGCAATGCGGAGGTAACTTTATGTACTATTGAAAACTTGGGTCATAATTGGCCGGGCCAAGAATCTTATGCTCTTGATGCTTGTGATAGTAATTCGGAAGGAAGAATCTGTAAAGCTTGGGAAACAACTGTTGGACCTCTAAGCCAAGATCTTATTGCCAATGATCAAATTTGGGAATTTTTCAAAAAACATTCAATAAAATAATAATCTTGATGTCAAAAATAAAAAAGCTGATTTTATTAAATTTATTTATATCTTGATTGATATTTCTCTAAAAAAATCCAAGTGATTAAGTAAAAAAGAAGTTTATATTGATCAATATAGAAATTGAATTATTTTGTTTTCAAAAAAATTCAAGTACAGAAAAGATATAATTCTTAAAAGAATTAGATTTTTAATTGGGTATGTATTTTGCTTTCTTTTTTGAGCATTATTAGCGCACAGAGTGAGCTATTAAATAAAAATTTGTTGTTTGGTTAATGAAAAAAATCAAAAATTTCGCAAAAGAAAAAAAACCTATATTTATTTGAAAATGTTTTAAATTAGCTTGAAAAAAAGGGGAGCAGAGCTCCCCGTGTTTGAATTTTCATTTTGCTATGAGAAGATATCAAGACAGTGGATAATTCACTAGGAATTTTCAAGAATAATAATAGTAATAAAAAGCAAGAGAGCAGGATTTCTAGCTGGCAACTAGCTAATTGAATTAAAAACAAGTTTCTTGAGGATGCAATAAACTTCAATTAGAAAAGGGAAATTCTTTTTAAAATGATCGGGAGGATTCTTGTGTAAGAAAATATTTGGCTAGCTAGCTGTTGTTTAGACTTTCTTTTGCTTCAATTATCATCTTCAAAACATTGTTGGGGTTTCCGCAAAATTGGCATTGAATCACAGCAATGACGAGAGTGTCTTGTTGGTATGTCAGGAGCTTTTTGCACTGTTCGCATATAATTTCTAATTTCATTTTCTTCCTCCTGATTTTTGGGTTTACATCTGGGACAAAAGTCAATGATTTCAATTTGGTCAATGGGGGGACAAATTAAACCACAATTCCCACATTTTCCCCAGTCACAACCATAAATAGAGTGACACCACAAACAACGATACATTGATACACCATACCTCTTTTCCATAGTTTTCATTGTTATTCCTCCTTTCTTTTTAAAGTGCTTTTCATTCCTTCTTTATGAGTGTCTCCTTTCTTTTTTATTTTAGGGAATTTAGAAAACTCCCTAAATTTTTAAAACTATTTTCCTAAAGCAGCAATTCTCTTACTAAAAAACAAGTTTTTTTGTAGCTTTTTATGGAAAAATTTTATCATTTTTCTAAAAAAATATCAAATAAAAGGGGTTGCTTTTTTTGTATAAATGTGTTAAAAAGGTAAAATACAAAAAGTTCTTTGTCAATTGGCTTATTTTAGAATTAGATGAGAGAATAAAAAAGTCAACAAGAAACAATAGAACAAAAAAAGGAGGAATGAAAATGAGAACAAGGAAGACAAAGATAAAAAAAATAAAAGAGGAAAAAAGAAGGCTTAACTGGAGTAAGACGGTCAATTTAATTGGCAGAAAGAAGGCTGGTGAAATTTTATCTGCTGCAAAGGAAAAAAAAGAAAATGTTCTTGATCTTCTGCAATATATTAAAGAAGTTCTCACGCCTGATTTGGTTGTTGATTTTGAAAATGCAAAGAGGGTTAGTAAGTTTTTTTTCCTGAAAGAAGTGAAAAGAATTTATCAAGAAGAAGATTACTTTTTTTTTATTGAATACCTTCATGATTTATTATTGTTAGAAGAACAGTAAAAGATTATGAGAATTTGGACCAGCAAAAATTGCTGGTCTTTTTTAAATTTAAAATTATAAAAAATTGATTTTTGAAGAAACAAGGGAAGATTTTTGTATAAATCTTAATAATAAAGAAAAATATATCTTCAAAATGTTTTATCAAAGTAATTCAGAACTTATTGCAGCAATGAAGAGAAAAGGATATTTGAAGTCTCCTCAGTTAATTGATGCTTTTAAAGCCAATCGGCGAGATTTTTTTGTTCCTCTAAAAGAAAAAGAAAAGGCTTTTTGGGACGTGGCTCTTCCTCTTTTTGAAGGACAGACAATTTCTCAACCTTCAACAGTGGCAATTATGTTGGAACTTTTAGATGCTCAGTCAGGGCAGAAGATATTAGATATTGGAGCAGGGAGTGGTTGGGTTAGTTGTCTTTTGGCTTATCTAGTTGGTTCTAAGGGAAAAGTGATCGCTTTTGAAATTAATCCAATTGTGGGAAAGTTTGGCAAAGAAAAAGTGATTCAATCGGGTTATAAAAATATTTCCTATCAGATTGTTGATGCAGCAGAAAAATGGCTTCAATTTACTCCTTATGATCGAATTTATGTCGGAGCAGCTTTTAAAAAAGTTCCTTTGGATCTTTTAAAAGGACTTAAAAAAGGTGGGATTTTGGTTGCTCCCTTGAAAAATGGTTATTTAGAGAAAATCAGCAAAATAGGTCAAAATGATTTTAAGAAAGAGCGTTTTTTTGGTTTTGCCTTTGTTCCTTTTTTAGAAACAAAAAAAAGATAAAATTGAAAAACAAGAAATTAATTTTTTGTTGTTTTTAAAAATATTTTTTTTATTAATTAAATTAAAAAAGCTGATAGAATAAAAATTAAAAAATAAAAATTAGAAAAAGAAAATTACTTGGGTTGATTTTTTTCTTATTTGATGGTAGATTTTTTGTGTGAGTTGAGAAAGATCTATTGGTATTTGCCCGGGTAGCTCAGTGGTAGAGCACATGACTGAAAATCATGGTGTCGGCAGTTCGATCCTGCCCCCGGGCACCTTATATTAATGGAGAAAATGATATTTAAAAAGTAAGCGAGAGTGGTTCAGTGGTAGAACGCTTCCTTGCCAAGGAAGAGGCCGCGGGTTCGATTCCCGTCTCTCGCTCCAGTATCAAACTTTTAGGAATTTTATTTATTGTATTGTAGTTACAATAAAAGATGATTTTAATTTGTAAAAATTAGTTTTAAAAAAATCAGGAATTTTATTATCTCTGTTTTTGAGTTTTAATCCTAAATTTATTTGTTTTTCTTTCTTTTAAGTAAGAAAATTATCAGCCGATTTTTAATAAAATTCGGTTTTTTAAATCTTGTCTTTTGTGCTAGAATTAAAATTGAAAAATTGATTTTTAATTATTTTTTGCTTATATTCTAATGTAAAAATTAATTTAAATAAAATGTCTTTTTGGAAAGAAGATTTTTTTAACAATTTTTTAAATTATGATTTCGGAAGGAATTTAGGGAAGGATTTTTTGTGGGCAATTTTTATTTTTGTTGGTTTATTGGGATTTTTTAGTATTTTTTTTAAAGTAATTATTGCTAGATTTAAAAAAATTTCTCAAAAAACTCAAAATGATGTAGATGATTTTGTGATAAATCTTATTAAAGAAATCAAACCGCCTTTTTATTTTTTCTTATCACTTTATATTGCTCTTCAATTTTTAGACTTGAATCAGATGATTGGGAAAATTGTTTTGGATATTTTTATAATAATAGTAGTAGTTCAGGGAATTTTGATTAGTCAGAAAGTAGTTGATTTTGTTGTTTTAAGTAAAATTTTGAAAAAAGATGAAGGAGAAGAAGAAAGTGATCGTGACAGGCAAACAATAATTAAACTAATTGGACAAATTGTTAAAGGAGCTTTGTGGGTAGTTGGCATTCTTCTTGTTCTTTCAAATTTAGGAGTGAATATTACCTCTTTAATCGCTGGCTTGGGAATTGGGGGAATTGCAGTGGCTTTGGCAGTTCAAAATATCTTGAGTGATATTTTTGCTTCTTTTTCAATTTTTGTTGATAAACCTTTTCGAGTGGGTGATTTTATTGTTCTGGGTCCTGAAGAAAAAGGAACAGTGGAGCGAATTGGGGTGAAAAATACTCGCATTCGTACTCTTGATGGCTATCAGTTGATTGTTCCCAATCGGAAAATTACTGATGCCAATATCAACAATTATGAATTTATGAAAAAAAGAAGAGTACTTTTTAACATTGGAGTAGTTTATGGAACTAGTCGAGAAAAATTGGAAAAAGTTCCTGTTATTTTGAAGGAGATTATTGAAAAACATTCTGAAGCAGAATTTAGCAGGGTTCACTTCAAAGAGATTGGTGATTTTAGTCTTAATTTTGAAGTAGTTTTTTATGTTCTAGATTCAAGTTTTGAAAAATATCTTGATATTCGTCAAGCTATTAATCTTGAAATTTTAAAAAGATTTGAAGAAGAAAAGATTGAATTTGCTTTCCCAACACAAACAATTTTTTTAGCGAAAAAAAAGGAATAGAAAGTTAAAAAATAGCAAGAAAAACAATAAAAAAGATATAATTAATTTAACTAATGGAATTGACGATATTGAAAAATTCTCTTTTGGCGGCGAGCTTGGTAAGCTTAATTTCTTTGGTGGGAATTTTGATGGTTGGCTTGAGTCAAAAGAAAATTAAGAATATAATTTTTTTTCTGGTTAGTTTTTCAGCAGGATCTTTAATGGGAGGAGCTTTTTTTCATCTTATTCCTGAGGCAATTGAATTAAGCAGTCAAGATAAAATAATTGATGTTTTTAAATTAGTAACGGGAGGATTTATTACTTTTTATATTATGGAAAGAGTTTTGCGTTGGCGACATTGTCATAGTCTTGAAAAAGAATGTGAGATTCATCATTTTATTGGTTATCAAAATCTTTTGGGAGATGGTTTGCATAATTTTATTGATGGACTAATTATTTTTACTGCTTTTTCGGTGAATAATGTTTTGGGATTGGCAACTACCATTTCTATTATTCTTCATGAAATCCCTCAAGAAATTGGTGATTTTGGAGTTCTAATTTATAGTGGTTTTTCAAAAAAGAAAGCACTTTTTTTTAATTTTATTAGTGCTGTTTTGGCTATTTTGGGGGTATTGGCAGGTTTTTTACTTTCTGAAAAAATTAATCATTTAATTAATTTTTTAATTCCATTTGCGGCAGGAGGATTCATTTATATTGCAGCTTCAGATTTAATTCCTGAAATTCATCGAGAAAAGGATTTTAAAAAATCTCTTTTGGCTTTTATCTTTTTTGTAATAGCATTAGTTTTGATGTTTTCTTTTGTTGAAACAAAATAATATTTTACTGAAAAAAATAATAAAATTCAACAAAATCCAAAGATACTAGAGTGTTTTTAAAATAGACTAATTTTAGAAAATAAATCTTGAAAAATTAAATTGACGAAAATAATTTTCAAAAAAATAAATAGTGATCAAATAAAGATTTTTTTCAGAAAAAACTGGCGCTGGGGAGCAGTTGTTTTTTTGGTTTTGATGGCTTTTTTAATTCGGATTTGGGATTTGAAGGAAAATCTTTATTTTCGTCTTGATCAATCGCGAGATGCTTATCTTGTTAAAAATGTATTAGAAAATGGACCTGGTGAGCTTCCTCTTTTGGGACCAAGAGCAGCGGGCACTTTTTTGCGATTGGGTCCAATTTTCTATTATTTTCAATATTTTTTTGCTTTTATTTTTCAAAGCGCTGATCCTTTTGTTTTTGTTTTTCCAGAATTGATTTTTGCTTCTTTATCAGTGGCTCTTTTTTATCTCCTTTTGAATCAATTTTTTTCTCAAAGAACTAGTTGGTTGATAGCAATTTTATATGGATTTTCTTTTATTGCTATTCAATATTCAAGGTTTTCTTGGAATCCAAATCAAATTCCTTTTTGGGCACTTCTTTTTATAATGGGACTTTTAAAAATTGCAAAAGAAGAAGATCCGCGAAAAGCGGGGTATTGGCTTTTGGTGAGTACAATTGGTTTTGGAGTAGTTTCTCAACTTCATTTTGTGGCTTTACTTGGTTTTTCAATAGTGGGGATTATTTTTTGTGTTAAATTTTTTCCTAGAAAAATTAGTTTTAGATATTGGGTTGCTGCTTTTTCAATTTTGGCACTACTTTATTTGCCAATGATGGTGAATGAAGTAGTTACCAAAGGTGCCAACACAAAACAATTCTTTTATGCTCTTTCCTATAAGGATAAAAAAGAAAATGAAAGTTCTCAAAAAGCATTATTGGAGAAATCTTTTGGACTTCATGCTAAATACTATAGTTTAATGCTTTCCTCTTTTGGCAATGAGGAGGATTGGTTTTTTAGGGCCTTCTTTTTTGTTTTAGTGGGATTTTTTTTGATAGAAGGTTTTGGTGTTTATTGGAAAAAAGATCCAGTCAAAAGGCCGTTGGTTTTCTTGGTTTTTGTTTGGATAATGGTCTTTGGACTTCTTTATACTAAGTTAGCATTTACGGTTGAAAAACCACGTTTTTGGTTAATGATTATTTTTATTCCTTTTATTATTTTGGCAATGTTTTTTGAAAAGTTAAATAAAAAGTATTTTTTAAAAGGAAAAATTTTAATAAGTGTTATTTTTCTTTCATTGTTGTTTTTCAATTTACATGCTGTTTTGCTTTGGTACAAAATGCTCAATCGACAAGATTATGTAAAATGGCTTATTCCACGGGATTTGACTTTAAAACAAGTTGATTTGGTGGGCGTAGGTTGGTCTCAAAAAGCACTGGATTATCTTTTTGAAAGGGCGCAAAAAGAAAACAAGGAAGTTTGTTATTATACCGACTCTAATCACTTAAGAGCCTATAAATATCTTTTTTCTTTAAAGTATCCAGAAAAAATGATTCATCGAATTTCTTCTGAGGATGAATATGAAGTTGAAAGTTGCCTTTATTTTTCTATTACTAACGACAAGAGAAAAACCAAGCCAGAACTTCCTCAAAAATACAAAGAAGTTTTTATTGTTAAAGAAACAAAAGATTTTGGAGTGGTGCGAGTTTGGGAATTAGAGAGAATTTTGGAAAAAAAAGAAAAACAAACTGAAGTTAAAACAGAAAATAGTCAAAATGAATCTAAAAATAGGGAGCAGGAAAAAGAAGAAGAATTGAATAAATTACAGAAAGAAATTGTGAGAGATGAAGATAATGAAAACGATGAAGATGAAGATGTAGAGGATAAGGAAGAATCAATTGAAAAAAATGAAAAAAAACCCTACACTGAAAGAATCTTTTGGAAAGATGTTTTTAGCAATTAATTTTTAAATGTATGAAAAAAAAGGGTCA
>FWPV01008052.1_pt1 | contig 18690 bp, 13 predicted proteins | sample 2228371 | NCBI WGS metagenome assembly FWPV01 (sample SAMEA103939776, study PRJEB20133) | metagenome
GATGGCCTCTTTGAAGCTCTCCTCACCTTCCTTGAGGCCTCTCTTCAGTCCCACCAAAGAAGAACCCAAAGAGCGACCCAAGCGGGGCAATAACCTGCCTCCGAAGATAAGGAAAATGATCACTACGATGATGAGGATCTCCCAAGGGCCTAACCAACTAGGCATGCGCGCACTCTCCTCTTGACAGCTCCACGAAGCTCAGGGTCTATTTTCGCACCTTTTGAGCGTCTTCGTCGGCTAGAACGCGCCCAGCTGACAAGGAGTGATCTTGATGCCGAGGGCCTCGCAAGCTGCCGCCACCTCCAGACGCTTGCGGCCCAATTCCTCAGCAAGCGACCAGCAGGCCTCACAGCTGAGCGTCCCCTCCACAGCGGAACCTTCCAGACGTGAGCGCAGGTCATCATCTACCTCGGTTGCCGGTTCGACGATCTTCTTGTGGGGCTCGTAGCCGAACAGTCCCAGCTGGCACTTGGTGATCCGGTATTCGAGCAGATCTAGAGTTCGTCCCACCGCCGCGGGGGAGGCTCCGGACTGCTCGGCGATGCGGAAGGCCGCGGCACAGGTCAGCTCGCCGTCGGCAGCCGCTTGTCTCACAGCAGCGGCCAGTGTTGGATCAAGTTGTGTGCCCGGGGGATGTTTGGCGCTGTACTTGCCGGCATCCATGCGTGTCATTTTCGCCTCTCTCTGTCCGTCGATGTGCATCCATCAAGTCGTCTGGCACGCACCGATCAAGTGGTCGGGAAGGTTGTGGTCTAGACACCCCTCGCAGCACTCTGGGGAGCGGTCGTCGGCTTCGGGCTGGGCGGCAAATGACGTTCTTCCCTGATCAGCGCTGTACATAACAACGCTAATGCCGCCAGCCCCGCCGAAATGGCCAGGGCCAGGTCATAGTCGCCGGTGCGGTCGAAGACCACGCCTCCCAGGTAGGCCCAGAAGCCGCCTCCAAAGGTGTGGGCCATGGTTATGAAGCCGGAGATGAAGCCCAGATGACCGACACCGTAAAGGCGGGCCATGAGCGTGGTGGTGAGCGGGGCGGTGACGAGAAAGGTGAACCCGAATCCTAGGGAGAAGATCCAGAACGATATCGGGTTCTTGAGGAAGTAAAGGAGGCCGAACAGGAGGATCCTGAACAGGAAAGTGAGGGCGATGGGCAGCTTGTTACCCAAGGCGTCAGCCGCCGGTCCTGCCACGAGGATCCCGCCCAGACTAAGAAGCCCCAACCAGGCAAGCATGTCAGCACCTTGGGCTGGGGTCACGCCGTAGTCGGTGACCATGGCTACGAGGTGCGTGGTGATAAGGAAATCCGCCGCTCCGCAGACGAACATCACCACAGTGAACAACCAAAGAGAGCGGGTACCCATAGCCTGCGGGAGAGAAAGGCTGGGAATGTCGCCGGCCGCGGGCAGCTCGTTTCTAGGCAGTCTCCTACCCGGTGTTTGAGCCCGCTGCCTCCCGACCGTCTCCATCGAGCCCAAAGGCGGGCAGTTCGGAGCCGAGCCATAGGAACGCAGACCGAGCCCCTCCGGGTCGGAACGGATCACCCCGAAGGTGAGAGGAAGGTTGAGGGCCACGGACAACCCTGCTATCCACAAGCTGGTTGCCCGCCAACCCGAAGTCAGCACCAGATGGGAGAAGACCGGAACTAAGAAGAACTGCCCAAAACAGCCTCCAGCAAAAGCCAGGCTCACGGCCAAGCCCCGGCGTCGTTCGAACCAGCGCCCGATGATGGAGCCGAACAGCGGTACGGTGATGCCTCCCAGGCCGGCAGCGCTTATCACGCCGTAGTAGAGAAGGAACTCCCACAGGGAGTGCATAGTCGCCATGAGCCCGTACCCGGCCGCGAAGAGGATCGTGGAGATGGCTATGACCCATTTGGGTCCGAAACGGTCATAGAGACGTCCGGTGGCGATGGTAGCGACGGCGTAGACGGCCATGCTCAGGAACACGGCGGCCGAGATCTCGCTCCGGCTCCAGGAGAACTCCGCCTCCATGGGCTTCACCATGACCCCGAAGACGAACCGTCCCCCGCTGTTAAGAAAAAGGATCAGAAAGGACGCGCCCAGAACCCACCAGCCATAGAACACACGGGGCAGGGGGCTGGGTCTTGCACACAAACTAGCCTACCTCCTCGTTCAACAAAGGCCCTGTCTTGCGGGCTTGCAGGCGGGTCCCTGTTCTGGTTGCTGGACTTGGCATGCGGACTGAGCTCCGGGCCGATTCTAGCGCACTTCAGTTCGGGTCGGGCGCGGATCTTCTCAGACCGGGCGCACGCTCTTGAGATCAGGCATGATTGACAGCGCTTGCCATACTGACTAGTATCGGGTCTTAGGCCGCACGCCGCTGAAGCAAGGGGGAGCTTCCTTGAATGGCGGGCAGAACCCACAACACGCACCGCACCTGAAGGCAGTCAGCCGGGTCTCCGCCGCCCTATCGAGTCTCGCTGATTTGCAGGCGATTCTCAAGGTCGGCCTGGACAGTGCCTGCGATCTGGTGGGAGCCGCCTGCGGCAAGATCTTCTTGTTGGACGAAGATTCTTCTGCTCTCTCGCTCAGGGTGGCCCGTCCTGCCGAGAAAGAGCAGGCGGGAAGCAAGGCCCTCGAGAACAGTGAAGCACAGTCCGGGGAAGCCCAGGCCGGCGGCGTCGACCAGTGGCTGGCGACGCAGGTGATCGAGGCCGACCGTGCCTTCTTCGTGGAAGATCTTTCCGGAGAGCCTATGGAGCAGGGGAGTTCCCCGGTCCCCGAGTTCACGGCCAGGCAGATAGGGTTCTTCGCCGGCGTCCCCTTGCGCTGTCGGCACAGGGTGCTCGGAGTCCTGGAGGTGTTTGGAGAGTCAGCGCGGAGCTTCAGTAGCGATGACCGCTACGCCCTCACCTGCATAGGCGAGCTCATGGGAGTGGCCGTCGACCGGGCAGAAGTCCTGGAACAACTCCGGCGGGGTCGCGAGACATACCAGCGGCTAGCCCGCTATTGTCTGGTCGCTCAAGACGAAGAGCGCCGCCGGATAGCGCGTGAGCTGCACGACGAGACCAGCCAATCCCTGTCTGCCCTTGCCCTCAATCTGCGGGCGCTCGTGGAAGTGGCCGAGATGTCGAGCCTGGACCCCCAGCTGGTCGACCGGTTGCGGAAGATCGAGTCCCTGGCGCAAACGACCGCCTACGAACTCACCCGCATAATCAATGACCTTCGCCCCGGCCTGCTTGATTCCGCAGGCCTGGTGGCTGCCATCCGTCGTTTTGCCCACGACCATCTGGAGGCCTTGGAGGTGAAGGTCGATGTAGAGGTCAAGGGGGCCATCCCGCGTCTGGCCCCGGAGATCGAGGCGAACCTGTTCCGATTCGCTCAGGGAGCCATCACCAACATCGCCCGGCACGCTGAAGCCAGCTATGTGCGGATCACCCTCGAGTGCTCGGCAGAGAAACTCATCCTGCACATAAAGGACGATGGCCGAGGATTTGACATCGCGCAGATAACCGGTATCGACGAGAAGACGGGCAGGGGCCGGGGCCTTTTTGCCATGAAGGAACGGATACGGCTCTTGGGCGGAAACTGCGCGGTCGAATCCGCGCCTGGACGCGGTACCACGGTGAGGGCGGAGATCCCCCTGGCAGAGGTGAGGCATGGCCAAGATCCGGGTCTTGGTAGTGGACGACCATACCCTGGTGCGTGACGGTATATCGGCGCTACTTCAGCTCGCCCCTGACATCGAGGTGGTTGGTGAAGCCAGTGACGGCAAGGAAGCTCTGGCCAAGACCAGGGACCTGAAGCCGGACGTGGTGCTGATGGACTTGGAGATGCCCGTGATGGACGGTCTCGAGGCGTCACGGAGGATCTGCGCCCGCTATCCCGAGGTCATGGTGCTGGTGCTCTCGCAGTATCAAGACGCCAATCACGTTCTCGAAGCTATCGAGGCCGGGGTCAAGGGCTTTGTCAACAAGAACGCCGCTTCCGCTGAACTGGCCGTCGCCATCCGCTCCGTCTACCGTGGGGAGTCGTTTCTCTCCCCTCCGGCAGCCCGTCTGTTGATCGACCGGTTGCGACGGGGAGAGCGGGGTCTTTCCGCGGACCCGTACGAGGATCTGACGCCGCGCGAGAAAGAGATCCTCAAGCTCATCGCTGAAGGCAAGACCACCCGGCAGATTGCTGACGCGCTGGTCATCAGCCCCAAGACCGTGGAGGGTCATCGCACCCGGCTCATGGCCAAATTGGGGGTGCACGACCGGGTCGAGCTGGTCAAGTACGCCGTGCGCAAAGGTCTCATCTCTTTGTGACGACGGCCAAGGGCAGTCCCTGGAGCCGGGGTGGGGCCTCGGTCGGCGCTCTGCTTCCCAGGGTGAGGGTACCGGGCAACGGAGCCGGCTTCTCCGGTCGTGTTTCCCCAGGGGTTATCCCTCAGAGCTGAGGGGATTCCCTTGTCCACGATAGGGGTGTCCATCCTTGCCGGACTCGGGGTGGGAGCGGGTCCTCCTAGGGGTGGCTGCCGCTTGCGCGGTCGTCGCAGCTCTTTACTCTGAATGTACGCAAATGGGAGAGGACTCCAACCAAGGCTTGAAAAGGAACAAGGAGGGCGGCGATGAAAAGCGGTCCCGCCATACTTATCGTCGACGACGAGGCCGATTTCAGAAGGGCTCTGGCCGAGCAGCTGGGCGGCCGGGGCTACAGGGTGACTGCGGTAGGCTGCTGCGAAGAGGGGCGCGCGGCTCTTGCGAGCGAGCGCCCCGACCTCATCATCTTGGGGACAGTCTCGCCTTGCGGAGAAGCCTATCGGTTCCACTGCTTCGTCCGCAGCTTGTCCCCTCTCGCGGCTACCCCCATGATCGTACTAGATGCGCCCCTCGAACGGCAGTCAGTCGCGGGCTGGCGCCGGTGGGAAGGGTTGCGACTGGAGGCGGAAGACTACTTGGTCAAGCCGGTGGATCCGGTCGCTTTGGTAGCCCGCGTAGCCAAGTTCCTGGACAAGGCGACCGCCAAGGTCAGGGTACTGGTCGTGGATGACCATGCCCTCATCAGGGAAAGCATCACAGCCTTGCTCAGTTTGCAGAGCGACATGCAGGTGGTAGGGGTCGCAGAGAACGGTCGAGAGGCTCTTGTCAAATTGCAGGAGGTCCAGCCAGACGTGGTGGTCATGGACTTGCGCATGCCGGAGATGAACGGGCTGGAAGCGACCCGCGAGATCTGTCGACTGCCGCGCCACCCGCAGGTGCTCGTACTCTCGCAGTACGACGACGAGGAGAACCTGGTCGCCTGCAAAGAAGCGGGGGCTTGGGATTTCGTTCCCAAGCAAGGGGCGAGCAGTCGCCTGGTCAGCGCTATCCGAGCTGCGGGCCAGGCGGCCTGAACGGTCCGTAGTCGTTTCCGTATCGAGCTGGACAGCATGCGGGGGTCGCCGAGTCCCAGCCCGGTGACTCCCGGCGAGGGACGAGGGGGCTGCGTGAACAAGGTCACAATCACGCTGGATGGGCGCGAAGTCACTGGTCTTCCTGGGGAGACCATTCTGGACTTGGCTCGCGAATCCGGGATCAGTATCCCCACTCTCTGCCATCACCCGCTTCTTTCTCCCAACGGTGCCTGCCGCGTCTGTCTGGTGGAGAACGAGCAGAACGGCGCACTGCTGGCCGCCTGCGTCACCCCGATCGAGGCCGGCATGATGATCAACACCCGTTCACCACGGGTGCTCGAACGTCGCCGGCAGATAGTCGAGCTTCTACTCGCCAGCCATCCTGACACCTGCATGGTGTGCGACAAGGGCAACCGCTGTGAGCTCCGGCGCATCGCCTCCGAGATGGGCGTAGGGATGCTCACACTCGAGCGCATCCCCCAGTACGGGGCGATCGTGGACGCCAATCCTTTTCTGGTGCGCGACCTGGGCAAATGCATCCTGTGCGGCCGGTGCATAAAGGCGGACCAAGAGCTGGTAGTCGAAGGCGCTCTCGATTTCTTGGGCAGGGGTTTCGGTACTCGCCCGGCCACCCTGCAAGAGCTCCCGTTCGAACAATCCGAGTGCACTTTCTGCGGGACCTGCGTCTCTGTCTGCCCCACGGGAGCTCTCCGGGAACGGGACGCTCTTGCCAGTGGCTCCACCTCAGAACAGGTCTCCACTACTTGTCCTTTCTGCGGCTGTGGCTGCAGCGTGGTGTTGGAGGTGCGAGGCGACCGCATCATCCGCGCCCGGCCAGGCGCAGAAAGCCCTGTGAACCAGGGGACTCTCTGTGTCCGTGGAGCCTATGGCTTCGACTTCGTACACAGCCCCGAGCGCCTGACTACTCCCCTGGTGCGCCGCGGCGACCACTTAGAGCCTGCCTCTTGGGAGGAAGCCCTCACTCTTGCCGCTCGGGAACTATACCGGTTGCGGGAAGAATCAGGCCCGGACAGCCTGGCTGTGCTGGGAGCGCCCACCGGGACGAATGAGGAGAACTATCTGCTGCAGCGTTTCGCCCGGACGGTTCTGGGCACACCCCATATCGACAACGGCGCCCGGCTCCATCGCGCCCCCAGTTATACCGGCGTAGGCGGGACCCTCGGCTACCCGGGCACCATCGGGACCATCCGCGACATCGAGTGTGCCGAGGTCATCCTGGTGGTGGGGGCCGACCCGGCGGCGTCGGCACCGGCGGTGGCCTACGCGATCAAGCGGGCAGTCACCCGCAAGGGAGCAAGACTCCTGCTGGTCGAACCCCGCCACACCCAGTTGGTCCGCTTTGCCACCCTCTGGCTCCGGCCTCGACCAGGCACTGACATCGCCCTTCTGAACGGTCTGGCCAATGCCATCCTCACCAGGGGGCTGGTGGACCCAGACTTGGTGACTACGCGTACGGACGGGTTTGCCGAACTGGCGGACACTCTGCAGAGATACACCCCGGCCGCCGTAGCCTCGATCACCGGAGTGACCGAACGCGATCTGACCCAGGCTGCTACGGTGTTCGGCGGGGCGGTCAGAGCGGCCATCGTTTACGGCGGGGGAGTCACCCGGGCGCGACGAGGCACCGATACAGTGAAAGCCTTGGCCAATCTGGCTCTTCTGACCGGCAACGTCGAGCGCAAGGGCACCGGACTTTACGCGCTTCAGACCAGGAACAACGCGCAAGGAGCCTGCGACATGGGAGCAGTGCCTGATTTCTTGCCGGGGTACTGCAGCGTGGAAGACTTGGCAGGCCGCCAGAAGTTCGAGGAACGCTGGCAGACTCGGTTGCCCGAGGGCCGAGGCCTGAGCGCGAGCGAGGCCCTGGCGGCCGCGGTGGCCGGAAGGGTGAAGGGCATGCTGATCGTGGGCGAGAACCCCCTGGGGTACTTCCCCGATCCGGTGGCGGTGGAACACGGTCTTAGGTGCCTCGAGTTCCTGTTGGTGCAGGATCTCTTTTTGACGGAGACAGCAGCTCTGGCCAACGTCGTGCTCCCTGCGGCCAGCTTTGTGGAGAAGGAAGGGACTTTCACCAACTTCGAGGGCCGGGTCCAGCCGGTGCGGCAGGCCCTGCCGCCTCGCGGGGAAAGCCGCCCGGATTGGCAGATTCTCTTGAGTCTGGCCGAGGCCATGGGGATGCCGCTTCCTTTCACAAGTGTGGCTGACATCGAACGGGAGATTCTGGAGCTGGTGCCCTTCTATGAAGCCCCGGGCGTGGGTACCGAGGTCGGACCTCCGGGGCGGGAGGAGGAGCCCTGGGCGCGCAGGCGTTTGCACGACCGTCTGTTTCCCAGCACGTTCGGCCGCTTCTTGCCCGTGGACTATGCGCCGGAGGAAGCGCCAAGCAGGGAATTTCCGCTCACTCTGGTAACAGGTTCCTCCCTTTATCAGTTCGGCACCGGCATGCGGACCTCGCGTTCGTCACGTTTGAGCAGTCTGGCGCCTCGAGCCTACGTGGAGGTGAGTGCAGCCGATGCCTCCGCACTGGGCATCTTGGATGGAGAGCAGGTCCGGGTGGTGTCGGCTCTCTCTGCGGTGGAGGCTGTGGCCAGAGTCTGCGCCGATCAGCCGGCAGGGGTGGTCTTCGCTCCCCTGGCCTCCCCGGAAGGGCGGTTCAACCGCCTGTTTCCCGCCATGATCGATCCGCAGTCAAGCCTTCCGGTGCTGGGACACGTGCCGGTGCGGCTGGAAAGGGGGTCACTCGATGACTGAGGTCGAGAGCGGATCCGGAGCCGGGATGGACTCGCTGCGCTCGGGAAAGCGTGATGACGACCGGCGCCGGCTCGACTGGACGCCCGGGTTCGACCAGGTTCGCGTCGAGGAGGTAATCAACCGTTATCGGGGGGAACGCTGGGTGCTGATACCTCTGCTTCAGGAAATACAAGAAGTCTGCGGTTACATCCCCCCTGCCTTGATCCCCCGCATCGCCGAGGCGGTGGGGATGTTCCCGGTGCAGGTGCAGGGTGTGATCAGTTTCTACTCGCAGCTTCACACCGAACCGCGCGGCAAGAAGGTGGTCACGGTGTGTCGCGGGACTGCCTGTCACGTGAGAGGGGGGCGGAGCATCCTCAAGGTGGTCAAGGAGCATCTGGGGATCGAAGAGGGCGAGACCACGCCGGACCTGGAGTACACGTTGGAGACTGTGGCCTGCATCGGGGTCTGCGCTTTGGCTCCCAACATGATGGTGGGGCGTACGACTTATGGTTCCCTCAACCCTAGCAAGGTGGCTCGGATTCTGGGTCGACCAAGGGCCGCCCAAGGGGGCGATTGAGATGACCTGGGCTGCCCAGAGCACCCCACCCGCAGGGGGATCGGGGTCTGTGCGGGTCTTCGTCGGTATGGGCACCTGTGGCATCGCCGCCGGGGCCGAAGAGGTGCTGGAGGTTCTACACAGAGAGCTGACCGAGCGCGGCCTCCAGGCCGAGGTGGTGCCGGTGGGCTGTATGGGCCTCTGTTTCGCAGAGCCCCTCGTGGAGATAGCGAAGCCGGGCAGACCGAGCGTGCTTTACGGCCACCTCACGGCTGACAGCACCGCAGAATTGGTGCGGGACTATCTGGCCGGCGACGACCCTCGCCCGGACTTGGCGCTGGGGTTCCGGGGCGAGGGGGGCGTGGACGGCATCCCTCGCCTGGAGGATCTTCCCGTGATGCGCGAGCAAGTGCGGGTCATCCTGCGTGACTGTGGCAACCTCGATCCCACCGACATCGACCAGTACGTGGCCCGGGGAGGCTACGAGGCGCTCAAGAAGGCGTTGTTGCAGATGACCCCTCAGGAGGTCATCGACGAGGTGGCCAAGGCGAGGCTGCGAGGTCGCGGAGGAGCCGGTTTTCCGACCGCCCGCAAGTGGCAGTTCTGTCACGACGCGCCGGGCACGGTGAAGTATGTGGTGTGCAACGCTGATGAAGGAGATCCGGGTGCCTTCATGGACCGGTCCATTCTGGAGGGAAGTCCCCACGCCGTGCTCGAGGGGCTCGCCATCGCCGCGTATGCAGTGGGGGCGGCCTCCGGCTATGTGTACGTCCGGGCCGAGTACCCGCTAGCGGTGGAGAGGTTGCGCGCTGCGGTCCAGCAAGCAGCGGAGCGGGGGTTTCTTGGCTCCCAGATCTTCGGCTCCGGGTTTGATTTCACTGTCCGGGTCATGGAGGGTGCGGGGGCTTTCGTCTGCGGTGAGGAGACCGCGCTGCTTGCCTCCATCGAGGGGAGGCGGGGGATGCCTCGTCCTCGTCCCCCGTTTCCCGCCCAGGCGGGATTGGGGGGCAAGCCCACGGTCATCAACAACGTCAAGACGCTGGCTTCGATCCCGCCCATCGTGCTCCGCGGCGGGGACTGGTACGCGAGCATCGGCTCTGAGAAAAGCCCGGGCACCACGGTTTTTGCTCTGACCGGCAAGATCACCAACAGCGGACTGGTGGAGGTGCCTCTGGGGACGCCGCTTTCCACCATCGTTTTTGACATCGGCGGCGGCATCCCCCGTGGTCGCAGGCTGAAGGCCGTGCAGACCGGCGGTCCTTCCGGGGGCTGCATCCCGGCCAGGCTGATAGACACTCCAGTGGACTATGAGTCCCTTAGCGCCCTCGGCTCCATCATGGGCAGCGGGGGCATGGTGGTCATGGATGAGACCTCTTGTATGGTCGACGTGGCCCGGTATTTCCTCAGCTTCACCCAGTCGGAGTCATGCGGCAAGTGCTCCGCCTGCCGGTTGGGTACGCGGCAGATGCTACGCATCCTTACCCGCATAACTCAGGGCGAAGGGCGCGAAGAGGACATCGAGCGGCTCTTCGCCCTGGCCCGATTGGTCAAGGAGTGTTCGCTCTGCGGTTTGGGCCAGACGGCGCCGAACCCGGTCCTCTCCACCCTCAACTATTTCCGGGCCGAGTATGAAGCCCACATCAGGGAGAAACATTGTCCGGCTGCAGTCTGCGATGCCTTGATGATCTCTCCCTGCCAGCACACCTGCCCGGTGGGGATCAACGTGCCCAAATACGTAGCCCAGATCGCCCAGGGTGATTACGTGGGTGCCCTAGCCACTATCCGCGAGCGCAATCCTTTCCCGTCCATCTGCGGCCGTATCTGTCATCATCCCTGCGAGGCTCGTTGCCGTCGAGGAGAATTGGACTCTCCGGTGGCCATCCGTTTACTCAAGCGCTTCGCTGCTGACTGGTGCTATGAGCGCGGGCTGGGGGAACCAGTGCCGTTTCCGCGTACTAAGAACCAGAAAGTGGCGGTGGTGGGGGCCGGGCCGACCGGGCTCACCTGTGCCTACTTCTTGGCCCGGATGGGCTATCCGGTGACCTGTTTTGAGGCCCTGCCGGTGGCCGGAGGCATGCTGGCGGTGGCTGTGCCCGAGTTCCGGCTGCCGGCGGCGGTGATCCAACGGGAGGTCGACTATATCGCCGGGTGTGGGGTGGACATCCAGTACAGCACTCCCATCAACGTGAACCGTACCGTGGATGATCTTCTGCGGGAAGGGTATGCCGCCGTCTTCATCGCCTCGGGTGCCCAACGCAGTCAGCGCATCGGCATACCGGGGGAAGTGGAAGACCTTCAGGGTCTCTACTACGGCCTACGTTTCCTGCGCGACGTGCGCTTGGGGAGGAAGGTGTCGGTGGGGAGACGGACGGCTGTGATCGGGGGAGGCAACGTGGCTCTCGATTCGGCCCGCACGGCCCTGCGTCTTGGCTCGAGGGAGGTCACCGTCTTCTATCGCCGCTCGCGCGACGAAATGCCGGTGTCGGAGGTGGAATACGAGGAGGCGCTGGCCGAAGGGGTCAGGGTGGAGTTCTTGACCAGCCCGACGCGTATCTTGTCGGAGGGTTGGCAGGTAAAGGGTCTCGAATGCGTGCGGATGACGCTGGGAGAGGTCGACTCGGGAGGGAGGCGACGGGCGGTGCCCATACCAGGCTCGGAGTTCCTGGTGGAGGTCGACACGGTCATCGCCGCAGTCGGGCAAGCCCCTGACCTGACCTTCCTGCCTCCCGACAGTGCTCTGGAGCGCACACGTTGGGAGACCTTGGCGGTGGACGGTAACACGCTGGCCACCAATGTGCCGGGCGTCTTTGCCGGTGGCGACTTCGTCACCGGTCCGGGGATGGTGATCGACGCCATCGCCGCCGGGAGGCGGGCGGCGCTGGCCATCGACAAGTACTTGCGGGGCGACCCCTCGAACGTGGTGCTCTACGAAAGCAAGAAGGAGCGCAGGTTGGAGCCTGGTCTGACCGCGCGACCTGCCGAAGACACCTGGGAACTGCGGCCTCGTTACGCAGTCCCCACCATCCCGCCCGCAGAAAGGGCGGTGTGTTTCGCCGAGATCGAAATGAACTACGAAGCGGACGAGGCGCGGGCGGAAGCCGGCCGGTGCCTGCGTTGTGACCTGGACTAGTCGCCTGCCGGGAGGTCTATGGCTATGAAGTCCATAACCAGACAGAAGAGCCTGGAGCAGATCGAGAGAGGTCTGAGTGACTGGGCTCGGATATTCATCGTGGGCTGCGGCACCTGCACCACGGCGACCATGACGGGTGGTCTCGAGCAAGTCCTCGAGATGAAAGACCACCTCGAGAAGATGGACAAGTGGGTCAGCGGGTGGACAGTGATCCCGGTCGCGTGTGACGAAATGACTGCCGTGAGCGTCGAGGAGCATGGTCGGGCCATCGCCGATGCAGGATGCGTCCTCGCCATGACCTGCGCACTGGGAGTGCACCGCTTGAACCAGTATCTCGACCGTCCCGTGATCCCCGCCCTCGATACTCTTTTCATAGGGGTGGAGGAGACACCCGGCTGCTTTCGCGAGGTCTGCGGGCAATGCGGAGACTGCGTGCTGGGAGAGACCGCCGGCATCTGTCCGGTGGTCACCTGCCACAAGGGACTTCTCAATGGGCCGTGTGGGGGCACCAACCGCGGTAAGTGCGAGGTGGACAAGGAACGGGACTGCGCCTGGTCGCTCATCTACGCGCGTCTCAAAGCTCAGGGTAGGCTTCAGGCCATGAAGAACTATCAGCCGCCTCGCAACCGTCAGCGCATGCCCCGACCGCGGGTCACGCGCATTGTCTAAAGGGGGGAAGATGGCATCTCGGTTTAGACAAGCGCTCAACTCCGGCGAGTTCGTGGTGACCAGCGAGATAGCCCCGCCTAAGGGGGTCAATCTAGACACGATGACCCACCATGTGGATCTTCTCAAAGACCGAGTCCACGGCCTGAACGTGACCGACCATCAAAGCTCGGTAATGCGCTACCCCTCTTTGGGCGGGTGTCTACTCATCAAAGAGCGTGGTGGCGAGCCCATCCTGCAGATGACTTGCCGCGACCGCAATCGGCTGGCGCTGGAAGCGGATCTCCTTTTCGCGGCCAGCAGGGGGATCCAGAATGTGCTTTGCCTGACCGGCGATGCGGTACCGGTAGGTGATCATAAAGACGCTGCCGGAGTCTTCGACCTGGACTCAGTCCAGTTGCTGAAGGCCATCCGCGAGTTGGAGGCGGGCCGTGACCTGGGGGGGAACGCGCTGGACGGCAAGCTCGAATTCTGCGCCGGGGCCATCGTTACTCCGGAGGCGGACCCCCTCGAACCGCAGTTGATCAAGTTCGAGAAGAAAGTGGAAGCGGGGGCGGAGTTCTTCCAGACCCAGGCTATCTATGACTTGGATAGTTTCGCCTCGTTCATGGAGTTCGCCCGCCAGTATCCCGTCAAGATCCTAGCCGGGATCGTCCTCCTCTCCTCGGCTAAGATGGCCCAGTACATGAACAACAATGTGCCCGGGATCTTCGTACCACAGGCCCTGATCGACGAGCTCGCCGCAGCAGCCGCCGCCCCAGACGCGCCCAAAGGAGCCGGCCTGGCCAAAGGCATAGAGATCGCGGGTCGCATGATCCGGGAGATCCGGGAGAACCGACTGTGCGACGGGGTGCACATCATGGCCATCGGCAGGGAGGAGGTAGTCCCCGACATCTTGGCGGCTGCCGGAATGGCCGATTGGCAACCTACGGGCAGAATCGTGTAGACTTAGGAGCGCGCGAGAGCGGGGTCACTCGCGAGGGCGCGCGCCCGTAGCTTAGCTGGTAGAGCAGGGGACTCTTAATCCCAAGGTCGAAGGTTCGAATCCTTCCGGGCGCACCTCGATCTCCGGCTGCCTCATCCAGCTGGGTCATCCGGCTTTCTTTAGAAATCCAGTTCGTAATGGAACACTCCATCGCCGTGGGTGCGGCGGACCTTCATGTTGCTGTGGTCGAGAATGGCCTGCATCGGCTTGTTGGCGGTGAGGACCTCGGCAGTGAACCCGGCGATGCCGTTTCGTTTGGCAATGGCGGCTAGATGCTTGAAGATGAAGGTGCCGATACCCCGGCCCTGCCAGTCGTCTCGTACGATGAAGGCGACTTCGGCTCGGTTGGTCTTCTGATTCAGGTAGTAGCCACCGATGGCTATGATTTCCTCCCCGTGCGCCTCGGGGATAGTCCCCACGATGGCGACCTGAGTGCGGTGGTCGATATACACGTAGTTGCGGAGCTCCTGGCGGGGGATATGCTCCAAGTTGCGCATGTAGCGGTAGTAGAGCGTCTGTTGCGAAAGCGAGTAGAACAGGTCGCGGGTGGCGGGTTCGTCGGTCGGGTTCATGGCCCGGAAACGCACCAAGGTCCCGTCTTCGAGGATCGTGCTGGTCCGCACTTCCTCTGGGCCCACGAAGATCCTGCCTTCCAGGTCGGCCATCTCGGGGTGCAACCAGTGGTACTCGATGGCTTTGGCCAGCAGCTCTTCGCGGAAGTCCGGGTGGGCGATGGTGATGAGGGCCATGACCCTTTCCTGCACACTCTTGCCGCGCAGATAGGCTATCCCATACTCGGTCACCACATAGTGGACTGCGGTACGGGTGGTCACCACTCCTGCCCCCGGCCGTAAAGTAGCCACGATGCGGGACACCTTTCCCCCCTCCGCGGTCGAGGGCAGGGCGATGATGGCTCGACCCCCCGGGGAGCGTCCGGCCCCCTGGTTGAAGTCGGCCTGACCCCCGGCTCCGGAGTAGAAGCGGGTGCCCAGAGAGTCAGCGCACACCTGGCCGGTGAGATCCACCTCCAGGGCCGTGTTGATGGCCACCATCTTGTTCTGCTGGCCGATGACTACGGGGTCGTTGACGTATTCCGTCGGGTTGAAGGAGAAAAGGGGATTGTTGTGGACGTAGTCGTAGAGGCGTCGGCTACCGATGGCGAGGGTGGTGACTATCTTGCCGCGGTCAGTGGATTTTTGCGCTCCGGTGACCACTCCTGCCTCCACCAGCTCGATGATAGAGTCGGTGACCAGCTCCGAATGGATTCCCAGATCGCGCTTGTTCTTTAAGTAGGGAACTACTGACTGGGGGATGGTCCCGATGCCGATCTCAAGGGTGGAGCCGTCCTCTACCAGCGAGGCCAGGTTCTGACCGATCGCTCTCACCACCTCGTCCGAAGGTTCTGTTGCGGGTTCTTCGCTTGCAAGAGTAGCGGGGCTGGGGTAGGGGGGCCGTCCTCCAGCGGGGTTGGCGGTCCGGGCACTGATGCCCGTGGGTACCTCCACCAGCGGCTCGTCGACTGGCACCAAGATGTCGAGATCGAGGACGGAGAGGAAGCTGTTGCCCAGTGTCCAGGGCATCCGCGGGTTGACCTGGGCGATGATGAGGCCGGCATTCGCGGCGGCCGCTTTGACGATGTCGACGGATATGCCCAAGCTGCAACGACCATGGATGTCGGGCGGCGTGACCTGGATCAGAGCCACGTCGAGGGGCATCTCGCCGCTGGCGAGCAAGCGCGGGATGTCGGACAAGGCCACCGGGGTGTAATTCCCATAGCCTTCCTGGACCATCTGCCGGATGTTGTCGGATACGAAAAAGGTGTTCACCGAGAAGTGATCGGCGAGCTCTTTCATGGCGTAGGGAGCTTCCCCGAAGGTGAGCGACTGCAAGACCTGAAGATCGGTGAGTTCGCGGTGACGAGCGACCAGTGCCCGCACCAGAGCCAGGGGCTGGGCTCCGCCTGTGCCTATGAAGACCCGCTGGCCCGGCTTGATCTTAGCGACCGCCTGTTCGGGGGTCATGATCATCTTGTGGTAGCGTTGCAGCCACTGGGCGTCGTAGTTGGGGATGTCCACTGTGACCGCGGCCATATCGTCTTGCCCACCTACCTTGATGGCCTACCGCGGCGGCCAGGCCAACTGGATGCGAGCGTCGACCACCACCGACTCCTCGCCCGGCCCTCCCACCATGAAGGGGTTGATATCCAGCTCGGCTATCTGGGGGAAGTCGGTCACCAGCTGGCTGATGCGCTGCAACGCCTCGGCGATCATGGTGATGTCCACCCGCGACTGCCCGCGGAAGCCTTCGAGCAGCTTGTAAGAGCGGGTGCCCATGAGCATGCTCATGGCTTCTGTCTGGGTGATGGGGGCCAGATGGAAGGAGACGTCGTGCAGGACTTCCACAAAGATGCCGCCCAAGCCGAACATCAGCATGGGGCCAAACTGGGGATCCCGAGTCATACCCAGGATCACCTCCCGCCCTTTCGTCACCATCCGCTCCAGGTAGACGCCTTCGAGGAAGGCTCCCGGAGCCGCCCGACTCACCCGTATCATCATGAGCTCGAAGGAATCGGCCACCTCCTGTTCGGTGGTCAGGTTCAGCTTCACGCCGCCCACGTCGGACTTGTGGATTATGTCCGGGGAGACGATCTTCATGGCGAGCGGGTAACCGAGTTGAGAGGCGGCCTCCATGGCCTCCTCCGCCGTGCTTACCATGCGGCCCTCAGGCACCTTGAAGTCATAGGCCTTGAGTATCTCCTTCGCCCGGACCTCCCCCAGATAGGGCCGACCGATGAGTAGCTGATGCGAGATGATGCGGTTGACGCGTCTGCGGTTGACCGGAAAACGCGTGACCACCCTTCGCGGCTGCAAGCGCCAACGGGCGTATTCATACATGGCCTTGAGTGCCGCTACCGCTCGCTCGGGAGAGGGATAGTTGGGTAGGTTGGACAGCGCCAGCTCCTGTCGCCCCGGGTAGATATCACCCCCACCCATGAATACTGGTAGGACGGGCTTCCGTCCCCGCGTGCTGGCAGCCAGGGCGCGAGCGGTCTCCACCGCCTGGGTCACGGCTTGAGGGGTCAAGATTACGATGATGGCGTCCACACCGGGGTCGTCCTGAAGTAGCTCTAGGGCCAGGGCGTAACGGTCGGGCAACGCATCCTCGAGCAGATCTACCGGATTCCCGGTGCGCGCCGCTCTCGGTAGTTTGGAGGCAAGAACCCTGCTGATCTCGGGGTCGATGGCGGCCATCTGCAGGCCTCCCCGCTCCACGGCGTCGGCAGCCATGGTGCCTGGGCCTCCTGCATTGGTGATGATGGCCACGCGCCTGCCGTGAGGTAGGGGCTGGAGGGCGAAAGCAGTGGCGAAATCGAAGAGCGACTCGAAGGTGTCGGCCCGCACGATGCCGGCACGTTTGAAGGCAGCTTCGTATGCAGTGTCTGTGCCCGCCAGGGCTCCGGTATGAGAAGAGGCGGCCTTAGCCCCGGCCTCGGTCGTGCCCCCCTTGAGAATCACCACCGGCTTCACGGTGGCAAGCGATTCTGCCACTCTGATGAACTCGTCCCCGTTGGTTATGCCTTCCAGATAGCCAGCCACCACCTTAGTCTTCTCGTCGTTGCGATACGCGGCTAAGAAATCGGTCTCGCACAGGTCGGCCTTGTTGCCCAGGCTGACCAGGGAAGCGATGCCCACGTTGCGAGAAGCCGCCCAATCCAGGATGGCCGAGCACAGGGCGCCTGACTGGGACAGCACGGAGATGCCGCCAGGCTGAGGCATGTGACTCGCGAAGGCGGCGTTCAGCCGGTGATGGGTGTTGATCAGACCCAACGAGTTGGGGCCGAGTAGACGGGCACCATGGGTGCGGCAGAGATCAGCGATCTCCCCTTCCAGGCGGGCACCCGCCTCGTCCACCTCCTTGAAACCGGCGGTGATGATTATCACCAGCTTGGCATGCCGCCTGAGAGCACTGGTGACGGCCTCCTTGACTGCGGTGACGGGCACAGCGACCACCGCGAGGTCTATGGAATCAGCATATTCATCAAGGCTGGGATAGACCTTCAGGCCCAGAAGCTCTCCCCCCGCCGGGTTGACCGGGATTATCTTCCCGGCGAAGCCTCCGTTGACCAGGTTGGCCACCACCGCATACCCGACCTTCCCGGGAGTACGGGAGGCCCCCAAGACCGCCACACTGTTCGGGTAGAGAAGGGACTCAAGCATAGCCGACCGAACTGGGCCAAGGTGGTTAAAGCTCACCCATCATACACAAGAGCAGCTCTGGAGTTGTAGCGTCCTGGTTTAGAGTCGAGTGGGTGGCGGAGAACTCGTCTGGCTCGTGGCCAGCGGAGCGTCGTCGGGCGAAGAGGGGGAGGGATCAGCGGCTGTTCGGGCCGGGGCGCAAGTAGAGCGGTGAGGTCCAGAGTTTTCGACGTTGAGTATAGGATAGTAAGGTAGTTTCAATATGTGTACCGGCTGGGTACAGATTGCGTCAGAGGGTCCCGTCTTTCTCTTTGCCCGGTGTCTTTCTGCTATCCCGCGAGAGTCAGCATACAGGAGGGGAAGCAGGGAGGAACATGATCGTCAAGGAGACTGGTCGGGCGGCTCGGGAAAACAAGGCCAGAAAAGAGGAGGAAAACGTGGTGCGAAAGGTACTGGCCATTGTCCTCATAGTCTTGGGGGTGGCGAACGTGGCACTGGGGGCCACATTCACGGGCCTCGGTGCAGTCAAGAGAGCGTATGTCCAGGATGCCATGGACAAAGAGAGGATCACCCTGACCCTGTCCGAAGAGCAGGTGGCGGCCGGCGAGCTCGTCGACACGGCCGCGGAGGCCCAGGCTGCGGGCGACCTGGTGAGAGAGCATCGCCACGAGATGGGTACGTACGACGAGATCCTTGGCGGTGGGCGGTTCAACCCCGAGAACCCGCAGCATCTCGTGTACGGTCAGGCTCTGAATCTGGAAAACTACCTCTATCTAGCCGTGGCCTCGTTCGGCCTGACCCTGGTGGCCATCGGGGCTGGGGTGAGTATGTTGGTGACCGGCATAGGGTTTGTCATCCTCGGCGCATGGGCGCTCTCTCGCAGGCGGGGTCAACCAGCGGAAGAGAGTTGATGGCCTGAATCTCCTTTCTGTTCTTCGCCAGCGGGGGAGAGGCCCCGGGTCTCTGTGAGACCCGTGGCCTCTCCTATTGGCCGTGACGGGTGAGTCTACGCTGGCGACTCTTGACTTTCCTTGTCGGCAGAGTTATACAGTTGGTTGACTTCGTA
>FWPV01008053.1_pt1 | contig 18689 bp, 16 predicted proteins | sample 2228371 | NCBI WGS metagenome assembly FWPV01 (sample SAMEA103939776, study PRJEB20133) | metagenome
CGGTCATATAATCGTTCATCGTTTGTAACGACAATGCCGCCTTCACCGGATGTTATTATTTTGTGGTATTGCAAGCTGAACGCATTGCAATGGCCAAAGCTTCCCAATCGTTTGCCGTGATACGAGCCTCCACAAGCTTGGGCTACATCTTCTACGACCATTAGGTTGTGTTCCTGCGCAATTGCCATAATCGCATCCATATCGCAAGGAACTCCCCTCATGTGTACCGGTATAATGGCCTTTGTCTTGTCGGTTATTTTTTTTCGGACGTCATTTGGATCGATGGTCAGCGAATCGTCAACTTCTGCGATTATTGGTATCGCTTTTGCTGCAACAATTGAAGCGCAACTGGCAAAAAATGTATAGCCAGGAACTATTACTTCATCGCCAGGACCTACTCCGACTGCAACAAGTGATGAAATAAGCGCAGATGTGCAAGAGTTTACTGCCAATGCGTATTTCATTCCGATCAATTCGGCAAACTCTATTTCAAGTTGCCTCACCTTGGAAGGAAAATCTTCAGGCCCGTAGTAGCGGAAAAGATACTTGCGATCCAAAACCTCAAGTACTTCTTTTTTCTCTTCTTCACCGATTTCCCATCCGCCAGGAAACATATGAATGTTCGGAGTAGTTTTCGCTTTCGGGCCGCCTTCTATGGCGAGCTTTTCTTCAAAATCAACAGACATTATTTTATCCCTCCAAATAGATGAAACTGGTTAGTCTTCTCATTTTAGTTTTATTTATCTCAGAGGAAGATTAAATCCTTTTGTTCACGGATTATTCTATCATCTTAATACAGGGAAGTTAAGCGTTCTAGTAAATAATTAAAACTACTCTCATTTTTGGCTCCCGATGTATTGGCGGATATATTGGCCGAACACTTTTGTGAAGTCTAGCCAAGCGTTTTTAGAATAAAATGCGAAAATTACCTTGTTTAAAGGTTGACTTTTTATTCGATCAGCTGACTGATAATAATACTGAAAAACAATCATCTTTTCCTCTTCAAAGTTGGCGCTCTTTATCCTCTGAAATCTTATGAGAGCGCCTTTTCTTTTATAAGCCCTAAAAGTTACTTGTTTGCAGGCTTTTGAGTTATTCATCAAGAATATATTGCTAAATAATATTTAATTGGCGGCATCATAAGATGCAAACATTCCTAAAAGCATTCGAAAAGATAATTGTAAGAACGCTAACTCTGCTCATGGCATCAGTGGTACTTCTCACTACTGTTGAGCTAGCTTATATCTTAATCAGGGATGTCATAACACCGCCGAGCTTCCTTCTTGGAATAGGGGAAGTCCAAGAAATATTTGGAGCGTTCCTGTTGGTATTAATAGGCATAGAACTTTTAGAAACTATAGTCAAAACAGATCAACCACAATTAGTAGTACGAGTGGAAGTAGTGCTTGCGGTTGCCATAATCGCTATAGCGAGAAAAGTCATTATTTTGGATTTCGAACACCTGCAAGCCGGCAAGTTACTAGGAATAGCTGCGGTAGTATTAGCTCTTTCAATAGGATATTATCTACTTATAAATTACAAATGCAGGTCAGAGCTATAGTTTTATAATTCCTAACCATTACGAAGCTAAGAGTTCAAACATCTGAATTATCGCAAATGAGTAAATAGTGCGGTTTTTAGTAAACTCCAACAGTTGATTTATGTTGTTGTGGGCAAACATTTTTCGGCAAAAAATTGACAATTTTTCATTTGCCGTGGTATATTTTATTTGCGTTTCGGTAAGTTATTTTTGAATTAAAACGGGTGCGCGCGCACCCGTTTTTGATTCCTAATACGTTGACATGCGCTCCGCACGTTTGGTATACTCTCCGTGCGGGAGCGGGCGAATAGCTCAGTCGGGAGAGCGCCTCCCTTACAAGGAGGAGGTCACAGGTTCGAGCCCTGTTTCGCCCACCAGGGTTCCGCTTCGTGGGGGCGTAGCTCAGTTTGGTTAGAGCGCCAGCCTGTCACGTTGGAGGTCGCGGGTTCGAGCCCCGTCGTCCCCGCCATGAGTGCCGAGATAGCTCAGATGGTAGAGCAGTGGACTGAAAATCCACGTGTCCCCAGTTCGATTCTGGGTCTCGGCACCACCATCCCGCCGACGTAGCTCAGCAGGTAGAGCAGCGCATTCGTAATGCGCGGGTCGAGAGTTCGAGTCTCTCCGTCGGCTCCAGTAATCGCCGGTTCTTAGAGGTATTCGTCATAACTGCTGTTAAGCCCGATACTGTCGTAATACCAGCGGCAGGCAAAGGCACCAGGCTTTTGCCTCTAACTCGCACTATCCCTAAAGAAATGCTCCCCCTCGGCCGAAAACCGGTCATTTCGCACATTCTCGATGAGTCACAAAATGCAGGCATATGTTGCGCTGTTCTTGTAGTTTCTCCCGAAAAATTGAGCATAACCAGCTTTCTTGATGGTTCGGACGGCATTAGTGTGCGCGCGGTTTTGCAAAATGAACAACTAGGGTTGGGTCATGCCGTTCTGCAGGCTGAATCTGTCGTCGACAACAAGCCGTTTGCAATAGCATTGGGCGATTCTACCATTCATTCACCAGAATCTTTTCAGCCATTCAGCCGATTGTTGGCACACTTCATACAGACCGATGCTGATGGAATAATTCTTGTCCAGCGAACTCCATTGAATGAAGCAGGACGTTACGGCATAGTTAAGCCCCAAAAAGGCATTTCCGAACCTTTCGAGATAGTGGATCTAATTGAAAAACCGAGTTTTGAACAGTTGCAATCTCAACTAACGACAGACGGCCAATATGCCTATGCAATTGCAGGTAGGTATGCCTTTAAACCCGTAATTTTTGAATACCTCCGTAAGGTAAAACCAGGGGCAGGCAACGAATTGCAGCTGACGGATGCTATCCGCGATATGCTTTACGATGGGCATAAAATATGGTGCACCCCTCTTAGATCCAATGAACTTAGGCGAGATATAGGCACTTTCAAAAGCTATTTTGAGGCTTTTTGCGCCGTCGCTTTGGAGGACCCGGAATGCGGAGATTATATCCGAGAATCTATAAACCTGTCGGGGCATCAATCAAAGGATTAACGCCTCCAAATGTAGAATAATTTCATAGGCGCCTTTGGCATCCAGAGGTATTATTTTCTTTTGGTTTATAAAGACAGAACCAGCAATTAACCGGTTGTCGATACAGTCTAATGCAAAGGTAGCACCAATCTTCCTTTTTATTTTATAGCGAGGCGAAGCAATTGACCATCTATATGGCCGACTTAAAGGCACAATATCGTAGCATAGAATCTGAGATACAAGCAGCGATTGCACAGGTTTTCGACAGATGTCAATTTATACTGGGCGAAAATGTTAAAGAACTCGAATCAGAGATCGCCGATTATAGTGATGCGAGGTTCGGGCTGGGAGTCGCTTCGGGAACCGATGCCCTGCTAATTGCATTGCGTGCCGCCGGGGTGGGACCGGGCGATGAAGTTATCACGACGGCGTTTACTTTTGTGGCGACTACAGAGGTCATTGCTTTGTTGGGCGCCAAACCAGTTTATGTCGATATAGACCCCGATACTTATAATATCAACCCTGCACTAATTGAGGAGAAAATTACCCCACAAACCAAAGCGATTTTGCCAGTCCATCTATATGGCCAATGCTGCGAAGCTCGCACTATTTGCGAAATAGCAAAAGCTTACAAGCTTAAGGTTATTTTCGATGCAGCTCAAGCAATCGGCGCAAAGCATTTTTGTCGAGGAGTTGGGGCTTTTGGTGATGCAACTACGCTCAGCTTTTTTCCTACGAAGAATCTCGGCGCTTATGGCGATGGGGGAATGATCCTTACTAATGACGCTGAAATCGCAGAGCGCGCACGGCTCCTTAGATTTCACGGCAGTGGGGGATCATACACTTACTCCCAAATAGGCTATTGCAGCAGGCTCGACGAAATCCAAGCAGCCATTCTTCGGGTTAAAATGAGGCACTTACAAAGTTGGGAAGAAGCTCGTCGATCCAATGCCGCACGATATAACAAAAAGTTTTCCGAAGTTGGCTTGAAAGTTCCAGTTGAAGGACCAAACAACTACCATATTTACCATCAATATACTCTTCGCCATCCGAAACGGGATGATATAGTAGCAGACCTTAAGCAAATGGGCGTATTTTGCGGAATATACTACGCCGATCCATTGCACTTGCAGCCGGCTTATTCAGTTTACGGATATAAACCCGGAGATTTGCCCGAAACAGAGGCCGCCGCTAACGAGGTCTTTTCGATACCCGTTTATCCTGAGCTTTCACGCGAGGAGCAGGATTATATAATTCAGGCTGTTATACGCGCGGTCAAGCCGGAATTGACAGCCTCGGTAGATTCCCACTAGCAAATTGTTGGCTTCTGCCGGAAGAACTGAGATGGATTCCGTGCATATTATCGGGGTCAGGGTAGATCGTGTCAATTTTGAAGAGGCGCTCAATATTGCAGCCAACTACCTGCGCGGCGATTATCCTCATTTAATCGTCACGGCCGATGCAACCACAACCGTAATTGCTCAGCACGATCGTCAGCTTTTTGAAATTGTCAATTCTGCGTCTCTGGTCACTCCCGATAGTGCCGGCATAATTTGGGCTGCAAAGCGCCTTGGAAGGCCAATCGCTGAAAAAGTTTCTGGCGTTGATTTGGCCTGGAAACTCTGCGAAATATGCGCTGAAGAAGGCCATCCTGTTTACCTCCTTGGCGCGGCTCCCGGAATTGCTGACCGTGCTGCCAAAAATTTGTGCAAAGCATATCCCCGCCTTGAGATAGCAGGAGTCCAACACGGATTTTTTGAGAATGATGATGAAGTAATCCAAAAAATAGCTTCATCGGGCGCAAAGCTTCTTTTGGTAGCTATGGGAATACCCAAACAAGAAAAGTGGATTGCCCAAAATATGGAAAATCTTAATATACGCTTGGCTATGGGAGTGGGCGGCAGTTTTGATGTTTTTGCGGGCGAAGTAAAACGTGCGCCAAAATGGATGCGCGATCGTGGTTTGGAATGGATGCATCGCCTTATCAGTAACCCCAAAAAAATATTCAAGGTCGCTAAGCTCCCACAGTTTGTCTGGCTGGTCTTAAAATACGGCAAACATCCTGCTGGTATCCATAAAATTGGAGGACATAATAGTTGATGAATTTGAACTTACAAAATGGCGGGCAACCTCTACTTGTGGTCGGAAGTGTCGCCCTTGATACAGTAGAAACACCGCTTGGATGCGTCAAAGATGCTCTTGGAGGAGCTGCCGTCTATTCTTCAGTCGCGGCTAGCTTTTTCACTCCGGTCAGAATAATAGGAGTCGTTGGTCAGGATTTTCCAAAGGAACACATAAACTTTCTGTCTGAAAGAGGAATAGACATTCAGGGTCTAGAAATCGTGCCCGGTAAAAGTTTCCGCTGGTCAGGCAAATACGAATTCGATCTTAACCAAGCCCACACTCTTTCGACTGAATTAAATGTGTTCGCCGATTTCAAGCCGAAAGTTCCTAATCCATATTTGGATTCAAAATACATCTTTCTCGCAAACATTGACCCGGATCTGCAATTGGAAGTCTTAGATCGAATTGAATCCCCCAAACTTGTAGGCTGTGACACTATGAATTATTGGATTGAAAATAAGCCTGAAAGTCTTGAAAAGGTGCTTAAGCGGGTTAATGTGGCATTTATGAATGACGCCGAAGCGCGACAGTTCTGTTGCACAAGCAGCATAATTAAGGCTGGAGCCGAAATCAGGAAACTAGGGCCGACCATTGTAGTCATAAAAAAAGGCGAACACGGCGCCGTTGTATTTTCCGAGAATAACTTTTTTGCCGCTCCGTCCTACCCATTGGATGAAGTTTGTGATCCTACTGGAGCCGGGGATTCTTTTGCCGGCGGCTTTATGGGCTATTTAGCCCATACGGATGATTTGAATTCGCGAAATATACGTAAGGCTGTCGTTTATGGAAGCGTGCTCGCATCATATGATGTTGAAGATTTTAGCTTGGATCGATTGAAGAGGCTGACACACGGAGAAATTTCTAGCCGATATAACGAGTTTCGTGAAATTGCATTCATTCCCCATCCAACAGCAGTTTCTGACTAACCGGCTTGGCACTGAACTTTACAAGTTGCATAAAAACATATATCGAAGCAATCGTTTCGCTCATATTTCCACCAAAGTGTGCGGTCTGTGACGCCATAGCTGAAAAATATATATGCGAAGAATGCCTCTCTAAATTTCAAGCCGTTCAGGAGCCAATATGCAAGATATGCGGCGCGCCTTCAGGGCGGCCTTTGTGCATTGAGTGCACTAATAAACCACCTTCCTTCGAAGTTGCAAGGGCTGTTGGAATTTTTGAAAATGAACTTCGCGCGGCCATACACGCATTGAAATACTATGGCAATCAACCAGTGGCTAAGGATTTAAGTGATCTAATGATCGACTATGCTTCAAAGCATCCTAATTTCATCGAAGCTGTTGATATTATTATCCCAATACCCATTCATATCAGGCGAGAGAGGCTCAGAGGCTATAACCAGGCAGTTCTTTTAGCACATCCCTTGAGTAAAGCTTTTTCCATTCCTCTAGACAAAAAAGTCTTGATTCGAAAAAAACTATGCAGGCCGCAAGTTGAACTTTCCCGCGAAAATCGGGCGGCTAACGTTAAAGGTGCATTTGCAGTTCGTTTTCCTGAAAGGGTCAAAGGCAAGGTTATTTTACTGGTGGACGATGTCCTGACTACAGGCAGTACGGCCGATTCGGCTTCAATGGAATTGTTAAAAGCAGGCGCGAAATCAGTTCGGGTTTTTACTGTAGCGAGAGATTAAGGTGTCAAAAGTATAAAGCTATTGATCAAATGCCAGGTGGTAGCCCCAGCTCGGGATGTTCCTGAATCCATCCGGATTCCATCAATGCCCAATCTTTATCCCATAGGCCGTATGTGCGGTAAGTTTTGCCGTTGATGGTTTTTACGTGATCTCCAGTAATCACAACATTTGCAACGTGTCCATCAACGAAACAAACCGGCATTCGGCAGACGCTTTGGTCGTGATTTCTGAACTTGTTTGCAAATATCGGATCTTCTTTTCCGGCTAAGAAATATTGATGTATGCCGCGTTCGCCGAACATAATGATTTTCGAAGGCCTAGTAACTGTATTGAGTTTCCTGCCAAGAGACCATCTATACGGCCAACGCTCAGTTCCCGCTAAAGTGTATATGAGGGTTTCTGTGCCAGCGGGACCACGGACACCTTCAGGAGCTCCAAAGACCAGATTCATCGGATAACAGTTGCCGTACCATTGATAATCTGTGACCTGACCAAGGCCGGGAACCCATAGCTTCGGTGAGCTTGGACAGTTCCAAATTTGTTGGCTGTGCATAGTGTATTTCCAAAGAGGTCTGCGGAACTCATCCGGAAGAGTCGTGTCTCTGACTTTTACGCCACTGGTATGTCCGCCTACTGCCTGGCCCATAGGCCAAGCGCGCATTTGATATTTGCCGGGATCCTTATATGCGAAAGCTACAGGGAATGTTTCGTTGTTGTCAGACATATACATAATGCAAGCCTGACCAATTTCTTTGAGGTGATTCATGCAGCGGATAAGTTTGGCGTTTTCCGAGGCGCGAACGAAAACAGGCATTAGCATAGCCGCCATGATAGCCATAACAGCTATTACTACCAGGATTTCTATGAGCGTAAATCCTGAACAATATAAATGCCTGATTTTTACAGGTCTCCTCATTTCCCTCATTCCGCTTCCGTCTCGCTGTTTGTTGAGCGATAAAACAGCTGCGAGGACTAAAACATACCCCGACAACTGAAGTATAACTCCTCAAAGATTTATTGTCAATACAGCAATCTTTCCTAATATTCAACGCCGATTGTTTGAATATTCACAAAACGGCTCTTAATAAATCTAAAATATCGAACGCGGAACTCAGGTTTTATTGCTATGCTTTGCTATCATTATGGTTTTTTACCCGTTAATTTATATACTAAACAGCCTGTTGTTGATTATATGTTCGAAGCTATATCCCGGGCGGCTTTCACGGGATCATCAGCGCGAATGATTGGCCTTCCTATCACGAGGTAGTCGGCTCCGGCTTCAACTGCTTCTCTTGGAGTCATTACCCTTTTTTGGTCATCAACCGAAGATTGTTCAGAACGTATGCCCGGAGTAATAATTAGGAACTCGGGTCCGCAGGCTATTTTTAAGGAAGCAGTTTCCTTCGGTGAAGCCACAATTCCATCTAGTCCTGATTCTTGTGCAAGCCTTGCAAGACGTACGACGTGGCAGAAAAGAGGCTCTTCAATGCCCAATTCGTTCTTCAGCGCCGTTTCATCAATACTTGTTAGCAGTGTTACGGCAATTAATAGCGGAGGTTTAAAGCTTAGTTTGTCGGCCGTTTCGCGAGCTGCCTCTAAAGCTGCAAGCATCATTGCCGAACCTCCGGAAGCGTGCACATTCAACATCCAAAGATTTTGTTTTACGGCAGCGCGAACCGCTCCAGCGACTGTGTTTGGGATATCGTGAAACTTGGCATCGTAAAAAACTTTTTCCGCACCGGCATCGCGAAGCCGTGCAAATATATCAAATCCCGCATTGTTAACCAATTCCAATCCCACTTTGAATGCACCAACTTCATTGCGAAGCAGGCGAACCAATCTAACAGCCGTGTCTGCATCGCTAACATCAAGGGGTAGTATTATCCTGTCTTTGCCTGAAATATTCTTCATTTGAATAAACCAATGATCTAACTAAAGTTGTTAGGTTTATATTCAGCAATACTCCGCCAGTTTGATTAGTTTTTATGTGTATGCTAACCTTCTATTTCATAAAAAAGCTTGCAAACGGAGATTCATATGCATTTTCGCTCCTCTATCTTCACGACTGCTGAAAAACTGATTTTGGCTAAGCAGAGGATTCACTCTTTTGATTGGGCTCGCTCGTTGCAGGCTAGTTTGCAAAAGGATGCCGAATGTTTGGCTCAAATCGATTTACCCGTTTTTGATTTAAACTGGTGGAGAAACGACGGATCGAATAAAGACTGGCGAGAAATATACCCGCAAATTCATCAAAAGACCTGCATTGAACCTGCAGCTCCAATACGTTTGGCGCGCAACGCCGCGATTTTATGCGCATTGAATGATAATTGTAAATTATTGAAACTAATTAAAAATGTTTTGCTCCATTATGTTTCTTATTCCTTTGAATACGAACACCCGGACGTCGGACTGAATTGGGCTGTTTGGGGCATTCCTGCATTGGAAACTTACAACCTTTTGCGAGATGGCTTCAATTCTGAAGAATGCAATGCGATGGACGGTTTTTTTGAATCTATGTATGAAGCGATACTTCATAATGATGAATGGTGGCTCGAAAACAACCCTGGCGGCAAGTTCAACAATCATTTTGCTTGGCACAAACTTTTCATAGGAGCTTATGGACTGGTATACGATCGCAATGATCTCGTTGACTACGCATTATTCTCGGATCAGGGTTTCAAGGATCTAATAGAGAATGGCGTCGTGGATGGGGGACTATGGTTTGAAAGCAGCTTAAATTACCATTTCACAGCTTTGGCCGGCATCAATTTAATGGCCCGCATGCTTCGGAATTGCGGACACGCCATTGATTTATATAATGATACCTTCGCAAACGGCAGGTCACTACGCCAGTTATTCGTGGGAATTATCGAAACGGTATTTCCAGACCTGTCGATTCCCACGGTTGGAGATGCTTATGGCAAAAAGGTTAAACTGCAAAATCAATCAATATACTTGGATGCTTGGGATGCATATAGAGATGAAGTGATTGGCTGGATCATCAATAAATCTCCCAAAAATAACATCAATTGGCTTTTTCTAGAAGAATTGCCATCTGTATCAAAAGCCCCACCGGCATTTTCGATACTACTACCTGAACACGGCTATTGCGTGCTACGCTCTGAAGAGGACACAAAATATTGGGATGGCAAAGGATATGCCGTCTTCTTCAGTTTTGACCGCGATTCTATTCATGCCCATAGAGATAAGTTTAATATTGTTATATATGCTAATGGAAATCTTATTCTTCAAGATCCTGAAGCACTTTCTACTGAAAAGCACGCTTTTTCATCACAAATACAAAGCCAACTTAATCGCTCCACTATATGCCACAACACCGTTATGGTCGATTTTCTAGATCATAATCCAATTGACCTGAAACTGACTTTGTCACGTTTCTCAATTTTGCCGGAAATGAAAACTGTTGAAGCGGAAGACATTGAAGGTCGTGTGTATCAAGGAGTGCGAATGCGCCGCACAATATCCGTGTGCAATGATTGTGTTTTGGATGTTTTCCAAGTTGCTTCCGAATCCGAGCACACTTACGATTTCTTGCTCCACGGTTCAGACATTAATGGTAAAAGCGATATAGATGGTTATTTTACTGCATTTGCGCTTCCCGATCATCCACCATTTTCTTGGATTCGCAACGCAGAAGTTTGTAGAAAAGACAGTACTATTAAGATTCGCTGGCAAAACGAAAAGTCCATTTCATTGGCAACCATTTTGGAGCAACCGGAAACTAGTGTAATAAGGTGTGATTTTCCTCATGATGACACCTTTGCCCATCCTCCCATTCCGATGGTTTTTATACGACGGAAGTGCAAATCAACTGCCTTTATCGCTTGTTATCAGGCGGGGGAAGCATTCCAACACGCGATATTGAATGCCGCCGAAGAACGCAATAATGCCCTACGTATAACTGCAGATATAGGGGGGAAAGTCAAGGAACTTATCGTTAACAAATTAAGATAGCTAATGATGATTTCCAACTATGTGAGAGAAAATATTGCTGAAAACTGTCATAACAATAAATCCGGCGATAGTATAGCCAATTATTGACCACTTCTCATGTTCGAACATTTCCTTGATGGTCGCAAATCCAACGATATATAAAAAACTTCCGCCTATGAAACCTAGAACGGAACCAATAAATATTTCTGAAGCTTTACTGACTACAAAAATACCCAAAAGCGCTCCAATGGCTGTAGTCATTTCTACAAGGATAGTTATTCCAAAAGCTTTTAATCTGCTCATTCCGGCGAGTCGAGCCACTGATGCCAATGCCAGACCCTCCGGGATTTTGTGATATGAGACGGCTAACAATATCAAATAGGCAGTGACCTCCAATTCCGACGTTCCCATTCCGGCGGAAATCGCCAGACCATCCATCGTGGAATGTATACTTAGCGCGGCTATCAATAAAATGCCCAGCCTTAGAAATCCTTTCTCCTCTTCAGGTGCTGTTGCAGAACAAGCAGGGCATATGAAATATAAATACTTGCCCAAGATGAAAAACAAGGCTAATCCCAAAATTATGGATGCCGTTGCTCGGGTAAGTCCAGCCAATTCAATGGATTCAGGTGCGATGTGCAGAACGGTAACCGACAGCAGGGCCCCGGCAGCAAAACTTACAAGCCCGCATAAAAACCGGTGGTTTACTCTTTTTGCCAGAACGCCGATTGACGCACCCACTGCAGCAGCGGCAATTGCTATTGCGGTCCGCGCTGCAATCATTTGTTCTGCGCTTAAATTAGACAATTTTTACCTTCCTCCGTTAATTTTGGGGCGGTAGGAAAACCTTAGTAGTCTCATCCCATTAAAAATAACTATCAATGCGCTTCCTTCGTGGCCGAGAACGCCACCGGTCAAGCCGAGGTTTCCGGTTATCGCTCCCGCTACCAATATCAAGACCACAGCAACACTGAATGCGACATTGATCTTAATTACTCCTGTCGCTTTTTGACTTAAAGCTATGCCAAATGGTAATTTCGATAAATCGTCTTTCATTAACACTATGTCCGCGGTCTCCAGCGCCGTCTGCGATCCAATTCCTCCCATCGCTATGCCAACGGTCGCGGCTGCCATCGCGGGAGCGTCATTGATCCCATCGCCTACCATAGCTACTCGTTTATGATTTGCAATGAGGCTTCTGATGGTCTCGACCTTCTCATCGGGAAGAAGTCTAGCGTATACTTCGTCAACTCCAATCTGGTTCGCAACAGCTTCTGCAGATTCTTTTGAATCTCCAGTGAGCATGACGATTTTGTTGATCCCAAGAGACTTCAATTCTTTCGTAACCTCAACTGCACTTTGCTTTGGGGCGTCTTGTAAAGTTATAATTCCTATGACACGGGCGTTGCGAATTATATAAGAAACAGTTTTTCCAACACAAGCATCCAGCATATGTGAGTCAAGTTCTGCTTGTATTTCCAAATCTTCCAGTAGCCGTTCGCTACCGACATAAGTCAAACTCCCATCGACAACGGCGCATACTCCTTTGCCTGGAATCGCTTCGAATCTTTCTGCAGGTTTTGGCTCGATGCCGAGCGCTTCGGACCGTCTAATAACCGCTTCTGCTAAAGGGTGTTCTGATTGTTGTTCAGCAGCGGCAGCTATCGCAAGCAGTTCAGACCGGGGCATATTGACCAAAGGAAAAATGTCTATGACCTCTAACCTGCCTTGAGTAAGGGTTCCCGTTTTGTCAAAAGCAACTACTCGCAACGAACCTAAAGACTCCAAGTATGCTCCACCTTTAATCAGCAGGCCGTGCCTTGCCGCAACTGCAATAGCCGAAACAATCACTACAGGAGTGGAAATCACAAGCGCGCAAGGGCACGCCACTACCAGAAGGGTCAAGCCTCTGTTAAGCCAAGGAATAAATGCCTCGCCAAACAAAAGCGTCGGGATTGTCACAATTCCTATTGCGGAAAATATAACAAGTGGGCTGTATATTTTCCCGAATCTTTCACTGAATCTCTGTGAAGGCGCTTTTTCGGCTTGAGCTTCTTCAATCAAGTGAATAATTTTGCTGAGAGTATTGTCCTTGATTGTCTTTGTCGCGGCAAACTCTAGATATCCTGTGCCGTTAACCGATCCAGCATATACTGGCGATTCAGGTTTCTTTTCGGCTGGTGTTGATTCTCCGGTTACTGCCGATTCGTTCACCCACGAGGAACCGCTGATAACTACTCCATCTGTGGCGATTTTATCTCCTGGTCGGACGATCACGATATCTCCTATAGATATCTCGTCAATAGGTATTGTCTCTTCTCCGCCATTGCGCCTAACGACAGCTTGAGTTGGAAAATAATCCATTAACTGTTTTATCGAACCGCGCATGCGTCCAACTGCATAAGTTTCAAGAACAGAGCCAAGTGAAAAAAGAAAGATGACCATCGCCGCATCGCTGTACTTGCCGATAAATATTGCCCCAAATGCTGCCGCTGTCATCAAAAGGTTCGTATCTATAGATAAAGCACGAAGCCCGAGTATCCCACTCCGCGCAACAGGAAATACCGCTGTTAACATTGCCGCCAAGTATAACTTATCCCCAATGAATTGGGTGCCCGCTCGGCTTGCCAGAAAACCGCTAAATAGTAATAACCCCGCAATAATTGTAAGAATTAGCCTCAAATCCACTGATTTTCGAGGAAAATCGCGGTCTCTTGCCACATCATAGCCCATATCGCGCAGCTTTTTAACGATTTGCGGTTTGGCTAGCTTTGAAGAATCGTACTCGACAAGCAATTTTGATGTCGCGAAGTTCAGGGAGGCAAATAAGACACCAGGTAGCCTTGTAATCCCTTTTTCTATTTTCAAAGCGCAATCCGGGCAATCGATATTCTGTACTTGAAATGATTCGTGGGAATATTGGTTTGTTATTTGGACGCCAATTGCACGCGCTTCTTCGATGATTTTTTCAAGTGTCAACACATTTCTTGAGAATGTAATTGCCAAAATAGATGAATCAGATTGAAGTTCTACATCGCTTATGCCATCAATTTTGCGTAAAGATGTCTTAAGGCGTTCCAGACAGTGCTCACAGTCTGCCAAATCTTGAGGGAAAATGACGTGAAGGTTAATATGTTTGGTTTCCAAAGCTCGAAATGGTATGGTATAAGTTTGTATAAGATTTCATTTAAAATATGATAAATTATCGGTTGAGAAGTGTTCCTTAAAAAAACCGATTTGCATCTTATAAAATATATTGCAACATCCCCGTAACTTTGCCTGTTTTTCTTTAACTCATTGACAAGTATATTGTGCAGGGGTAATATGCAATTGAATGGTTGTATTTCGGTGCGCGAGGGGTCTCGGTAGCCCAGACACCAGATCAACCCTTTCAGCCACGCGGTGAACCGCGTGGCTTTAATAATGCCTGCTCCAGCTATGCCATTTCGAGTCAACTTTCAGTTAGTTTTTTGAACGGTCGACTCCGAAGAAGAACGCTCGCCGTGTGGATCCGCATACCTGAGAAACTTGTTAGTTTCTTCGTCGACTAAAACAACTTTCGGTTCGATTTTTTCGTCAGTCAAAACAAAAGCAGTGACGATAACGATATCTCCTACGTGGAATCTGTGTGCTGCTGCGCCATTGATGCATACCGTTCCGCTTCCGCGTGGAGCCTCTAAAGCATATGTTTCGATGCGTGCGCCATTGGTTACATTCCAAACGTGAACCAATTCGTTCTCGACTATGCCAGATTTCTCCATTAATTCGGCATCTATCGAAATGCTTCCGACATAATCGAGATCAGCTGCGGTTACTTTGAGCCTATGTATCTTGCCTTTTAGAAGTTTAATAAGTTTCATCTCACCATCTAAATGAATTATAAGCCATCATAGGCTAGGAGAGCAATACATCTTTAAAAGGGGCGAGGAGATAAAAATCAGCTACTGCCTTCAGGATTGTGCTGTAAAATCGAAAAAGCCGGAGAGTACTCACTCTCCGGCTTAATGTATAAACTTACTTATTTGCGGCGCAAGCCAAACCCCAGCAACGTTAACGCACAGCCGGCCAATGCCATAATGCTTGAAGGTTCCGGAACACACCTTGTATCTATGACTAGTTGGTCTAAGTAAACGTCGCCTTCTATAAAGATTTCTTCACTAGTTGGGTTTGGAATAATTGTTATTAGATAAGTCGAATGCCACCAATCGTCACTCAACTGCATTTCATTGACAATCGTCCCGTATGCGCCGGACATCAAATCCTTGACGATTATTGGCTTCAATCCTCCAGGCTGCGGAAACCAAGTGATCTGAACCCATACTTCTTTGTATGGATTTTCCAGCAACTGGTAGTTGTTGATTCTTGCTGTTACGCTTCCTGATAGTGGCCAAACTCCTTGGCGTCCCATATATTCCTGCAACCAAGACGAACCCTGATTTGGTTCTACGTCCGCTATGGGTTCACCAAAAGGATTGACGTACTGATCAGCTCTTGCGGGATCACTAGGGCTGTTGAACAGCCATTGCGCGTAAGTCCAATTGCCAATCCCTCGCCAAGGTGGCGGATTTAGATCATCCGCCCATGCTGTTGACACGAAAGCCATCGCTAATACGATGGGTACTGCCAGAAAAGCCATTTTTCGAAACATTGCCTTACCCTCCTTTTGAAATGGCTTTTACTTCTGGCCAGTTGGGATTTGTCAAAGATTCTCCTTCATTTGGGAAAAGATGGGGTATTACTCCCCACTATGCGGTTTTCAGAACGTTTTTTCCCATATCAAAATGCTTTTAAACCAATTTTTAAAAATAAAAAAAGGCTGGCACGACAATTGCTGTAACAAAGCCGGCTCCTATTATGGAGCGGGATTCCGGAAGCCCTGAATTAATTATAAAAGGAGGTGAAATCGACAATGCCGGCGCCCATTGGAAGAATAGACGCGCAAGTTGCCCCGCGAGTTCAGCGTTCTCAAAATCCGTCTGCATCTTCTTTTAAAAAAGAACTGCAGTCAGCTGTTAAACGCCAAAACGAGTTACGGCTTTCAGCACACGCTCAGAAAAGGCTACAGGAAGTTAAGCCACAGTGGGGACCTACTGACCAGGCGCGTCTTGCGGCAGTCACGGATGAGATGCATAAAAAGGGCGCAAACCGCTCGCTAGTGTTTATGGATGGTATCGCATTCTTGGTGAGCGTTCCTAACCGCACAGTTATAACAGCGATTGATAGCGGTCGAGCGAATAGCGGCATCTTTACCAATATCGACAGCGCAATTATGGTTTCCCAAGAAACTGGGAAATGAAACCACCACTACGCACTGGTCCTCTCTGAGGAAAGTGCGCCGCCGTTGAACGACTGATACGGCGGATTTACGCTTTCTCGTAGAAAGGAGGAACTGGATTGATCCAAGCTATGTATAGTGGAGTTTCCGGATTGAAGGCTCACAGGACCGAGCTGGACGTAATCGGAAACAATATCGCGAATATCAACACCACCGGCTTTAAAGCCGGAAGGGTTACATTTAGAGAAATGCTTAGCCAAACTTTAAGAGGCGGAGGCGCCCCAAATGCAGACACTGGAGGCTCTAACCCTATGCAGGTTGGACTTGGGGTAGGCGTGAGTTCAATCGATATGCTTCAAGCGCAAGGTTCACTTCAAGCAACAGGGCGGCCTACCGACCTCGCTATTGAAGGAAATGGCTTTTTCGTATTCGGAGACGGCACCGGCATGAAATATTCTCGTGACGGCTCGCTTCAGATCGATTCCGAAGGCAACCTAGTTTCTGCGGCATCCGGGTTGAGGGTTTTGGGCTGGATGGCTGATCAAACTACAGGAACCATCGACTCAACAAAACCTATCACAGCATCTTCAACTATTTCCGTCCCCGTTGGAAAACTAGGCATAGCCCGCGCCACTTCAAAAATAACATTCGGTGGCAACCTCGATGCGAAGACAGAACCCGGTGCTACCATATCCGGCCGTAGCGGACAATTCTTCGATTCGCACGGTCGCACGCATCCGATTAACCTTTCTTTTACTAAGACTCCGGATCCGGCTACTTGGACTTATTCATTCACGAGCGCCGATGCGCCCGATCCGAATGTTCCTATCGCTACCGGAACGATCGTTTTTGACGAAAAGGGCCGTCCGGATGTCAAATACGTTACTCTAAATGTGACACTCGCCAATCCGGATGGAGCGACCAACCCACAGCAGATTGTGGTGCAATTAGAACCAATCCAAATGCTTGATGGAAACACCACACTGAGCCCTGTTTATCAAGACGGTTTATCGCTGGGAACTCTTGAGACATTCAGTGTGGATAAAGCTGGAATTATAACCGGCAACCTCACTAATGGGGCGACTTTGCTCCTTGGCAGGTTAGCCATTGCCGAGTTTAGCAACCCGGCTGGACTGAATAGGGCTGGAAATAATTTATATATTGAAAGCCCAAACTCTGGGCTTCCGCAAGTAGGAGAACCAGGCACAGGCAGCCGTGGCAGAATATCGGCCGGTTTTCTTGAGTCCTCAAACGTAGACCTCTCAACAGAGTTCGCAAATATGATTGTCGCTCAGAGAGGTTTCCAAGCTAACTCAAGGATAATCACCGCGGCTGACGAGATTCTGCAAGAACTGGTGCAACTAAAGAGGTGATACTGATTGCCTCGGTTTTTCGGGGTGATCAAAAATTATGTGTATTGGTCTGATTTGCGCATCCGCGAGCGAATGCTCCGTGGCATGCGAAAGAAAATCAGGCGGCGTTTTTGACCCGATCGGCTCTAGGCCGACCGGGCGAACGCTTTTTGCAAAGCGGCGCTCGAGGGCAAGGCGATGCTCCCTCGGCGCCGCCATCAATGCTATTTGTTAAGGAGATTGCAAAGTGACAGGCGTGTTCCTTACTGGCAGGAAATCGGGAAAGATACGCATCTTCATCATTGCGGGTGTCTTGGCGGCAATTTTGGCAGGCGGAGCGGTTTTCTTCTTCAAATCAAAAGCGTCCAAATCCAAAGGCGCAAAAGCCCACGCTAAAAAACTAGAGGAAAAACCAAAAGAATTGGTACCCCTTGATGAGTTCATCGTCAATCTCGCAGATCCAAATCAACCGCGATATTTAAAAGTTCAAATCTCACTCGAAATTATTGCTGACAAAAAACACAAAAACTTGGAAGAGGAAAAACCAAAGCTGCGTGATGCCGTTATTACCGTGCTTAGCCAAAAAAAATACAATCAGCTGCTGAGCGCCGAAGGCAAAGCCCATTTGAAAGAAGAGTTGAAAATGGCTTGTAACAATGTGCTGGGTCACGACAAAGTCCAAGAAGTGTTGTTCACAGACTTTGCAATGCAATAATAATTTTTTAGGGCATTATTCAAGTGCAGGAAATACTTTCACAACAAGAAATTGAAAGCCTAATAGCCCAGGCAAATGCTCAATCTGGGATTGATGGATTTCAGGTCCCGGCTTCGTCGACTAAACAAGTGAGGGCTTGGGATTTTTCAAATAGCGCACAATTCCTGCGGGAACAAGTTCGGGAAATACAAGCTATTCACGCTTCAGTTGTGCGCGCGTGGAACTCGGATCTAACGGCTTACTTTAATAGTCCTGCACAGTTTGAACCGCTAGCTGCGGATCAGGTTACTTTCGAAGACTACATAAGTTCAATTCCTTCTCCGCCAGTTGCGTGTAAGTTCAGTTTATTGCCGCTTGCATCCATTGGGATGCTTCAATTGGATTCATCGTTGTCATTGGCGATTATAGATAGACTCACAGGCGGCAAAGGTATACCACCGGCAAAAATTGATCCCAATAGACAACTAACCGATTTGGAAAAAAGCATCATTGGCGGCGTTATGCAAAAGATTCTGGAAAACTACGCAAAAGGTTGGACGGAAAAAGCGTCGACTACTCCCCAAATATTGGATTTTGCGG
>FWPV01005885.1_pt1 | contig 18686 bp, 15 predicted proteins | sample 2228371 | NCBI WGS metagenome assembly FWPV01 (sample SAMEA103939776, study PRJEB20133) | metagenome
ACAACGAGTATCCGGTTTCGACCGGACAATGCGATTGCGATTGCGATTGCGCGTGCATGGACGAGATTCGCCGCCCGGCTCTGGCTCGCTTTGTGGTTGGGGCGGATACGGCCTGGCGGCGGCCCGCCACGGTCTACACAGCCCCGCTGGTCGTGCCGCCGTCTCTAGGCGTGAGCGAGTCTTTTACCGTGGCGTTCAATCCGCGCGCCGGTCATGGTGTGGCCATCCTCAACCCGGCGGCCATGCAATTGTGGGAACGCTTTAGCACCCCGACCCATCCGGCTGCCGTCCTGGCCGATGGCGGGCCGCCCGAAGAGATGCGCCGCGCCGTGAATCATCTGGCGGCTTTGCGACTGATTGTGCCGGAGCGGGCTTCCTGTGACCATATCTGCGCCGATGAGCCCAAGACGCTGGCCGCCTGGTTGCATGTGACCAATGCCTGCAATTTGCGCTGCGCGTACTGTTATCTGCCCAAGACGGCTGAGGCGATGGAGGCCGGGACCGGTCGGCAGGCGATCGAGGCCATAGTGCGCTCGGCGCAGGCCCATGGGTTCACTGCCATCAAACTCAAGTATGCGGGCGGCGAACCGACTCTGCATTTCGAGCGCGTGTTGGAGATGCACCGGTACGCGCAAACCCTGGCCGCGCGCCACGGTCTGCGCCTGGAGGGGGTGGTGCTTTCCAATGGCGTGGCGCTTTCGGATCGGCTTCTGGAGGCCATGCGGGCGCACGGCTTGCGGCTGATGATTTCGCTGGATGGCCTCGGCCCGGCGCACGATGCGCAACGGGTTTTCCCCAATGGACAGGGGTCGTTTGCCTGGGTGGAACGCGGCCTCGAACGGGCCCTGACGCACGGCATCGTGCCGGATATTTCCGTGGTGATTTCCGACCGCAATGCGCCGGCATTGCCGGCCCTGGTGGCGTGGCTGCTGGAGCGCGATCTGCCGTTCGGTTTGAATTTCTACCGGGAAAACGATTGTTCGGCCTCGTATGAAGACTTGCAGTTGAGCGAACAACGCCTCATAGCGGCCATGCGGGCGGCTTATCAGGTGGTGGCCGAAAACCTTCCACGCCGCAGTCTGTTGGGGAGTTTGCTGGACCGCGCCAATCTGGCCGTGCCGCATCGGTACACGTGCGGCGTGGGGCGCAACTATCTGGTCATAGACCACCGCGGACAGGTATCCAAATGCCAGATGGATATGGCGCATCCGATTACCGATGTGCGCGCCAGCGATCCCCTGTATGAACTGCGTCTGGACAAGACCGGTGTGCAAAATCCGGCGGTCGAAGAAAAAGAAGGCTGTCGCGAGTGCGCCTGGCAGCACTGGTGTACCGGCAGTTGTCCGCTCTACACCTATCGCGTCACGGGCCGCCACGATGTCCGGTCGCCCAATTGCGCGATCTATCGCGCCTTGTTCCCCGAGGTGTTGCGGCTGGAGGGATTGCGCTTGCTCAAGTATGGGGCCTGACCCAAAACCCGGCTTTGGAAAGAAGCCGGGTTTTTTGATTACCGCGAACGGTGATGCCAGATCAGGAGGCCCGCCCCCATGATCAACATCACCAGGGAGATGATTTGCGCGGTGGCAATCCCGCCGATTTTCCACGCATCCGGCCGCAGGGCTTCGACCCACAAACGCCCCAGCGGATACCAGACCATGTACATCGCCAGCACGTCGCCATCCTTGAGCCGGGAAGCCCATCGCCGCCCTAAAATCAGGATGAGCACCAGACCGACCAGATTCCACAGCGATTCGTACAAAAAGACCGGGTGAAAGCGTGTGGTCAGAGGATAGAGGTTCAGGTCATTATAAGGCAAGATGCGGTGATACTGGTCAATGGTGATGCCCCAGGGCAGCGTGGTCGGCGGGCCGTATAATTCTTGATTGAGAAAATTGGCCCAGCGTCCGACAATCTGACCGGCCAGCAAACCCGGCGCGCCGATGTCGCACCAGCGCAGGGTGTTTAGCTTATAGCGAAACGTATAGATCAACACCCCCAGCGCGCCGCCGATGAACGCGCCATAGATGGCCAGCCCGCCATTACGCAGGTTCAAAATCTCGAGTGGATTTTGGCGGTAATAAGCCCAACCTAATCCATCGGCCGGGCTGGAAAACACGTGATACAAGCGCGCGCCGACAACGGCCAGAAGCACCACCAGAAACAGCGCGTTCCAGATGTGCTCCGTGTTTTCGCCGCGCCGACGGGCTTCGGCCGAGGCGATGTAACTGCCCACCAGGATGCCGACGACGATGATGATGCCGTACCAGTACACCGCAATCGGGCCAATCCGAAAAGCGACCAGGGGACCTCCCATAGTTTCCTCTCTGAGTAGACTTTAGGGCAATTATACCATGCGTATCGCGTATCACTCCACGCTTACGCCCGCTTGCCAAAGATGCGAATGAGCGCGCTGGCGACCCAAAAGACGGCCCAGGCCGCGAAGACAATGCCGGCCAGCGCGATGAGTTGTTCATCTACGATGCTTTCGACCCGGGTGCGTTCCGGCGTGATTTCGATCACGGCGACCGGTTTGGCCTGTACGCCTCCGCCCCCCCCGCCACCGCTACCGGACGGTTGGGAGCCGCCTTCCAGTTGAGGCCCTTGCCCTTCGCCTATCCCCAACCCAAAAGCGTAACTCACACTGGCAACCGGGATGATGATCTTGCCTTCGCTTTCCACAGGTTGGCCGTACACAGCCTCCACGCTGGCGTGTTCGTGCAAACGGTCAAATTGGGCAAACAAGTGATTGTACTCCATATTATCCTCCGAGTTTTTCGCACCCTGCCGGCGCGCATTTCCACGCAAGCTGAACTAAAGCGTGACACCAGTCTACCACGACTTGCCGTGTCAGGCAAGGGGAACCGAGCCGCCGGGGACGGCGGCTTGAGGATAAATTTTGCTTCAGGCGTGAGAAGATGGATGCTGTTCAGTGCCTTGACGCAATCTGTAGCTCATTATATACTCAGGAGCGCAATAGAAACATTCACTGCAGAGGAATTGGGACGGCTTTGGGACAAAGCCAGAGCCGGTCTCCAGACCGCGCTCTTTGGGACGGCTAAAGCCGTCACTACAAACTAGAGCCGGTCTCCAGGCCGCGCTCTTTGGGACGGGACGGCTAAAGCCGTCACTACGAACTAGAGCCGGTCTCCAGACCGCGCTCTTTGGGACGGCTAAAGCCGTCACTACAAACGTAAAAATTGGACCTGCTGAGACTGAGGAAGAATTTTCCTGCCAAAGGATAGTTGGATATGCCTGCATTTCAAGATCCGTTGTTGGTTTGGGCCACGGCCTGGCATCTGGTGATGGCAACGGCCGGCGCGCTGGTGGCGATGCTGGCGCGCGAAGCATGGCAAAAACAGGCCGAACAACGCTTTCGGACGACCTGGCTGGCCTTTGCGTCCATCACCGGCATCCAGCTGGTATTGGCGGCGCTGGCCCTTTGGCCGATTGTGCCGCTGCCCATTGTGCGCATGCTGGATGCCGCCAGCGCGCTGCTCATCGGTTGGGGATTGGCTGCGCCTTTTGTCTCGCGCGCCATGGAACGGGGCTGGTTGCTCAGCGGCCTGGTGGGTGACACCGCATTAGGCGTGGCGGCGCTGGTCCTGTGGTGGATGGCGCCGACCCGCACCGAGCCGGCCTGGACATTGGTAGCCTGGGGGTTGCTCAGCGCGGTGGGCGCCGGCCTGGGCGCGCTGGTGCTGTGGTACAATGTCCGAGAACGCCCCAAGATTCTCATCGGCGCGCTGGGCGTGCTGGGATTGGGCGCGTTGGTGTGGACGCTGGGGCCCGAAACGGCCGGGCGGGCTTTGTGGTTGGCGGCGTTTGTGACTTTGCCGACCGGCGTGGCGCGGTGGATGCTGCGTGAGATGGAAAGCACGGAACAAGAGCTGCAATCTTTCAGTCAACACGCGCTGCGTCAGACGCAACAATTACTGGTGCTGTTGCGCTCCAGCACCACGCTGGTCTCGCAGGCCAGTGTCTCGGCCATGTTGACCGAAGCCGTCGAAGGGATTGCCCTGGGCACCGGCGCCGACCTGGCCATGATTGCGCTCATCGGCGACGATCCCGACAAGACCGCGACGTTCATGGCCATTTATCCGCCGCGCGCCGCCGCTGAGGTGTCCTTCCCGTTGAATTCTCACGTGGTCATTGCCCAGGCGGTTCACACCAATCAACAAACAATTCTTGAACCGGATATCGGCCTGGAGCGGCATCCGCTTCACACGTTGTTAGGCAAGGACGCCGGCCCGGTGATTGTTCAGCCGATGACGTGTCAGGATCGCACGATTGGCGTGATCCTGGTGGGCAATACGCATGGCCGGGAACCCCTGAGCAAGGACGCCGGCCGTCTGCTCGAAGCGTTGGGCGCACAAATCGCCACCGCCGTTGAAAATGTCCGCATGTATCATCGCTTGAATACTCAAGCCAAAGAACTGGCACGTCTGTTGACGATCCGTGAGGAAGAAGCCAGTCAACGCGCGGCCATTCTGGAAAGTATTGCCGATGGCGTGATTGTGACCAATAAAGATGACCGGATTATCCTGGTCAATGCGGCCGCGGCCACCATTCTTGGCCTGACGCGGGATGAATTGGTCTCGCGGTCGGCAGAAGAAGTGTTCGATTTGGGTATCCCCTTACCGCTCCACGTGTTCCGGGTATCGGATGATGCTTCGCTGCTCAACATGGTGCGGCTGGATTTCGAGAGGAATGACCGGTCGGTGCAGGCCAGTCTGGCGCCGGTGCAGACCGCTTCGGGTGAACTGTTGGGCGTGGTGGCCGTTCTGCGCGATGTCACCCGCGAGCGGCAGGCCGAGCGCGCCAAGACCGAATTCATCGCCACCATCTCGCATGAATTACGCACGCCGCTTACTTCTATCAAAGGCTATGCCGATTTGATGAGCGCGGGCGTGATGGGCGCGTTGAACGAGGCTCAGCAAGGGTTTGTGAGCAAAATTCGCGCTCAAGCCGATCATCTGGTCCGCTTGATTAACGAGGTGATTCAGTATTCGGAATTGGAGCGCGGGGGAGTGACGGCGGCCCGCCAGCCCTTTGAAATGGGCGAGCTGGTTCAGCAGGTCCTGGAAGCCCAACGCAAACGGATCGAGGAGAGCGGTTTTCAAGTGAACGTTCAGGTTGAATCGGATACGCCGCCGGCTCAGGGCGACCCGCTCCGCACGCGCCAGATTATCGAGCAATTGTTGGATAACGCGCTGCGCTTTACCCCGGCCCCGGGGCATATTCTCTTCTCGGTTCGCTCGATTTCCAGGGGGGCCGACACAACGCAACCCGCCCACGTCGTCCTGGCTGTCAGTGATACCGGTGTGGGCATTGCGCCGCAGGATTTGGAGCGTATCTTTGAGCGGTTCTACCGCGCCGATAATCCCTTACAAGTCCAGGCGGGCGGATTGGGGTTGGGCTTGACGATTGCGCGTGCCTTTGCCGTGGCGCAGGGCGGAAAACTCTGGGCCGATAGCCCGGCCCTCGAACGACCGGCCGACATGGGGCGCGAGGAACATCCAGGCGCTACTTTTACCTTGATGTTGCCGGCCGGCTAGGGTGTATAGCGTATAGCGTATGGCGTATAGCGTATAGCGTATGGCGTATAGCGTATGGCGTATCGCATATCGCGGATGGCTTATCGCCCGCGAGCAAGGTGATGCGCGATAAGCGATCGGCGATAAGCGATAAGCGATAAGCGATAGGCAATAAGCGATAAGCGACACACAGGAACCTTGATGATCAATATAACCTTATCCATCCACAACCCAATCGAACTGGCCGAAAGAGAGAAAGGGGCCTGGCTGGTCAAGATAGGGCAATGGTTGGGCGAGGATATTCCAGCCCAGGTTTACCAGGCCGTGGGGGAACAACTCAGCGGTGCCATCCGGCAAAGTCTGGCCGAGAAAGGCTTGCTGGCCGATGTTGCTTATCAACTGCGCCAGGATGGTGAGAGCAGCCCTGAGAGCCTGACCCTGACCATCGAGTTGCGTAACGCTCTCGAGTTTTTGGAACGTCAGATTATAACTCAATTGACGGAAGAACTACCCCAACAACTCCAGGCGCATGGGGTTCAAGCGACCCTGTGGCCGAAAGAGGCCAAGTGTCCTGGATAACGCTGTCGCGCCTGTTCAGCCTGTGGCCGGGCGATTTGATGTATCATCTGATCGTCCTGCTGACCATCGAGGCGATGCTGGGCCTGGCCTGGCATAGACGCCCTCACGTCGGGCCGCGCGTCTGGCTAACCGCTCTGGCGCTGACTGGCGGGCGGGGTGTGCTCATTGTAGCGGCCCTGGTGGCTCGACTGGCAAGCTGGCCCGCGACAGCCCTTTTGCCGCCCCTGGAACGTTGTCTGGACCTGGCCGGCCTTGGGGTACTGGCCTGGGCTTTGGTGCCGCTGTGGCTCAAGTGGCGATGGGCGGATTCCTTTTGGGGCCTGGCCCATCCCCTAGCGGGCTTGGGAATTTATCTTCCCTGGGCGTTGTACGGGTCGGTCGGCAGGGCGTTCAACGGGTCGCTGCCGGATGCATTGAGCAGTGTATGGGGCGTGGTGCTGGCGGGGGGGGGCCTCGTAGGCATGCTGGCCGGCGCGCGGTCGCCTCGTGAGGCGAATCGCGATGGAGCATCGGGTTACATAACGGCTGCCTGGATATTCATCCTGGCCGGCTATGGCTTGCAAGTGTTGTTCCCCGACCCGGCCGTCCCGGCTTCCGGCTGGACGCGCTGGGCTTTTCTGGTCGCTTATCCCTTGTGGGTGATAGCAGTGTATCTGCGAACCGCCGGTCCTCAGGAACGCGCGCTCCTGGTTCCGCCGGACTGGTCGGTTTGGGAAGCCTGTCAGGCCGTGCTGGTGAACGCCGGACAACCCCGGCGGAATGAGGCTTTTGAGCAACTGGCGGCGGCTATGGCGGCCTCGCTGCGGGTTCAGGTGGCGGCCGTGGGGATTCCGACCGCCGGCCCGGAGATGGTCGAATGGTTTGCAGCGCGTGATTCTGGCGAACCTCTGGTCTCGGGCCGCGTCTTGCCATTGGAGACACAACCGGCTGTTCAACGCGCCATCGCACGCAAACAGGGTTTCTCTCCCGAGCCCTCAAGCCATGAAGCCAGGGCATTGACAGCGATGTGGGGACAGGCTTTGCCCGGCCGGTTGTGGATCGAGCCGTTGCTTCACCATCGTCAGACGGTAGGGGTCTTGATTGCCGCCAAAGCGCAAGAGGCCCCGGCGTGGTCCCCGGCAGAAATCGAACAGCTTGGCGCGTCTGCCGCGCGATTGGGGAGCGTGTTGAGCCTGCTGCGTCATTGGGAAGATATGGCGCGCCGTGAGCAAGACGGGGCACGGCAATTGCACGACCTGGCGGCTCAATGGACGCAATCGAAAGCAGATGCAGAAGCGCGCCTGGAGGCCGTGCAGGCGGAACTCGGTCAGGTCAAGGCTGAACTTGGTGCGGCCCGCCGGCAAATAGCTCAGTATCGCCAACAAGTGGATGACCTGGCCGCGCTGGTGCAACTTTATGAGAACCCGGCCGAGAGCGAAGCGCGGAAATGACCGGGCCGCGCATTAATGTTCACCGCCGAGACACGGAGGCCCAGAGTGTTTATGTTTTCACAGAGGCCGCAGAGGCGTCCGGTCGCGCCCTCTGCACGGGCGCTCGCAATGGCACATGGTTGTCATGGCGAGGCGCCCTTACTCATCCTCCTGTCATTGCGAGGGCGCAAAGCGCCCGAAGCAATCTCTGCGCGGAGGCATGACTTATGAGCCAATCACAGAATAATCATCCGGGAGAACATCCAGGCAGTGGTAGCGCATGGCGGCAGATTGCCGGCGGCTTGCTGGGTGGCGCGATTGTGCTGGTGACGGTGTTGGGAAGCATCATCCTGGCGACACAGGAAGCCCCCTCCACCCCTACCAGCGTGGTCATCATTTCACCTACGCCGGTGATCGAGGTGACCTGGCCACCCAGCGCCACGCCGGCGCCGAGCCTGACCCCTGGCCCGATTGTTCCCATTCAGCCGACGGTTACCCTGGCGCCCGAGTGCGAAATTCCGCCGGGGTGGATGGCTTATACGGTGCGTGCTGGCGACACGCTGGCCGGGATTGCCAGGAGCCGGGGCACCGATGAATTTGTCTTGATTCAAGGCAACTGTCTGACCGAAACCGAACTGGTGGCCGGCCAGACGCTCTACGTGCCTCCGCCGCCCACGCGCGGTCCAACCCCTATCCCTACTCCTTGCGGCCCGCCGCGGGGTTGGGTGGTTTATCGGGTTCAACCGGGCGATACGCTCTATGGTCTGTCACGGCGTTATCAAACCACGGTGCAGGCGCTGGCTCTGGCGAATTGTCTGACCACGTACACGTTGCGCGTGGGCCAACCGCTTTATGTGCCGCCTACGCCTGTGGCCACATGGACTCCGCGCCCTACCTTCACGGCGCAGCCTGCGGCAAGCGACACGCCGACGCCGACGGCTGTACCCTCTGACACGCCGCCTCCTTCGCCGACATGGACGCCCGGCCCCAGCGAGACGCCAACGCTTTATCCGACCGATACGCCGGTGCCGACCTGGACGCCGCAACCCACCGAGACCTTGTGGCCTACGCCGGTTGCGACGGATACTCCGCTGCCGACGGCAACGGTCGAGCCTGTCATCACACCATCGCTTACCCCGGCGGCAACTTTTACCCCTGGACCGTGAGTTTCGGATGATGCGTACCGTAGAATGGCAGGCTGGCGCGGTTCGGTTGATTGACCAACGTGTATTGCCTCATCAGTTGGTTATTGTCGAATACCGCGATTATCGTGATGTAGCGCAAGCCATCCATAATATGGTGGTGCGCGGCGCGCCGGCCATCGGCGTCACAGCGGCGATGGGAATGGCGCTGGCCGCCGTACATAGCACGGCCACAGATAAAACCACCCTCTTGCGCGAGCTGGAAAAAGCCGCGGCCGTATTGCGGGCGGCGCGTCCTACGGCGGTCAATTTGACGTGGGCCATCAAGCGCATGCTCGACCGGGCCACCCGGCCTGAGTTGGAGGGGGTCGCTGCAATCCGCGCTGCGCTGGTGAGAGAGGCGCAGGCGATGGCGGAAGAGGATGTGGCGATCAACAAACGGATGGGGGCACATGGCGCCACGCTGATTCGAGATGGCGACACGATTTTGCATCATTGCAACACGGGCGGGCTGGCCGCAGTGGATTATGGCACGGCCCTGGGCGCGATTCGCTGCGCCCACGAACAGGGCAAGCGCGTTCACGTCCTGGTAGATGAAACCCGTCCGCGCTTGCAGGGCGCGCGGTTGACCACGTGGGAATTGCAACAGTGGGGCATCCCGTTCACGTTGATCGCCGATAACGCCGCCGGACACTTGATGCGCACCGGGCGCGTCAACCTGGTAATGTTCGGCGCGGACCGCATCGCCGCCAACGGCGACGTGGCCAACAAGATTGGCACGTACAAACTGGCCGTCGTGGCCCGCGAAAACGGCCTCCCCGTCTATTGCGTCGCCCCAACCTCGACCGTGGATTTGTCGCTGCCCACCGGCGAGGCGATTCCCATTGAAGAACGCGACCCGCGCGAGGTGACCCATATCGAAGGCATCCCCATTGCACCGGAAGGCTGTCCGGTGGCCAATCCCGCTTTCGACATCACGCCGCACCGCTACATCACAGGCATCGTCACCGAAAACGGCCTGGCTTATCCGCCGTTTGACGTGAGCCTGCAGCGGTTGGTGAAAGGAAAAGACCATGTCTGAATCGTTATCGGTCATCATTCTGGTCGGCGGCGCCGGCACCCGGCTGGGCCGCGAAGGCCAGGTGCCGCCCAAAGCGTTGGTGGACGTGGGCGGCAAGCCCATCCTGTGGCACGTGATGAAGATTTACGCCGCGTATGGGCACACCCATTTCATCCTGCCGCTGGGCTATCGGGGCGTTTGGATTCGCCGCTATTTCCTGGAATACGACGCGATGAATCGTCCGCTCACACTGACGCTGGGACAACCGGCCGCGTTCCAGTTCCACGCCGGACAGCAAGAGAATAACTGGCGTATCACCCTTTTCGAGTCCGGCTTACCCGATCGCACCGACAAGGGCAATCACATCCGCAACGCACGGCCCTATATCGAAACAGAGACCTTTTTCGTCACTTATGGCGATGGTGTGGGGAACATTAATATCAACGCCCTGCTGGCTTTTCATCGCGCCCATGGCAAACTGGCAACGGTTACCGGCGTGCGCCCCTTTAGCCAGTATGGCCTCCTCGATGTCAGCGATGATAACCGGGTCATCCACATGCGTGAAAAGCCGCAACTCGACCACTGGATCAATGCGGGCTTTTTCGTGTTCGAGCCGGGCGTGTTCGATTACCTGCAAGGCCATGAGAAGATTGATTTGGAAAAAGGCGCCCTGCCGCGCCTGGCAGCCGATGGTCAACTGATGATGTACAGGCACACCGGCTTTTGGGGCAAGATGGATACCTTCAAAGAGGCGCAAAACCTGGCCGAGTTGTGGGAGAGCGGACAGGCGCCATGGAAGGTGTGGTGAGCGATGGAGCATCCGTCCGTTTGGACCGATTGAGCGAAAGGATACTTGTGTGACCGAGCACTTTTGGCAAGATAGAAACGTATTCATCACCGGCTGCACCGGCCTGCTGGGCTCGTGGTTGACCATGGCCCTGGTCGAGTGCGGCGCGAATGTCGTTGGCTTGATCCGCGATTGGGTGCCGCGCAGCAATCTGTTTTGGAGCGGCTATGGGCAGCGCATCACGACCGTGCGCGGCGATGTGACCGATTATGCAACGGTGGAGCGCGCTCTGGGCGAATACGAAATTGACGCTGTGTTTCACCTGGCCGCGCAGACCATTGTGGGGATTGCCAATCGTAATCCGCTTTCGACATTTGAGACGGACATCAAAGGTACGTGGACGGTGCTGGAAGCGTGCCGACGTAGCCCGCTGGTCCGACGCATCGTCGTCGCCTCCTCGGATAAGGCGTATGGCGACCAGGATAAACTGCCCTACGATGAATCCGCGCCGTTGCAGGGCCGCCATCCTTACGATGTGTCCAAGTCGTGCGCCGACCTTATCGCGCAAGCCTACGGCCTCACCTATCACCTGCCGGTGGCGGTGACGCGCTGCGGCAACATTTACGGCGGCGGCGACCTGAACTGGAATCGCATCGTCCCCGGCACCATGCGCAGCGTCCTGCGCGGCGAACGCCCCATCATCCGCAGCGATGGCCGGCTGATGCGCGATTACCTGTATGTGGATGATGTGGTCAACGGTTATCTTGTGCTCGCTCAAAAACTGGACGACCCGGCCCTGTTCGGTCAGGCCTTTAATTTTGGGATGGACGATCCCAAATCGGTGCTGGAAATCGTCCAGGCCATCATTGCCATTTCGGATTACCCCGACCTGAAGCCGGTTATTCTCAACGAAGCATCGAACGAGATCGAAAAGCAATACCTGAGCAGCGATAAAGCAACGCGCCTGCTGGGCTGGAAACCATGCATATCCCTGGAAGAAGGCTTGCGCCGGACTATGGCCTGGTATCGGTTCTATCTGGCCGAACATAAAGGGCCAGAGGGGCCAATGGGGCCAGGCCACTGATGGACAGGTGACCGGATGACCGAACTGGTGGGCAGGAAAGTATTAATCACCGGCGCGACCGGCTTTATCGGCAGTCACCTCACGCGGCGGTTGGTGGCTCAAGGCGCGCGGGTGACTGTACTGGCGCGCCCCACGTCCAATCTACACGTGTTGGACGGCGTGATGGAGCGCGTGGAGATACATCACGCCGACGTCAGCCAGCGCGACGCCCTACGGCGAGCGTTTGAGGCCATTCGCCCGGAGATTGTGTTTCACCTGGCAGCGGTCGGCATGAGCCAGCCGTTTGTGGCGGTGGAAGTGGCGTTGCGCACCAACGTTCACGGTACGGTAAATCTGCTGGAGGCGGCGCAACAAACAGGCGTGCAGCGTTTCATTCACAGCGGCACGGCCTACGAATACGGCCAGCGCAATCAGGTGCATGAAATCGGCCTCGACGAAGGGCTGGACCCCATCAACACCTACGCGGCCTCCAAAGCCGCGGCGTGGGCTTTTGTGCGCATGTATGCGCGCACCTTTGGCTTGCCGGCGGTAACGCTGCGCCTGTATCATGTGTACGGCCCCGGCCAGCCGCCGATGACACTCATCCCGAGCGCCATCTGCGCTGCGCTCGAGGGCCGCGATTTCCCAATGACCGCCGGTCAGCAAAAACGCGATTTCGTCTATGTGGACGATGTGGTCGAAGGCTATGTGCGGGCGGCCCTTGCCCCCGGCGTGGAAGGCAAGAGCATTGACCTGGGCAGTGGACAGTCGTTTGAAATCCGTCAGGTTGTCCAACACCTGTTCGAGATGACGGGCGCGACCGGCCGCCCGCTTATCGGCGCATTACCCTATCGTCCTGGCGAGATTATGAACCAGGTCGCCGATACCCAGGCGGCACGGGAATTCTTGGGCTGGCAAGCCATCACCCCGCTCGAAGAGGGCTTGCGCCAGACCGTCGCGTGGTACAGAAAGGCGACCAGCCTCGCGGCGCGTTCTACGCCCGTTTCATCCGCGCCCTCCCCGTCTCCGGCCGCGCTCAACGCCCTGCGAGACGAAATCATGGACCGGGTGACCGAATACTATCGCCTGCGCCATGCCGACCGCCCCTTTACGCCCGGTCAGACGCGGGTGCAGTATGCCGGCCGCGTATTCGATGAACGCGAACTGGTCCAGGCGGTCGAGGCCGCGTTGGACTTTCAGTTGACGCATGGCCGTTTTGGGCGAGCCTTTGAAGCGGCCCTGGCCAATTTCTTGCAGGTCAAGGCCGTCATCCCGGTCAATTCGGGCTCCTCGGCCAATTTGCTGGCGGTCTCGACCTTGTGTGCGCAGCAGTTGCACAACCGTCTCCGGCCCGGTGACGAGGTCATCACGCCGGCCGTCACTTTTCCGACGACACTGGCGCCCATCGTTCAAAACCAACTGGTGCCGGTGCTGGTGGATTGTCAATTGGGCAACTATAATATGGATGTGGAGCAATTGGAGGCCGCGCTTTCGGACCGGACGCGGGCGATTTTTGTGCCCCATACGCTGGGCAATCCGGTGGAGATGGACCAGGTGATGGCGTTTGCGCGCCAGCATCGCCTGTTTGTAATCGAGGATTGTTGCGATGCTTTGGGCAGCCGTTATGCCGGCCAATGGGTGGGCACGTTTGGACATCTCAGCACCCTGAGTTTCTATCCCGCCCACCACATCACCACCGGCGAGGGCGGAGCGGTTTTGACCCATAGCCGTCGTCTGGCGCGGTTAGCCATTACCTTGCGCGATTGGGGCCGCGATTGTTTCTGCGGGTACGAAAACCCTCCCCAGGGCAAATGCGGCCGTCGCTTTGATTGTCCGGTGCCCGGCATGCCCGATACGTATGACCATCGTTACCTGTTTACAGAAATCGGTTATAATCTCAAATGGACCGAGTTCCAGGCGGCGGTTGGTCTGGCGCAATTGGACAAGCTGCCCGATTTCATCGCTGCCCGTCGGCGACATTTCCAAATGATTTACGAGGGTCTCAAGCCTTATGAAGAGTTTTTGATTTTGCCTACCTGGAGTCCACGCGCCGAGCCGGGCTGGTTTGCCTTTCCCTTGTGCGTGCGGCCTGGCGCACCGCGCACCGTGACCCGCCGGGGCCTGACGACTTTTCTGGAGGCGCGCCACATCGAGACACGCTACCTGTTTGCCGGTAACATTTTGCACCAGCCCGGTTATCGCGCCATCCCGGTGCGCGTCATCGGCGACCTGCCCAATTCCAATATCGTCATGCAGGGCGCGTTCTTTATCGGCGTGTATCCCGGTCTAGATCAGGCCCGCATCGCCTATATTGCCCGGCTCTGAATTCTGGCCGGTCTCAGCCTGTTGCCTGCCGCTGAGACTCGGTAGGTCTAAATTCTGGTTCGTAGTAACCGCTTCGCCCAGAGGCACGCGAAGCGTGCGGATCGCGGTTTTCTGACGGCTAAAGCCGTCACTACGAACGCAAAAATTTGATCGAGTCTCTGCGGTGAGAATGGAAATTTTGATGCCAACGCTTTCTATCATCATTTGCGCTTACAACGAACGCAAGACCATCATGCCCATCCTTGACCGGGTGCGTGCCGCTACCCTCAGCCGTGGTTGGAGCAAGGAAATCATTGTCGTGGATAATTGCTCCACCGACGGCACGCGGGAACTGTTGCAACAGATGAAATGGTCCGATGTGCGCGTCATCTTGCAACCATCCAATATGGGTAAAGGCACATCGGTGCGGACCGGCTACGCCCAGGCCACCGGCGATTATGCCGTGATTCAGGATGCCGACTTTGAGTATGACCCGGAAGAATTGGAATTGTTCACCCGCAAGGTAGATGAGACCGGGGCCGTGGCCGTCTTTGGTTCGCGTACCCTGGGGGGACGGGCCATTTACAAGTACGTGGTCAATTACTGGGGCGTGCGTTTCCTGACGCTGGTGTTCAACCTTTTGTTCAACGCGCAATTGAGCGACATTGCCGTTGGGACCAAGCTGGTGCGCCTGGACGTGGCGCGCTCGCTCCAGTTGACCGGCCGCGGCTTTGACCTGGATTTTGAGTTGCCGTGCAAACTGCGCAAACGCGGCTATGCTATTCTCGAAGTGCCGGTATCGTACCATCCGCGCACCCTCGCCGAAGGCAAAAAACTCAAAGCCTTTCAAACCGGCCTGCTTACCTTGTGGGTCTTTGTGCGCGAGCGATTGACGCCGTGAAACGTGGAGCGTGGAGCGGGGAGCGGGGAGGGTGAAACGTAATCTTGTTATCAGGAGCAATCTATGAGTATCGTTGTTACCGGTTCTTTTGCATTTGACTATATCATGAGTTTTCCTGGGCGGTTCAGAGATTATCTGTTGCCCGACCAGCTTGAGCATATCTCGCTCAGTTTTCTGGTAGATGACCTGCGGCGCGTGCGGGGTGGCTGCGCCCCCAATATCGCTTACAGCCTGGCCCTGTTGGGCGAGCGTCCCAGGTTGATGGCCTCGGCCGGCCGCGATGCACGCGAGTATGTTCACTGGCTGGCCGCTCAAGGCGTGGACATTTCCTTGCTCACGTTGCACGAGGATATTTTCACAGCCTCGTTTTTTGTGAACACCGATCGCGACCAGAATCAGATTGCCAGTTTTTACACGGGGGCCATGGCCCGCGCCCGCGAGATGTCTTTGCGCGCGCTCGACCCGGCCGATGTGGACCTGGTTATCATCTCGCCCAATGACCCGGTGGCTATGGACCGATACGCCGCCGAATGTCGTGAACTGGGCCTGCGTTTCATTTACGACCCGAGCCAGCAGGTCGCGCGTGTGGATGGCGCCGAACTGGCGCGTGGACTGGAAGGCGCCTTTATCTTGATTGTGAACGAGTACGAGTACAGCGTGCTGCAAAAAAAGACCGGCCTGGACGAAAAGGCGCTGCTGGAGCGCGTGCCGACCGTCATTATCACGCTCGGCGAAAAAGGCTCGCGCATCCTCACCGACGGGCGCGAAATCTTTGTGCCGGTTGCGCGCTTGCGGTGCGCCGTTTGCGATCCGACCGGCGTTGGCGATGCGTATCGCGCCGGCCTTATCAAAGGATTGGTGCGCGGTTATCCCTGGGAAGTGACCGGGCGCATAGCGGCCATCGCGGCCGTGTATGTGCTGGAATCGCCCGCGCCGCAACCCGACCCGCCTTACACCCGCCACGAGTTTGCTGCGCGCTACCGGGAAAATTTCGGCGATGCACCCGAGCTGGAAGATTTAATCCAGCCCTGAACGCAGTGAAGAGGCGACCATCGGGAAACCTACCAAGACGCCAGGGTTTTACATTAGAACTTTGGAACCGCCACCCCCGGCCTGCGGCGGGGGCAGGCGACGCCAAGAACGCCAGGTTTTATATTGAAATTCTTTGCGTCTTGGCGGTGAAAAACGCTATTCTCAATAAAATCCAAGCTCTACGGGAGACCGGAGGAGGTTCAATGGAAAAATGGCTCATGGTTCTCGTCGCCGGTTTGCTGGTGGCGGCTGTTGTTCTGGTTTACATGTGGCGTCGCCGGCGGGTGCGTCCCATTCCGCCGCCGGCCGAGGTCGCGGCCCCGGAGGTCAAGCCGGCCGAAGTCGCACCCCTGCCACCTTCCGCGCCGGTCCCCCAGTTTTTCGAGTTGACCACCGCCGATCATCGTCTGGTACGCCTGGCCTTTAACAAGACCTTTACAACCTTAGGCCGCGCCCCCGATAATGACATTGTCGTCAATGACCTTTTCCCCGGTTACGAAAGTGTGGCCGACCATCATGCGCGGGTCGAGTTGCGCGGCGACCTGGTCATCATCGAAGACCTGAACAGTCCCACCGGATTGTTTGTGAATGACCGGCGCACCGGCAAGAATCTATTGCGCAACGGCTGGCGCGTTGGGCTGGGCGAGGCGGAGCTGGTCTTTCGCACGGCCGGCCTGGGCACGGCGCCGTTGCACCTGGCCGATACCGGCGAACGCACGGCGAGTCCGGCGCCACGCCAGGCTCCCTCTTTTGCGGCCCTGCCCGAAGGCGCCGTAATCGGCAATCAGTATGTCGTGATCGAAATACGCCACGAGTCGCCTCACCTCAATACCTATATTGTCGAAAATCTCAGCCCGGTCCGCCGCTGCGCGCAATGCGGCTATGAGGAAAATCCGGTGGACCGCAATCTGTGTGTCAATTGCAGTGCCTCGCTGAGCGAGGCCCTGCCCTATTATCCCCACTATCAGATCAAAGAAACCGACGATTCATCGCTCCTGGCGGTCGAATCGCAACTGGTTGGGCTGGCGCATCCGGCGGCCTTGTTGCCGCGTGGCGTGCTGGACGAAACGCCTTATGGGGAGATAGAGCGTCATTATGTCATCGAGCCGGATGCGCCGCGCTGGTTGGCCGCCACCACCCGCGTGCCGCAGAAGGTGACCGAGGTGCTGGCGTGGGGCGAACAGCTGGCCGATGGTCTGGCTTACCTGCACCAGCATCATGTGACGATGGGCGCGGTAGATGCCTGGCGCGTTGCGCTGGATGGGCCGCAGGCGCGCTGGGTGGATTTCACTTTGTGCGAGCATGTTCAGGAGGATGAGCGTGCGGTGCGCTTTGCCGGTGATGTGGTCGGCCTGATGTCGGTGCTCTACTACCTGGCTACCGGCCAGCGTGACTATACGCCCCAACAGGCAGCCACATTACCCCCTCCGGTGGCCACGTTATTCGAGCGGGGCCTGCACCTCAAGAATTTTCAGAGCGCGTCGGAATTGGTCGCTGCGCTGCAAGCCGCTTCGGTGGAAGTGCGACGTCCCTCCAGCATGGATTTGCGCGTGGGACGTTACAGCGACGTGGGATGCATGCGGGCGTTGAATGAAGACAGTGTGCTGACCCTGGAGATGACGCGCATTCGCCGCTCCATCGGCGAGCCGCTGGGCCTGTACGCCGTGGCCGATGGCATGGGCGGGCATGCCGCCGGCGATGTCGCCAGCGCGCTGGCGATTGATACCCTGGCGCGCAAAGCCATCTCGGAACTGTGGGTGGATTATTTGACGGATTCGGAGACCTTACCGGACGCCAGCGTCTGGCTCAAAGCGGCCATCCAGGAAGCCAACCAGGCCGTGTTTGGACGGCGCCGCGCTTCGACCAGCGACATGGGGACCACCATTGTAGCGGCTCTGGTGTGTTGTAGCAAGAACAAGGTGACGATTGCCCACGCCGGCGATAGCCGGGCGTATGTCATCAATCAAGCAGCCATTCGTCAGGTGACCACCGATCATTCGCTGGTCCAGCGTTTGATCCAACTGGGGCAATTGACGCCGGAGGAAGCGCGCACGCATCCCCAGCGGAACGTGATTTACAAGAACCTGGGCGACAAGCCACGTGTCGAGCCAGATGTGACCGAGATCACGCTGGAACCCGATGACCGTTTGCTCTTGTGTTCCGATGGCTTGAGCGGGATGTTATCGGATGCAACGATTCATCGTATCGTCATGGCGGCCGGGTCGCCTCAGGAAGCCTGTCGGCGGCTGGTAGAGGCCGCCAATGAGGCCGGCGGCGAGGACAATATCAGCGTCATTGTGGTACAACTCGAAGCCCTGGGCTGACAGAAAAAAGGCTCTCGCCGGTCTCTGACCGGGCGAGTTATTCATCGGCCGGCATAGAGATGCTGGCCTACAGGGCGCGGGAAACAGGCTCAGGAACCAGGTTGGTCGTTCAGGAGACAGCCACGCGATGAACAAGCCCATGCGTTACCGTATACGGCGGCTCGAAGTGCTGGCCGGGGCCAGGTTTGGATGTGCTGCCGGCGCGCTCCTGGCTCTGCCGGGCGGCTTGTTGACCGGCGGCCTGCTGTGCCTGATCGTAAGCGGGGTCAGACGTTTGCTCGAAGGCTGGCAGCACGTGCCGCTGGACATGGGCGTGCTGGGACAGTTCTCGCTGGATGTGGTGACGTTATTGCACTTGAACGAATGGCTGGCCGGCGCGCGCTTTTTCGATCAGTCGCCGGGGCTGGTCATAGGAGGGGTATTGTTGGCGGCCATGCTGTTCTTGGGTTCATTGGGCAGTTTCCTGGGTGTGGCCGGCGCACTCTTGTACAATTCCATCGCGGCCTTTTCCGGGGGGCTGATGGTGGATGTGGAATCGGTCGAGTGATTTG
>FWPV01008054.1_pt1 | contig 18686 bp, 18 predicted proteins | sample 2228371 | NCBI WGS metagenome assembly FWPV01 (sample SAMEA103939776, study PRJEB20133) | metagenome
TTTCGTCCTATTCGTGTAATTCGTGATACTTTATTCGTGTTCTTTGTGTTTAATTTTTTCTCCGTGCCTCCGTGTCTCTGTGTTTTTTTACTAAAAATATGGTTAAGCAACTAAAGTTTATGCTTGGTGGGTATTTCATAGATCATTTGGCTTCTTTGTGCAATACAAAATCTATTGATCTGGATTATGAAAATAATGCACCATAAGATCATCAATATTAACTGTTGATGGTCTATTTGCAACAAAAAGGACTATTTCTGCAAGCTCTTCAACTGTTAGGCTGTGATGTCTTCCTCCATCAGGTAAAGGCGGTAATGGACCAAGTATTTCGGTGGCAACTCCACCCGGGCATATAGTGGTAATTTTTATCCCTTTGCCGTCCAACTCTCTACGAAGTGTATTTGCAAATTCTTGGACACCATGTTTACTTACATTGTATGCACTACCACCAGGAAATGTAAATTTTCCAGCATCCGATGATATAAAAATTATATGACCTGATTTTTGATTCACCATATAAGGAAGAACAGTATGAGTGCATATATAAACCCCGCGAAGGTTAACGTCAATCACCCGTTGCCATTCTGCAACTGACATTTCTAAACATGGCTTGTATAGAGCTATACCAGCATTATTTACAAGAATATCTATTTTTTCAAATTCTTTCACTATTTTATTGATAGTATCCTCTATTTCATCAAGCTTCGTTACATCAGCGACAAACGGCACAAATCGTCCTTTTCTGGAAGTAATATCTTCAGCTATATTATTAAGAGCTTTAACATCTCTTGCAATTCCTGCAACCAGGCATCCTGAATCTGCAAAAATTCGCGCAATACCTTCTCCAATACCACGGCTAGCCCCTGTGACAACAGCAACCTTTCCTTCCAATGACATCAAAATAACTCCTTTCCTAATAGCTTAGTGTTTGCATGATATTTCCAAGATGTGCTTGCATTGAATCCCTTGCTTTCTTAGGATCTTTATCCCTCACAGCAGAAAAAATTTCTTTATGATATTCCAGAGATTTACTTCGTGCCTTAACATCATCGGGAAAACTCACCTGAACTATGTGCATTAGATTATGAAGTAGTGCTACTAAATCCTCAAATATAGGATTTTCAGTGGCACTTGCAAGGATTTCATGGAATTCCATATCTGCATCGATAAATTTATCTCTATTATTTAGCTCTCTTTCCATATCAGCGAGCTTTGCCTTAAGAGCTTCCATTTTCTGTTCACTTCTTCTCAATGCAGATAATTCGGCAACCGGACATTCTAATGCAATACGTGCTTCTACTATATGCAAAACATTTAAACCCGATTGGTTTCTTAGCATCGGAGAGAGCTTGAGTAGAAGTTCTTTAACATTAAATTCAGCCACAAAAGCACCTTTTCCATGCAATACAGAAATAATTCCTAATGCTTGCAGTCTTGATAATGCCTCCCGTAATGGAAATCTGCTGACTTTCAGGTTTTCACTGAGGATTTTTTCTGAAGGGAGTTTATCTCCGGGTTTGAGTCCTTGCTCAACTATGTAAGATAATATTTTTTCTGTAATTTCATTTACAAGTGAACCTCTTTGTATTTCACCTATTTTGAATTGCTTTATTTCTTGTGCGCTTTTACCATTAGTCATTAAACTTCCCTCCAGGAACAAATGTTAATTTTATTTAACCTTAATATTAGCCCATGTGTTTGCAAGTTTACCTGCCGGAGAAACAGCAAGTACATTAGATAAACCTTTATTCATGAGTGTTTTGATGTCGTCTTTTCCCAACGCAACATTGAAGATCATGACTTCGTCTATGATAGCCGGTGTATAATATGGTGCTGCTCCAGCATTTGCTCCTCCACCAAATCTTACAGGCTGTCCGGTTACAATAATATCACCAGAAAATGCGCTTTCCCCATCTTCTTCACCATTAACGTAAAGCTTAAGTTTGTTTCCGTCGTATGTTTGGGCAACATAATACCATTTTTCAAGCTCAACGGATGTTTTACCATCAAAGTATCGAGCAACGCCATCTGCAGTCCAAACATGCGCTCTAAACTTATTGACATCAGATGCTGTAAGTAAATATTGCCTTTCTGCGTTTTCCCCATCTTTGCTGATTATATCTCTATGCTGACCTACATTACCTTTGATATACACCCAGCAACCCATGCTCATTTCTTTCTTTGGATTCAAGTTTGGTGAATCAGGCACTTCAACAAAATTATCTTTTCCATTGAAGCTTAATGCTTTACCGAATTTTCCTGTAGTCCATTCTGCTCCATTGATTTTACCATCTTTGCATTTTCCAGTTTGATCCTTTACCACATTACCATTTCCTTCATCAAATAACCACATTCCAACACAGTTTCCTAAATCTATTACTGCATGACTTTGAAAAGAATTTATTAAAAATATAGTAATGCAAACAACAGATAATTTTAGTAATTTGCCCATTCTTATTATCCTCCTTATTAAAAATTGTTTTAACTTTTTAATTGATAATTATAATTTTATATACTCATAATATGAGTATATATCTAAAAATTTCTATTGTCAAATAAAATATCAATATCCAAGCATAAATTTTATGTCCACGAACTCTAAACCGCAACTCACACAGAACATAATAAAAGCAAAACACGGAGGCACAGAGACACGGAGATATTTAATCACGAATGAAACGAATAAGACGAATTACACGAATAATTTTTTTATGTCGCTTGCATGAATTATTAACCACGAATGGCACGAGTAGCATTGCACTATGAAAAAGTTACATATCGCAAAATCGACAAAAAATTCGGACTGTTCGTTTAATTCGTGATTTTTTTTCATGTTCTTCATAATTAATTTTCTCTCCGTGCCTCCGTGTCTCTGTGTTTTTTTATTAAATTATTCCTGGTATCAATATTATAAATTCATGAAAAGCTGATTTACTGGAGAGAATGACTTTCGATGTATTTCACAAGCACCATATTTTCTAATTGCTGATATATGCTCTTTTGTGGGATAGCCTTTATTTTTCTTAAAACCGTATTGTGGATAAATAATATCATATTCAGACATAATACGGTCTCTTGTTACCTTAGCCAATATGGATGCTGCGGCTATTGAAAGGCTTAAACTGTCACCCGATATTAGTGGTCTCATTGGTATATTGAGATCAGGAAGGTAATTTCCATCGACCAGGAGAAAATCTGGTTGGACTGGCATTTTAAGGACAGCCTGTTTCATAGCTTCCAGAGATGCACGGAGTATATTTAACTCATCTATGGTGTTATTATCAATTATAGCAATACCGAAGCTAATTGATTTTTGAACGATCTCTTCATAGAGCAAATTACGGCGGGATTCACTAAGCTTTTTTGAATCGTTTATGCCAGGAATTAATGTTTTCGGATCAAGTATAACAGCAGATGCAACTACCGGTCCTGCTAATGGTCCTCTACCTGCTTCGTCTGCACCTGCTACAAGCTTATAGCCAGTATTATATAAGTTTAGTTCATTAGAAAACATCAATTGCAAGCGATGCGATTCTTTTTGATTATTGTGGTCGGATGTTAAATATGACTGCATTTTCAAGCAAATGATATGCATAGGTAGAACAGCCATTCACCCTTATAATTGCTCAAACATTTATGAATATTAAGTAAGCAAGTAGAAAACCCAACAAAGAAAAGGATGTAATATGAAAATTATTAGGTTTTCAATCCAATCTCTTATGTATGTGCGAAGCATATAAAATTAAATTATCTTGTATTTGGATATAAGGGAACAAGCTAGACAGCTTGTTTTCTCATGTATATGCTCCGCATATACTATATATTTTTCTTGTATTTGCGTTAATTAGAAGGCAGGTTTAGTCTTTTATGTCCAGGTTTTATATAAAATAAAAACTAGTTTGCACGAAATAGATTGCCAAATAACATACAAAACCTGCCCTACAGTGTGTTTACTCAAAAATAGCATCGAGCCTACCCAGAAATAGCATCAAGCCACTTACTTATGTTTTCGATAGTAATCTATAAATCTTATTCTTAACGTCTGGCTTCTTTGATTCTGGAGGCTTTCCCACTGCGTCCACGAAGATAATAAAGCTTAGCTCTTCTAATTGAACCACGAGATAAAACTTCGATACTATCAATAATGGGTGAATGCAATGGCAATATTCTTTCCACACCTTCACCATAGGTGACTCTACGCACTGTAAAAGTTTCGCTTAATCCGCCATGTTTTCTGGCAATTACAGTGCCTTCAAATGCTTGAATACGCTCTTTATCACCTTCAACAACTTTAAGGTTTACACGCACCCTATCACCTACGGAAAAGTCTGGAATATCTTTCTTTAAATATCCAGATTCCACAGTTCTTACAAGATCCACTGATTATTCTCCTTCTACTAATTTTCTTCAATCAAATTTTCATCCGGAACATATCCAAGATTTTTCAAAAATTCTAAATCTTCATCCGATAATAATTCGGGTTTTAATAAGTCAGGACGTTTTTGCAGAGTAATTTTTAGAGACTGCTGGCGTTCCCATTTTTTTATTTCAGCATGATTTCCACTTAACAGGATATCAGGGACACGCATTCCATTGTATTCAGCCGGGCGGGTGTAATGTGGACAATCAAGTATTCCACTGGAAAAAGAATCGTCCTGGGCTGATTCATAATTTCCCAAAACACCGGGAACTAATCTACAAATAGCATCTATTAATACAAGAGCAGGTATTTCACCGCCAGAAAGCACATAATCACCTATCGATATCTCATCTGTGACTAAATACTGGCGAACGCGTTCATCAACACCTTTATAACGCCCGCAAATCATAATGAGATGCTCGGATAAAGAAAGCCTGACAGCCATATCCTGGTTAAAAAGCTTTCCCTGTGGTGATAGCAATATAATCTTAGTATCTTTTGTAGGTTTGATAGATTCCACTGCTTTGAAAAGCGGTTCAGGTTTCATTAGCATGCCAGGACCGCCTCCATAGCAGTAATCATCTACTGAACGATGGCGGTCTGACGTAAAATCCCTGAGATTATGAACAACCACTTCCAGTAAGCCATTTTCCTGAGCGCGGTTAATAATACCATACTTGACTGCTCCGGCAATCATTTCGGGGAAAACGGTTATTATGTCTATGCGCACATACTACACCTCACCTCAGAGCCTGGAGACAGAAGTATAGAAATCTATAAGCCATAAGGCTTATAGATTTCACTTTTATGTTATTTTCATTCCTCTTCGTCTGTGATCTGGCTACGATCACCCTCAAGGATTTCCAAAACAGCTCTTTTTCTATCCTTACTTGCTGCAGCATTGACGACTGTTCGCATTGCACGAGCTGTTCGCCCATGCTTGCCTATGATTTTGCCTAGATCATCTTCTGCAACACTTAGTTCTAGGATTGTTGTTTTTTCTCCTTCAACTTCGTTTACATTCACTTGATCAGGATGATCCACAAGTGATTTTGCTATGTATTCTACCAGCGATTTTAAAGCCATTTGTACTACACCTCCTGTTCAGTATCTGAACGCTCCGTATTTTGGGCTTCGTTAGTTTTTTGAATCTGCTCGTTCAGTTTTTTTAGTATTCCTGACTTCGATAGAAGATTCTTAACCGTATCTGTAGGTTTTGCACCTTCTCGCAACCATGTCAATGCTTTTTCTTCATTAATTTGGAATTCCGCTGGTTCCACCAGTGGGTTATAGTAACCAATATCATCAACCGATTTTCCCTGTCTTGGCTCTCGTGAATCGGCTATGACTATTCGATAGAAAGGTCTATTTTTACGACCAAATCTTTTCAACCGAATCCTTACCGGCAAGACCTCACCTCCTCTCGACAAATATTAAATTTTTATCTTCCAAAAGGAAAAGAAAAGCCTTTTTTAAACTTTCTTTTACCTTTTTTACTCATATCAGTAAATTGCTTAATCATTCTATTCATCTGTTCAAACTGCTTAAGCACACTATTTACTTCCTGGACGCTTGTTCCGCTTCCTTTTGCTATCCGCATACGCCGGCTACCATTAATGATCTTGGGATTATTTCTTTCTTGAATTGTCATCGACCTGATTATTGCTTCAATTCTCTTTAACCTTGATTCATCAACCTGAAGGTTTTTCATACTGCCAAAACCTGGAATCATTTCTATTAATTGCTCAAATGATCCCATCTTTTTTATCTGTTGTAGCTGATCGAGAAAGTCATCAAGAGTTATCCCTCGTCTTTCTGCTAACTTCTTTTCCAGTTCCTTAGCTTTCTCTTCGTCAATAGCAGCCTCTGCTTTCTCTATTAAAGTCAGAACATCGCCCATGCCTAGAATCCTTGAAGCCATTCGATCAGGATAAAAATCTTCAAGAGCATCCAGTTTTTCTCCTACACCAACAAGCTTAATAGGTTTACCTGTTACCGCTTTAATGGAAAGCGCAGCACCACCTCTTGCATCACCATCAAGTTTAGTTAATATGACTCCATCAATATCCAGATTATCATTAAATTCTTTTGCAACATTTACAGCATCCTGACCAGTCATTGCATCTGCAACAAATAATATTTCGGTGGGCTTTATTTGCCTTTTGATCTCTCGCATTTCTTCCATTAACTGATTATCAATATGAAGTCTTCCTGCAGTGTCTATAATAACTGGATTATAGCCCTGTTTTTCAGCATGACTTATAGCTGCCTGACATATCTTAACAGGTGAATTATCTGTTCCCATAGAAAAAACCGGGATATTTATGCTTTTTCCAAGTACTTCCAATTGTGTAATTGCTGCGGGACGATATACATCAGCAGCAACAAGCAATGGATTCCATCCTTCCTTACTGAATCGCCTTGCTAGTTTTCCTGCTAATGTTGTTTTACCTGAACCCTGAAGTCCTGCTAACACTATAACATTTATTCCGTCAGAAGATATATTGATCTTACTCGATGTGCTTCCCATCAGGGCAATCATTTCTTCATTTACTATCTTTATAACCTGCTGGGCTGGTGTCAGGCTTTGCATCACTTCCTGACCAATAGACCTTACTTTGACATCATCAATAAACTTTTTTACTACTTTGTAATTTACATCTGCTTCTAAAAGTGCTAATCGGACCTCTCTGAGCGCAGCATCAATATCTGCTTCTGTTAATTTACCTTTCCCACGAAGTTTTCTAAAAGCCTCTTGAAGTCTACCGGTTAATCCTTCAAACATATAACCACCTATTCTTCTTTAAAATCGTTAAAAATATAGTAACTCACTTTAAGGATATTCTGAAATGACCACTTTTGTCAAGTCAAAATGTGAAGTTCCAAACATAAACTTTTTATCTGCATCTTTTTGCTTTATTATGTTCTGTGTGAGTTGCGGTTTAGAGTTCATAAACGTAAAACTTATGCTTTGTGTGAAGTTCGGACAAAATTTCCGTTGTTAAGTTTTATTAAAGTTATTCCATTTTTTGGGACTAATAAAAGTATCAATTAAAATAACAAATGCCCTTTCTGCAAAAGTGCAAGAATATCCATCGACCAGGCTATTAAAATATGAATAAGTGCTCCGCCAAAAATAGTTTTCGTCCTTAAAGATATTGTTCCGAGAGCTACTCCAGCTATTATTGAGCCTATTGTTTCAGCAACAGGTTTACCAAAATGTATCATTACGTATGGAATTACCATGATAAAAATTGAATAAGATCCAAAGTAGCGGACCAAAGCAAATAACATAAACCCACGAAAAAAGAATTCAAGCATTATAAAATTAAATCCATAAATAGATTCCCATATTATAAGATCTGCCCAAGAATTTCCTGCATCTGAATAAAATGGATAATGTTCATAAAAACTGCGAGAAAATGACGTAATTATAACTAATGGCAAAACAATCAAAATGATAATTGAGTAAAATCCAATATATTGCCTTATACCTCTGAATGTAAATCCGTAATCAATTATACGACCATGTAATACAAACTTTATAAATAGGAATGGTATAAGGAAGTAAATCATAAAATAAGCAAAGGTAGCATATAGGCGTGACCAGATCTTAGGCATAGGAAAAGTGCTTACCAGGTCACCGTAAAGCGAAGTAAAATTCTTAGGTTGACCAAAATATTTCTGGATTATCAGTAAGAAAATGATAAGCAAAAAAGTAGCTATGCCCTGTAAATCAGTTTTCCTTTTATCATCTAAATATTCATTATCAATTGCTAACCATTGATCTATTGTGAGTTTCTTAATTAGATTTTTAAGCTTCAGTAGTATTATAAGTATTCCTTTCCAATGCTGAAATTTTAGAGAGACATAAAAAGCTAGACCACACATTTATTATGCATGAGTGCCAAAAGTTGTATAGACTCAATCTTTGTAGGCTCGATGCTATTTTTGAGTAGGCTCGATGCTATTTTTGAGTAAAACATGCTGTCTAGCTTGTTCTCTATATCCAATACAAGATGATTTAATTTTATATGCTTCGCATATACATAAGAAACAAGCTGTCCAGCTTGTTCCCTTATATTCAAATACAAGATAATTTAATTTTATATGCGGAGCATATACATAAGAAACATGATGTTAGGTTGTTACATATTATTAACAGGCTGGTCAGCCTGTTTTACGTTTAATAACAAACTTGTCAGCACGTTTTATTCAAAAAAGCATCGATTTTACAAATCACAATTTGATTTCAACGCGTTTTTTGTTTTCTGCACTTTCAATTGCTCCAAAGACCATAGCAAGGCTTTTAATGTTATCTGAGCAAATAGTTTCGGGAGTTTCTCCTGTTTGAACGCATCGGATGAATTCCTTAATTAGTCCTTCATGCCCTCCGACTTTGCCTTTCGGATCGCATAGAGGAACATCCAGCTCCTTTAAGTTCGAAAGAAATCCACCGGAATATTCCGCTGATTGCGCATGGAAACCGCCTCCGCCGTCCCATTTAATTGTGCCTTTTTCACCAATTATACGCCAGTCGCTCTCCCATGTCGTATTCAGACCTTCAGCACACCAACTTCCTCTGTATGTATAAACTATACCATTCGTCATCTCAAATATTGCTACTGCTGAAGCATCATAATCATACCATGAACCCGAAGGGTTCCATTCTAAACAATATACGGATTCTGCATCGGCGGAAGTTATGAACCTTGCAGCATCAAAAGTGTGTATCGCCATATCTAACAATAACACATGTTTCATGTGGTCACGAAAACCGCCAAAATGTGCACCGATATAAAAATCACAATTTACTGTCGTTATCTCCCCAATTTGTTTGGTTTCCAGGAAATTTCTTAACCTTCGAATATTTTGATCATAACGACGGTTTTGAATAACTGCAAACAGCTTGCCTGTTTCCTCAGCAATCCTGACAATCTCTCTGGCTTTCTCCATAGAATCAACCATGGGTTTTTCGCCTAAAACATGACAACCATGCTTGAGAGATTTCAATGTAACATCAAAATGTGCCTCTGGAACAGTGCAATCAAAGACGACATCAGGAGAAATTTTATTCAATGCGTCTGTTAAATCTGTGCTAATCATAACGTTATTCAATCCGAAATCAATTGCTTTCTTCTTTGCTGCTTCTTCATTAATATCTACAAGACCAGCTATTTCAATATCTGGTATTCTTTTTGATACATTAAGCCATGTTCCACTCATCCCTCCACAGCCAACCAATACTATTTTAATTTTACTTCCCATTCTTTCATCCCTTCATTCATTCTCTTATTGGATCAATTTTAGGTGTTAATAATACCCCTTGCTTTAATAATTGTTCGCGTAACTCTTGAACATCCAAATTAATAGGTTCTATATCCTTTTTTGCAGATATAGCCGCTGCTGTCCCTGCAGCTTGACCACACAATAGACAACATACAGTATTCCGTGTGCTATTATGTGCTACTAAATCAACTGTCATCATTCTTCCAGCAATCAGTGCATTATCGAGACCTTTGGGTATTAAAGCCCTATATGGTATACCATAAGCACCTGCTTCACGAACGAAATATTTGCTATTATCAATAAATCCGAAACATCCTATCTGGTCTTCAAATTGTCTACCTTCTGTGCAATCATCCTGTGAAAGCTCATATTCACAATGTATTGCTCTGCTACGCCTTTGTCCAGCAGATGGCGCAGGACCTGCCACGTAGCACTCTTCACATCCTGCTATATATTTACGGAATATTTCAGATATTTGCAACATTCTTCCTCTTAGGTCAATCTCAGCATTTGTTAGTGCGTCAGCATCCAGTCCATCATTTGGACCGTAATTTATACAGTTGCAATAAGTTAGTTCACGAGGTCGAATTGAAGACGATAGGAAATATCCGGGTAAATTTTCAGCGCCATAGTTCTTAAGTTTACCGATATTTATACCCAGTCGCACAATATCGGGTTCTTTTGTTCCCGGCTTTATAGCATAAGCTAGTTGAGTTATCATTCCTTTCGATTCGAGGTCGGCTTCCATCTCAGCAAGGTTTATATTACAAAGGCGAAAAGTAAATCCTGCAGAATAGGCTCCAGGGTCTCCTGCCTTGAAATGTTCGAAGGAAGCTCCAGCGTATGCTGCTAAATCACCATCACCAGAGCAATCAACATATCGCTTTGCACTAATAAATCTTCTTCCTGACTTATTCCAGATAACAATGCCTTCTATATGACCGTTGTTTGAATAAACCTCATCCATAACTGAATGAAAGAGTAGTTTAACTCCGGATTCAATGCACATTCGCATCGACACATACTTAAAAACCTCTGGTTCTACAGGAGTGAACATACTTATAAAGTCACCCCCGCGCTTCATACGAACGTGCCCAACTCCGCCACCTAAAGATGTAACTTCATCCACCAGTTCTTGCGCTATGCCATCAACTAATTTCATTCTTTCAGCTCCGGGATGTGCATCAAAGACATTATAGAAACTATGCAGACCTGTAGCTCCTGTGATACCCATACCACCAAGCCATCCAGCTTTTTCTATTAGCAAGGTCTTTGCACCATATCTGCCCGAAGCTATAGCTGTAGATATACCTGCCATCCCACCGCCAACGACCACTACATCATAGGTTTCATAAGATGTTTTATTAATAATTGGGTTCTGCATAATTTTTTCCTCAAACTTATTATCGAACTAGTTTCAAATATTAAATTCTTATGCTTTTTATATAATAACTTTACTATATACAAATGTTATAGTCAAGAACGAATAAATTGTTCCAAGCATAAACTTTTTATCCGCATCTTTTTAGTAAATCTTTTATCGATTTGTAATGCAACGGTTTTTCCGTAAAAGTAAGTTATTCAAATGTTTAATAGTTTTCTAGCAAACAAACAAGTGTGTTTTTTTAATAAAATATGGTTAAGCAACTAAAGTTTATGCTTGGCCTACGGAGCTTAATATTAACCTTTCCAAATTACTCATGGTAATTTTTTTCTTGACAAATGAAATAATTTATGGTATAATGTCAGTGTAAGATAAAATCTGTTGATAACCTCTCAGGAGGTATGGAAATGCATATACTGCAGATATTGCTTTGCATTATGATGATACTTGAAGTAGTGTCATACGGTGCCCCCCCCCCGCAAAAAGAGCTTCTGCTATCCATAGCAGGAGAGGAATTGGGGCATCTGGAACCGGCAGGATGTGATCATGACGATGTTTTTAGGATTAAATTTGAAAAAGGAACAGAAGTATATGATTCTAGGACAAATAAATCATATATTGCTGAGTGATCTCCTGAAGTGGAAGATTATAATATCCGCTGTTGCTATTATTTTGCATATATCCTGCGCTCTTAATGGCTCAGCGGATAAATCACTGAGCATATTCAGCGATGAAGATCTACTGAAATAGAAATACCTGTTGAAGGCACAGTAATTGGTGAGATAACTGTGTCACCAGAGAGATTCTTTTTTGGTATTGTCAGAAAAGGTAAATCCGAACTACGTAACATGATAATATCGAAGACAGGTAAAAACAATCTTGAAATAAAATCGATAGAATCAGATTGCAGGCATATTTCATTCAAGGTTATACCTATACATAAAGGCGGAAAGTATTCAATAGAAGCGGTTTTATTCGTGTTCTTCGTGATTAATTTTTTCTCCGTGCCTCTGTGTTTTTTCTAAAAAGATGCAGATAAAAATTTATGCCTGATATTATAATGATGAACTTCATTGATTATTTTTCTATAAGACTAACCTTTCGGCGATACATAGGAGCATAAGCTTTCCATGTGTGTTTTGACCAATAGATATAGAAATCACCTTCCAGTTCACGACAATCATCAGTGCCATTGTATCCGATATGCCAGGAAAGATCAGGGCTAAATCCTGTTCCACTATAATCGACGATTATAATATCATCTTCCCAGTTTATTCCATCTCTGGATGTATGCAACCTGAGTATACGGTCATTATGATGGCTGGTCATAATGTATTTATCCAGGGTTCTATTGTAATGTGCATCATGATGGGTATCAGAGTTGGGTATTAAAGGAGAAGCTAAGCCAGTTAATGCATCTTCGTTCCAATGACCGTCACGATATTTTGTCCAATTAGTAACTTTTCCTTTTCTTGCTGATTCAATCACATCATTTACCTTTGCCCTCGCAACCGAACAGCCAAGGGCTTTGCCATTATGCCATTCGTTAAAGTATACATAGAAGTAATCATCTACAATAATATAAGGGAAACCACCTATATTATGTTCATGTGCATTATCATGAGGCTTTATAACTTCTCCACAAAAACGCCATGACAAACCACGATCTGATGAATAAAGAATGCTATCAGAAAAACGACATAAGAGCCAGGGTTTTTCTGGATTATCAGTGATCTCTGTATGTGAAATACTTATGAGTTCCTTATCATTAATCTGGTAAAACTTACCAAGCCAGAACCTTGCACGGTCAGTAAAACCTGCATAATCGGTTAGTTCCAGATGCTCCTTAGTCCAATCAACTACTTGCATAGGGTCTTCTAAAGGACCATGCATCTTCCATTGTGGAGGTTTTCCTGATCCGTTTGTTGTCCAGAAGTCAAACTCAGTTTCATTTCGCCGAAGCCTTGCAAATTCTGCATCATACCAGAATGGCATCTTATCGGCATCACGAACAAGTTCAATAGGTCCCAGTTCAAAAGCATAGTCCATAATACCGTAGATCTCTTGAAATATTGCATTAATTAATAGCATAATACTCTCCTTATACCATAATTATAAAATCCCTCTAAATCTCCCTTTGAAAAAGGGAGACTTTCCTGATTTTTCCTTTTTCAAAGGGGTTTAGGAGATTATATAAACAATTTTTTAAACGGCATTATTTATCAATGTATCAAGATACATAAATTCGTCTACCAAATCTCTTCAGCAACATCTTCCAATCCTAGTTCATACAATTTGCTTTTCGATGGATAGCCAGTTCGAATATCCCAACCGCTTAACTCATAATATTTATCCAATAATTTCAAGAATTTTTCACGATCCAATATTATTCCATCATCTTTTCCAGGATATTCAAATGAATTTAACGTTGATTCATCAATTTTCCTGTTACGACCAAAATTCCTTACATCAATGGAACGAAGCAGGTTCCATATTCGCTCACCGGATTTATTAAGCTCATCTTCGCTAGTTTCATAGCCTGTGCAACTGGAAAAAAGCTTCGACATAAGTGCAGTATCAGCAACACCATCTTCAGTTATTGAGCTAAAGATTCTTGAATGCTCTCTTTCGCAAAGAATAAGCGAATTTACAACCATAGCATGATGACTATGCCATATAGCAGGAATAGCTTTGAGTTCTGGCGGATCGTATTCAAAAGTTGAATCGCATATATCTGGATTACCATAAACTCTGGCACAAACATTTCTTGCTTTTTCCATAGTAAAAGCGCCATTATGAGGTCCACTTACTGGCAGATAAGGTTGGACATGTTCTGTCCACTGATGGGTTGAATCGCTTGCTGGGTCTCTTGTATCGACGCACCATTGCAGAACAGGTGGTAACCACCAGGGCCAATAGACTGTTCCACCAGGTCCCCAGTTTCCAGCCCAATGTTCTGTTTGACCACAACGACGTGGATATATGCGATCCAGGAATTTTAGCCCTTCGCCGTTAAATAGCTTTTCCGCCGCATAACATGCTCCATCAGAGAGTGCATCGCCTATCTCACCTTCACGAAAAGCCATCTTACGAACCAGTCCATTAATAAATTCTGATGAATAACGAGCAGTATCTCTAAGGTAATTTATTGGCTTATCAGGCACAGGAATATCAAGTTCATCAATCTTATCTATCAGTCCATTCTGCTTACATATCTGAAGCCATGGAATTATACCATAAGTAATTTCCCAGCCGTTTAGACCATAATCATTTGTTAATGCTCTAGCAACTAAATCAACAGAATTATTTTCTCCCATATAAGCCCAACATTGTTGTGCTATGCTTGGGACATTAAGACCATCAGAAGATCTTACATTTTCAAAGACGCGATATAAACATGGTGTCAGACAGAACCCGCACTTTCTCAAGCGAAAAATATTACCATCATAGTCCATCCTTATACCTGTATGCCCTGCATCCATACGCCTTCTGCGAACACTACCAGGCCATGCCCCTTCCCGACTAGCTTTCATGTTGAGATCGAAAAACTCTTCAGGTCTGGCAATCTTCACTCCCTTTGTCCCTCTAACTGCAATTGCCTTGAGGTTTTTTGATCCCATAACAGCTCCAAAACCGCCCTGCCCTGCAGCGTTTTCTGTTTCTGTTAATATAATTGCAAGCCTTGATAATCGCTCTCCAGCTTGACCACATGAAATTACCCTAGTATTATGTCCATGTATAGCCCTTAATAACTTTGTTGTTCTATAATTACCACTACCCCAAATATTACTTGCATCAAGTATTTCTACTTTTTCATCATTTATCCATAAATAGACAGGTTTTTGAGATTTTCCCTGAACTATTATTCCATCGTAACCAGCATATTTTAACTCTGGTCCCCAATGTCCACCCATAGATGAGCGAGAGAAAACGGATGGCTTCTGCTGAGGAGCAATCCCCAGAACATAAATTCTTCCCGAACCTGATGCCATAGTTCCTGTTAATGGTCCTGTCATTATAAAAAGCATGTTTTCAGGATCAAAAGCATTGATTCCTGGAGATAACTCTTCCCATGCAATCCGAGATGCAATACCAACACCTCCAATAAAATCTGGAACGTATTTCATCGTATCAACTATTGATGTTTCACCAGAAGTTAAGTCAACGCGAAGTATTTTTCCTGTCCAACCATAAATATTATTCATGGTTACTTACTCCTATCCACAAAAGATATATACTTAAGTGCTTCAGCAGGACATATATCTACACAAACCGGACCTTCCGGTCTATCATAACATAGATCACACTTGAAATATATCTTTTTGTTTCCTGATTTTTTAATGCTTATTACTGAACGTTCAGGTGTTAAAGGGCAAGCATTCAGACATGATCCACATCCTTTGCATTTTTGCGGGTCAATATACCTTGCACCGGTATTTTCATCTATACATATTGCAGGATCATCCCATAATGAAGCACATGCAAAATAACAAGCGGGCCAATCGCACTGCTTGCATACAAACGCAACAGGGTCTCCGGGAGTAAAATCATCGTATTGTATTCTGATCCTGGATAAACCTGGACTGCACTCTCCTTCGTGATATAATGAGCATGATACTTCACATTGCCTGCATGTCATACAAAGACTTCCATCAAACTTTATAACTCCTGAACGATGGAGTTTCGGAATTTTTTCAATACGTTTTTCTAATGCAGTTGCATCCTTTTGCATATTTATATTTATTCCTTTCTGTTTAATTCCAATTTATATATCCAATATTTATTAACGTGATTTCGACAAATATTAAATCACGAATGTCACGGATTATACGAATTACACAAATGAAATATTTATATTCGTGCTATTTGTTTTATTCGTGTAATTCGTGATTAATTTTCTTTCCAAGCCCCTATGTTTCATAAATTTTTAACATTGTCCTCACGCTTAATAGTGTTTTAACAAGCTAGTCAGCATGTTTTCTTATGTATATGCGAAGCATATAAAATAAAAATATCTTGTATTTAGATATAAGGAACAAGCTAGACAGCTTGTTTCTTATGTATATGCAGAGCATATAAAATTAAAATATCTTGTATTTGGATGTAGGGAACAAGCTAGACAGCATGTTTTACTCAAAAATAACATCGAGCCTACTCAAAAATAGCATAAAGCATACTTCAAAATAACACACCGTCTATATAAATTTTTCGTTTGTGTATTTTAACACAGCAGACATATCCAATGTCAACCCCAAACCTGGCTTATCTGGAATGATCAACATTCCATCTTCATCCAGTTTCCAGCCATCAGCTGTAATTTCATCAATATAGGGTGAACCTGTTAAATATTCCACCAGATCGGTATCAGGAAAAGCAGAGGCAAGTTGTAAATCAACCGCAAGACCGACTGCTGTGTTCCAACCATGCGGAATGAATCTAACTCCATTATCATAAGCCATCCATGCAATTCGCCTTGATTCGCTTATGCCACCAACCTTTGTAACATCAGGTTGCACAATATCCAAAGCACCATCTTGTATCCACTGCTGAAAAGATTGTCGACGTGTAAGCACCTCTCCACCAGCTATTGGAATTACTGCATTTCGTCTCAACAATATATAGTCATTAATCGCATCTGGTCTTAAAGGTTCTTCAAACCATGTAACATTATAATTTGCAAGCATCTGAGATGTCCTTAAAGCCCATTTGTATCCATTTTTCCAGAAGGCATCACTACCACCAGCATCGACCATAAGTAAGCAATCATCGCCGATAGATTTTCTGGCAGAATAGATAATAGCTTCGTCTAATTTTTCACTTTTTCTGCCGAAGGGTCCCCAACCGATTTTAAACGCCTGAAATCCTTGATCCTTTATTTTTGATAACTTATCTGCCAGTTTCGCAGGCTCATCCATTAAAACCGAAGCATAAGGTTTTACTTTATTACGATAACGCCCACCTAATAAACGACCCACAGGTTGGCAAGTTGCCTTTCCTAAAATATCCCAGAGTGCAATATCTATTCCGCTTATAGTATGTGTTATTGATCCTCCGCGACCCAACCAAAATGTATTTTGATGAAGTTTTTCACTAACTCTTTCTGGTTCTAAAGCATTTTCATCCTGGTATAGTGGCTTAAGGATAGATAATGAACTTTTAACAAGCAAATCATTAGAAAAAACACTGCCAAATCCTATTAGCCCTTCATCTGTGATAACAGCAATCAATGTATGCACACAGTCCCCTGATTCTAATTCGTCACTCCATCCGCCCTCAGGTGTTGCACCTCTTAAACCTACTGCTCGAATTTCCTTTATTTTCAAAATTTTACCTCCTTTTCACCATTTTATATTGGATTGTGTCGGTTGAGTGTGCTGATCTGACCTGTTCTCAATTTTTCTCTCTCTGATCTCTTTTACTATATCAATCATAACTGATATTATTGCAGAAAAAATGATCTTACCTTTTTCTGGAGTTGCCTTAGTCGGATCACCATGAACGCCAACTTTTGTCCATCTGCCCCAATAATCGTTGAAACGAACTGGATAATTGCTTGTGCTATCGGAACTCATATATTTGCCCGCAACATCATTACCTTTAACAGCTTTTTCCATTTTTACACGTTCATGAGCTAAATACAAATAAAGTGATGTTTCAAATTCATCAGCATGGGCAATTACTTCAGTTTCTCTTACTTTATTAAAAGCGTCCATTGCCAGAGAAAAATAGTTGATCGCCATACAGATTGATTCAGTAGCTAAAACAGTCTTTCTTGCCACAATATCAACTAAAGGGCTATTTGAACCATGACCGTTGACTATCAATATCTTTTTGAAACCATGATAAGCAAGACTTTTGGTGATATTAAGGCAAAAAGCAATAAAAACTTCCGGTTCAATATGAATCGTTCCAGGGAAGTCAATGTGGTGCATATTGAGTCCATAAGCAATTGTCGGTAATATCAACACTTGATCTGGAATACGGCGACCTAACTCCAGGCACACCGATTCAACCAAAAAAGTATCAACATCAATAGGAAGATGACAACCATGTTGTTCAGTCGAACCTGTTGGGAGAATAACAAGTTTTTGCATTGATATTGCAGAATTCATTTCTTCCCATGTAAGACGATTATAACGATATTCATCTATAGCACTCATAAATAACTCCTTTCTTAAATTTTGATATTGTAGAATAGTTTACAAAATTCTAATCATAAACTCAATGCAAGATCCAGGCATAAACCTTTTATCCCCATATCTCTAGTAAAAAAAACACAAAGACATGGAGGCACGGAGAAAAAATTAAACACGAAGAACATAGAATCACGAATTACACGAATAAAACGAATAGCACGAATATAAAAAAAATTATTCGTGTAATTCGTCTTATTCGTTCCATTCGTGATTAAAAATTCGTGAAATTCGTGATTAAATATCTCCGTGTCTCTGTGCCACCGTGTTTTGCCTTTATTATGTTCTTTGTGAGTTGCGGTTTAGAGCTCGTGGACGTAAAATTTATGCCCGGTCTTATGGTAATGATATTGGAAGAAATGGTATAATTTGCTTGATCTAAAAATTTGTTATAAATCAA
>FWPV01008057.1_pt1 | contig 18682 bp, 23 predicted proteins | sample 2228371 | NCBI WGS metagenome assembly FWPV01 (sample SAMEA103939776, study PRJEB20133) | metagenome
CTCCCGCTAAGTAACAGTCATCCAACCCAATGCTCTCTTACCATAAGCAGTGGTTGTTAGAACTGCAACCTTGTCGGCTTGTTTTATCAACCCCGGCCTATTTCCAGCATCCTATCCAGAGCTCGTTTTGCCTTGATGCGAATCTCTTCAACCACCTTCACCTGAGGAGCCATTTCCTCCAGCGACCATAGTATCTTCTCTAAGGTGATTAGCTTCATGTTTGGACAGACTGCCTGCTCCGAGGCAGGGATGAACTTCTTGCCCGGATTCTCCTTCCTTAGCCGGTGTATAATCCCAACCTCAGTCCCGACAATTATTTCTCTAGCTCCAGTTTGCCGCGCAAATCGACACATTGCACCGGTGCTTAGAGCCTCATCAGCGAGGGCAATCACCTCTGACCTGCATTCCGGGTGGACTATTACTTTGGCTTGTGGGTATTCCAGCCTCAACCTAGCAATATCCTCTGACCGTATCCTAATATGCGTTGGACAAAATCCAGGCCACAAAACCATCTTCTTACCGGTCTTAATGGAGAGAAAATGACCTAGATACTGGTCAGGAATAAAGAGTATCTCCTGAACATCTAAACTTTGTACGACCTTAACCGCATTTGCCGAAGTACAGCAAACGTCTGATTCCGCTTTTACCTCAGCCGTGGAATTGACGTAACAGACCACGCGGATGCCGGGGAGTTCCTTTTTCCTATCTCTTAACTTTTCCGCAGTTATCATATTCGCCATAGGGCAGCCGGCATTCATATCAGGGAGTAAGACCACCTTGTCAGGACAGAGGATAGACGCTGTCTCTGCCATAAAATGAACACCGCAGAATACAATCACTGCTGCATCTGTCCGAGCCGCATTCTGGCTCAATTCCAAGGAGTCACCAACAAAATCGGCTATATCCTGAACTTCACCCAGTTGATAATTATGGGCGAGTATTACCGCTTTCCTCCTTTCCTTAAGGCTCAGAATTTTCTCGGTAAGTTTTTTGACATCTCTATTTTCCATCAGCACCACTCTCCGTCCTTTAGTATAAACATTCGTCCTCTCTCCACTGACAAAGCCATCAGGGTTACACCCATATCGTTTGCTCGCCTGACCCCAAGTCGGTGGGAGCAGATTTGGAAATGGCTTAACGAATTAGTGATTTATGCACCGTCCATCGCAAAGCTAACAGAAATTGCAGCTTCTTTGCAAAGTTACACCTGGAGTCTCAAATTAGAGGGTCTCGCCTAACTGAATTAGTTCGTTTGATCTTGATTGTCTCAGCAAGGATACTTATAGCAATCTCTTGCGGGGTTTCAGCCCCGATTTCTATGCCGATTGGGGCATAAACCCTATCCAACTGCTGCTGGGACACTCCCTTTTGTAACAAGCGCTGTCTAATTTTCATAACCTTCTTCTTGCTGCCAATCATCCCAATGTACCTAGCTCTGGTATTAACAGCAAAGCGTAAGCACTGTTCATCAAGGACATGCCCTGTCGTATAGATAATAATGTAGCCACCTTCGTCCACACTTAATTTAGCAACGGCACTGCCATACTCTTCGACTATCAAGGAATCAGCGTCGGGGAATCTATCGCGGTTATTATATTCAGGACGCGGGTCCACCACGACCACTCGAAACCCCAACATCTTGCCCATTGTTGCTGTGCTTTGAGCAATATGCCCTGCCCCGAAAAGGTAAAGTGTTTCTGGCGGTGCTATTGGCTCAAGGAAGACATCCGTCTGCCCACCACAAATCATCGTTGCCCCCTCTCCCCGACCAGAGAGGTCGAAATGTACTATTTGTGGCTCTCGGGATTTCATTACCTCAATGGCCTTCTCCTTCACTTGCTGTTCAATACCCCCACCTCCTACTGTCCCGATAAATGTGCCGTCTTCCTTGATCAGCATCTTAGCACCAGCCTTTCGTGGCGCAGAGCCACGACTGGAGACGACAGTGGCTAATACTGCCTGCTCCCCACTTGAAATCACATTGACCAGCTCCTGATAGATCTCTTGCATCCATTGCTCCTTAATGACTAGGCGGTTACGTTTAGCTTTAGCATTATGGCTTCTAGAACTCCTCCGCCTATTGCTCTCATCTTGTCCCTGATGGCAAAACAAATAGCTGCATCATTCTCCGGGTCAACTTCAATAAGCTTGGTCCCCCCCTGCTACCCTTACTCCATTCCTTAGAAGACCGCGTAATATACCACTTGTTGGTGCTTCCACAAGCTGGCCTCCAACCTGTCCAACGGCCTCCCCCGCAACCACTCGGTCACCAATCTCTCTATTAGTGGTGAAGATTCCGGGCTGCATTGCCCAGACCACCCTTTCCTTAGTAAGCCCGCCTATGGCTACCGGGATTCCAGTATCTTCCTCAGTTTTGCCTTCAAGTATCACCTTGCCCAGATTATTGCTGTGGTTGGTCTCTATCACAATATGCACGTTTCTGCCGGCATAAAAGCCCGGCCCCAAGCCAATAACTAAAGGGGCATCAACAATCCTGGTAGTGATATTTCCTTTTTTCATAGTGGCGTCAACCAACACGTCAGGGTTAATCTCATCTTTTATTGACGCCCCGGGATCTATCACAATAGGTATTTTGCCCTGCTGCCAAACCTTATAGACCTCTGCCGCTGATGTTAGAACAAGCTCTGCTGTCACTCCCTCGATGGTCTTCACACCATCAAAGACTGCCTCCGAGAAGCTAGTGCCACGGCTAACAGCGAGAGGGTTAGCCACCTCGGTAAGGCACACCCGGAAGTGACTCCGGTGTAAGCGGTGGGCTACGCCACTCGCTACTTCCCCTCCGCCTTTGATTAGCACTACAAGCTCAGACAGTTTTCTTACCATTTCCGTCCTTATCTCCTATAACTATTCTCCAGCCATGAGTGTAAACACTCATCCTCCCCCCTCTGACGAAGCCGATAAGAGTTACCCCCAAATCATGGGCTAACTTCACGCCAAGCGTGGTGGGTGCTGATTTTGAAATGATTAATGGGATATTTCTCTTTGCCACTTTGAGCAATATCTCCGAGGTGATTCTACCACTAGTGAATACTATACGGTCATCTGTGGCTATGTCCTTAAGGAAGCATTCGCCAAAAACTTTATCCACAGCGTTATGTCGACCAATGTCCTCGTTAAAGACCAGAATGTTTTTAGTATCACACAGTGCAGCACTGTGGATACCATGGGTAGCACGATAAATTTGGGAACGATGTTGAAACTCCTTGGCTAGGGCAAGGACCTCGTCAACCGATATGTTTGCCTGTGACTCCACCTTTACCTGTCCCTGGGCATCGGCAGCGCTGTAGAAAGAAGCCCCCCTCCCACAGCCTGAGGTTATCATTCTTTTGAAGATGAGGTCGTCAGTAAACTCCCTTTCTCCCTTGGTTTTTACCCGCACTACCCCTCTCCGCTCGTCAACTATTATCCTTTCGATTTCAGCTTTACTCCTGAGTAATCCTTCAGAAAAGAGAAAGCCTATGGCCAAATACTTCAAGTCAATTGGAGAGCAGAGCAGAGTTACAAGCTCCCGATTGTTTAGGACGATGGTCACAGGCAGTTCCTTAACAACTAGGACATTAGCATTAGTATTTTCCCTACTTTCTTTGGTAACACGCTGTACAGGTAACTCTTCGACACTATTCATCACTTTCCTCCCCAACACTGTTATTGTATCCCCAGCTTTCACCACTCCCCCTTTGACCACCCGGGCAAATACCCCTTCTCTAGGCATGATGCATCTCCCTATCTAGCGATAGATGGCGCACCAGTAATGGCAGTCTTTCCCGATTTGACCAATCTCCAGGATAATCTTATTACCAACAAGGAGTTGCATCCCGGTAGACAACCGGGTAAGGTCTATCCCCGCCGGGGTGAGATTTTCAGCGAAATCCCCCGGACCAACATCAAAACCCAGCTCCCACATCTTATTAATACTTTCCATCGCCAGCAGACTTACTTGACGATGGGTGCAGCAATCAGCATGGACATCGCCAACGAGACCAAAGTCTTCCTGAAGGAATCCTTCTCCAATTACCTCCTTTTTGGTTCCCTTTTTCTCACTCGCGCAGACAGCAATTATCTTCGCCATCTTCCCCTACTTTCGCAGTTTCTCACGCTCTTTACGCATACACTTATTCATAACTACCAGAAGTCCCGCTCCTTAGCCCTGGCAGCGGCTTGCACGTTCACTACACCCTCCTGCATCCATACTGCCTTAGCTCCTATCTTGATTGCCTCCTCGACAATGGGTGGTACTTCCTCAGAGGGCCGGAAGATGTCAACGACATCCACTGGCTCAGGAATAGAAACGAGGTCGGGATAACTAGGCTTGCTAAGCACCTCTTTTACCTTTGGGTTTACCGGGATTATCTTGTAACCTTTTTCCTTCAGGTAGCTCGCTACCCGATAACTTGGTCGGTCAGGGTTTGGGGAAAGACCGACTACCGCCACAACTCGACTCGAGTTTAAGATTCTCTCCTCTATGTTCACCGGTTTTTACCCCCGAGACCTGTATCTTTCCAAAGCGCTGTAGAAGGCTTTCCAGAAGGGGTCAACAATAGGATGCTCAAGCCTCTTCTCCTTTCTCCCTTCTACTAAGACCAGCCCTTTTTCCGGCTTGGTCAATTCTCCAACGATTGAAGCCTTGATACCCTTTTGAGTCAAAACCTCCACCACCTTTTGAGCTTTGTGCTCACGGCAGGCAATAATTAGCGTCCCTTCACTTATCGAGGCATAGGGGTCAATGCCAAAGTAGCTGCATATTTCTTTAACGCATTCTTCAACTACAATCTTCTCTTTTTCAATCCTAACCCCTAGACCAGCCGCCTGGGCCAGCTCATATAGACCACCCCATATCCCGCACTCAGTAGCATCATGCATGGCACTGATACCGTCGTCTCTAATGCCGACACCTACCGCGGTCATGGCATCCTCCACCACCGACATCTTATAAAATATCTGCTGCGCCCTCTGGCTAAAGTCAAGCCCGAACTGTTCCTCAATGAGCCGGAGGAACATGGTAGCCAAAATACCTGTCGCCTCAATAGCTGGACCCTTAGTGATAATTATCTTATCCCCGGCTCTTGCCATCTTTGGCGTAACATATTCGTCTTTCCCACCAACCCCGATTACGGTAGCCCCACCCACCATAGGATAATGGCAATTCTCATATCTGGCGGTGTGACCACAGATGACCGAAATCCCCAGCCGCTCACACTCCCGGTGCATTGTATCCCAGACTAACTCCAGCTCGGCTTTGGTCATTTCCATAGGTAGGTTCAAATCTATGGATAGAAACTTAGGCTTCAGCCCGCAGGTCACCGCGTCAGAGACAAGGATGTGAATGGCAAACCAGGCTGCCCTTTCCCAGCCATACTCGGGGACGATAAATACCGGGTCGCAGGTAAATGACACTGCTTTGTTTCCAATTTCTACTATCCCCACGTCCACCCCGTGTTGAGGTCCCACCAGGATTTGGTCATTTTTGGCTCCAAGGCGAGGGAATATCAGCTCACTAAAGATTGCCGGCGAGATTTTGCCAATCTCAGGTATTTGGTTTATTTCCATCGTTACCCCTTTTACTCAAGTAGTCTTCGATTGCTGATTTGAGTGCTTCCTCAGCTAGAACTGAGCAGTGCATCTTAACCGGTGGCAGCCCATCTAAGGCTTCGGCAACCGCCTGATTGGAGATTTCCAGCGCCTCACTTATTCTCTTCCCTCTTACCATCTCTGTGACCATGGAGCTAGTAGCAATAGCGGCGCCACAGCCAAAAGTCTTGAATTTGGCATCAGTAATGATGCCATTATCTACCTTGATATAAAGCTCCATGATGTCGCCACACACTGGATTTCCCACATGTCCGATGCCATCAGGATTCTCCATCTCCCCGACATTCCGCGGATTTTTGAAATGTTCCATCACCTTCTGGCTATAGAGCGACCAGACATCACGTGTATTCTTCATATTTTTCACCCTTTATTCCAACCTTCACTGTCTCAAAAGGAACCTCTTTACCACTTTGGCTTAAAGCCTGCTGGGCAATGTGAACCAGTCCGAAGCAGCAGGGAACCTCCATATGAACAACCTTCAAGCTTTTTATGTTCGAACTTTCCAATATCTGGGTAACCTTGTTCACATAGGCGTTAAGGTCATCAAGTTTAGGACAACCGATAGCGATTGCCTTCCCTTTTAGAAAATCAGTATGGAAATTGGCGTAGGCAAAGGGGACACAGTCAGCAATCAAGATTAAATCGGCACCCTGAAAGTATGGTGCCTCTGGTGGGACCAAGTGAAGCTGTATTGGCCATTGACGGAGCTCAGAGCCGAGCCTTGCCTCCTCCCCTACCTTCTCTGCCCTCTTCTCCCAATGCAGCACCTGAGCCGAAGGGCAGGAGGTTACCTGAGGGTGGGAGTGGTGTTGTGGGAGTTCAACGGCGTGTTTTTTCAGGTGAGCCAGATGTTTTTCCAGAAGTTCCGGGGATTTTTCCTTAAGATTGGCAATTACTCCTTCCTCGTCATACTCCTCACTCACCTTCTCCTCAATACTCAAAGCCCTTTGCGGACACTCGCCAAGACAAGCGCCAAGCCCATCACAGAAGCTCTCCTTCACCAGCTTTGCCTTGCCGTCAACAATCTGAAGAGCCCCTTCCGGGCAGGAGGGAAGGCAAAGCCCACAGCCATTACATTTCTCCTCATCAATCTTGATGATTTTTCTCTTTACCGTGGTTCTCCTTTATTTAGACTAACTTCTGTAGCCTTTTAAAAGCGGCGACATTGCCCTAAGTTTGGCAACAATCCTGGGCAAGGCATCCAGAACCCGCACTATTTCCTCCTCGGTAGTCCACTTGCCGAGGCTAAAGCGGAGCGAGCCGTGAGCCTGCTCATGGGAAAGCCCCATGGCTAGGAGGACGTGAGAGGGTTCAAGACTTGATGAGTTGCAGGCTGAGCCAGTGGAGGCACAGATGCCTTCTAAATCTAGATTTAGAAGCATAGATTCCCCCTCAACATAGTCAACACTTATATTGACGTTATTGGGCAACCTGTTTACCGGGTGACCATTTAAGCGGGTGTGGTCAATCCGCTCCAAGAGACCGTTAATGAGCCGATCACGAAGATATGTAAGCCTTTCTGCCTCCCCCGCAATCTCCTGCTGGGCAATTTCCGCCGCCTTGCCAAAGCCAATTATTCCAGGAACATTCTCAGTGCCAGCACGGCGTCTTCTCTCTTGCTCACCACCATGGATAAAAGAGACAAGCTTAGTGCCTTTTCTGATATATAATGCTCCCATCCCTTTAGGACCATAGAGCTTGTGGGCAGACATTGCCAGTAGGTCTACCCCGAGTTTATTCACCTCCACCGGGATGTGACCCACGGTTTGCACGGCGTCGGTGTGAAAATAGACTCCCGCTTCTTTAGAAACCCTTCCTATTTCCGCTGTCGTCTCTATGGTGCCCACTTCATTATTGGCGTGCATCACCGAGATGAGAATTGTTCTGGTCGTGATAGCCTTTCTGACGTCATCGGGATCAACTACCCCATAACTATCCACCGGGAGATAGGTTACCTTAAACCCGCGTCTTTCCAGAAACTTGCAGGTTTCCAGCACAGCGTGGTGCTCAATGGCACTGGTAATGATGTGGTCACCTCTGCCCTCATTGGCGAAAGCCACCCCTTTTAGGGCAAAGTTGTCTGCTTCAGTGCCACCACTGGTAAAGACAATCTCCCCGCTCTGAGCGCCGATGAGACTGGCAACCTTCTCTCTGGCTTCCTCAATCGCCCCCTTTGCCTCCTGTCCGTAAGAATGGATGCTTGAGGGATTGCCGAAAGTCTCGGTAAAGTAGGGGAGCATTGCCTTTACCACCTCGGGGTGGGTTGGCGTTGTTGCTGCATAATCAAGGTATATCCGTGTCATTCTCATCCCTCCACAATATCGCCAGTAACCGGGTCGACTCTTACCCCTTTACTTCTTACCCAGGCGATGGCTTGCTCAATCTCATTTTCCTCCCCCTCCAGCTCCAGCACCACCCAGCCTCTATTCTCCGAGACATCAGCCCGACGAATATTGGTCACCACCTTAAACCTGCGTCCCAGATTATAGATGATGGGCTCCCTGATTAGCTCTTGGGGAAAGGTAAACATTAGCTGTTTCTTGATCATTTCATCCTCCTTAGGGCTTCAAACCGGTACACCAAGCACCGCCTCAATCGACTCTAAGGTGGGTCGTACCCTGAGTGGTCGAACAATATTCGATACTATCTCCTGAGTCCTCGGTCCGGCTCCGGTAATGAAAGCCACCGTAAGCTCATTCCTCTTGATTTGCCCCGAAGCTGCCAGCTTTCTTAGTGCCCCAATCACCACCCCACCGGCGGCCTCAGCAAAGACACCCTCAGTCTGAGCCAATAACTTCACTCCAGCAATTGCTTCCTCATCACTGACAGCACAAGCGCCACCTCCTGATTGCCTAGCAACCATCAACGCATAATAGCCGTCAGCTGGGTTACCGATAGCGATTGATTTAGCAATCGTCTCCGGCTCTACCGGGTGCACATGCAGGCTACCCGCATGGAAGGCATTGACGATGGGTGAGCTGCCGGCAGCTTGGGCAATATACATATGCGTATTAACCGGTTCGAGGAAACCGAGCATGGCTAGCTCATCCAGCCCCTTCCATATTCGGGTAAAGAGAAGCCCTGAGGCAGCTGGAGCCACTACACAGTCAGGAGCCCGCCACCCTAATTGCTCGGCTACCTCATACCCCAGGGTCTTACTTCCCTCAGCATAATAGGGTCTGAGGTTAATATTAATGAACCCCCATTTGTATCTTTTGGCCACCTCGGCACAAAGGCGATTGACATCGTCATAGCTCCCCTCAACTGTTATCAGAATTGGGCTATAGATTGCCGCGCCTATTAGCTTGCCTAGTTCTATGGCGGCAGGAACGAAAACATAAGCTCTCATATTCCCTTTAGCTGCGTGGGCAGCGACACTTGCCGCCAGATTACCGGTTGAGGCACAGGCTACTGTGTCAAACCCGAATTCCCGTGCCTTGGTGATAGCTACCGAGACCACCCTGTCCTTGAACGAGTACGTTGGATTAAGACAGTCATTCTTGATGTAGAGTTGGGTCAGTCCTAGCTCACGCCCTAGGTTATCGGCTTTTACTAGCGGGGTAAAGCCGGTGCCTATATCTATCTCCTTACCCTCTACTGGCAACAACTCACGATACCGCCACATGCTCAGGGGTCCTCCCGCCAGCTTCTCTCTAGTCAGTTCCCTGGCCATAGCCTTATAATCATAGCTGACTTCAAGCGGGCTGAGACAAAAGTTGCATAGGCTTATAGGGCGCAGGGGATATTCCTGCCCACATTTCCGGCATCGTAATGCTCTAGCGTAAGACAATTTCTTACTCCTTCAGCCAGACTCAAGCGCCTGGCGCAAATCTTCAATCAAGTCATCAATATTCTCCAGCCCCACCGATAAACGAACCAGCCTGTCGGTAATCCCTACCTTTTCTCTAAATTCTTTGGGCATTGACGCGTGACTCATCGTTGCCGGGTGTTCAGCCAGAGAAGCAACCCCACCCAGTGACTCTGCCAGGGAGAAGACCTTGATTCTTCTTAGGAATCTGTTAACAGCTTCAATGCCTCCCTTGAGTTCAAAGGAGACCATTCCGCCATACCCTTTCATCTGCCTTTTCGCGATTTCATGTCCCGGATGCGAAGGAAGACCCGGATAGTAAACCTTTGTCACGCCAGGGTGCCTATTGAGATAAATAGCAACTGCTGCGGCATTTTCTTCGTGCTGCTTCATTCTCACTGGGAGGGTCTCAATTCCCCGAAGCACTAGCCAGCAATCAAAGGGTGAAGCACAGGTGCCCATGGCATTCAAGAGGAACTGAACCCTCTCGGTCAGGTCATCGGTGGTTGTTACTGCGGCACCACCAACAACATCACAATGCCCACTTAGGTACTTGGTTGTGGAATGGACGACTAGGTCAACCCCATACTCAATCGGTCTTAAGAGATAAGGGGTAGCGAAGGTATTATCGATTACTGTCAGCAGTTTATGCTTTTTAGCAACATCAATCGCCATCTCTAGATCAGTAATATTCAGCAAAGGGTTAGAGGGGGTCTCAAGCCAAAGCATTCTAGTATTGGGCTTTATCGCCTGCTCAATCGCTTGACGGCTATTTATTCTCAAGAAGGTGAACTCAAGCCCAAAGTCGTGCATCACCCTCTGAAACAGCCGATAGGTCCCTCCGTAGACATCATCCCCAGAAATTACATGGTCACCAGCCTTGAGCAGGTGCATCACTGTAGTCTCAGCTGCCATCCCGGTGGCAAAGGCAAACCCCGCCTTTCCCCCCTCCAGTCGAGCAATTGTATCCTCCAAGACCTTTCTTGTTGGGTTTGCAGTGCGTGAATAATCGTAGCCCCTTGTCTTGCCCACATCCTCAAAGGCAAAGGTTGACGTCTGATAAATAGGCACCGAGATAGCGCCAAAAGCCTTATCCGGCCTCTCCCCGGCGTGAATAGCTAATGTCTCAAACCTCATATTCCTCCTCCTTCACTGAACTCCCGCTCAATCTCTTTCCTTCTCTCTTCTATTTCCCTAGTCGGGGTTATTATCCCGCTTATGCCCTCAAGCCTTCTCAGTCTCTCCTCCAGACTTTCCTGCTCCTTCAAGACAAGCCTTATCGCCTCCGCTACCGGGTCAGGTAACTTTCCGTGCTCTAAATCTTGGAGCGGTTCCTTGTCCTCCACGATCCTCCCTGGTATTCCCACCACCGTCGCCCCAGGTGGAACCGACTTCACCACTACCGAGCCGGAGCCAATTCTGGCGCCATCGCCGATGGTAATGGCACCCAGAGCCACTGCCCCGGCTCCAATCACCACGTTATTGCCGACGGTAGGGTGGCGCTTCTTCTTTTCGAGGCTCGTTCCACCGAGAACAGCACCCTGGTACATCAGCACGTCGTCCCCTATTTCTGCCGTCTCACCAATAACCACCCCTGCCCCGTGATCAATGAAGAACCGCCGTCCAATCCTAGCCCCGGGGTGGATTTCGATCCCCGTCAGAAAACGGCTGAGGTGAGAGAGAAACCGAGCTAGAAAACGGAGCCTGTGTTGCCAGAAATAGTGCGCGATACGGTGGAGCCAAAGGGCATGAAGCCCTGGATAGCAGAAGATGACCTCAGGCACACTTCTAGCTGCTGGGTCTTTGGCAAAGACCGTTTGGATGTCCTCCCTTAATATCTTAAAAAAGGCAGCCATCCTGTTAGCTTCCTCTGGTTAATCCGACCAACAAAATGCCGTTGACGCCCAGAGCAACCCCGATGACAATCATGAAAACCCCGCTACTTAGAACCACGGTGGTAAGGCCAAAGGCCAAAACGGCAAGATACAGGTAATTCTCCAAATTTATCGCCTGCGAGTAGGTCAGGTGTTTGGGGTTAGTTGGGTCATACCTGCCCCCCTTTAACAGGTCGTCGTACGTGGGGGCTATCTGGTGACGATGTTCCTTTACCATATCAGCCACCATCTGTGCCTCCTCGGCTGTATCAATTACGTTGCCTTTTGCCACCTCGTCCTCAGGGAGTAGGTACGTTACCTTCTCTATGCGCATTTGTGCCTGGACTAAGCCCTGCTTAGCTATTCCTTGGTAGATGAACACCGCCCCGAAGACCATGCTTATTGCCCCTAAAACCAGCACCAATATTGCCAGATATCGATTTATTTTTCCCATCTCTCCCTCCTTATTCTTTCTTTAATCCTCTTCTGTTCCTGGAAAAGCCAAGTGGATAGATAGCGCTCACCGGTGTCAGGCAAAACCACCACGATAAGCTTGCCAGCATTTTCCTGTCTTTTGGCTACCTCCAGTGCTGCCCAAGTAGCGGCACCTGAGGATATGCCCGCCAGAATTCCTTCCTCTCTGGCTAACCTTCTTGCCATTATTCCTGCATCCTCATTGGTAACCTTAATAATTTCATCAACCAAGTCCAATCTCATAACCTCAGGAATAAAACCAGCACCAATACCTTGAATCTTGTGTGGCCCTGGCTTTCCACCAGAAAGAACGGGAGACTCTGCAGGCTCGACAGCAATAGACCTAAACTCCGGTTTTCTTTTCTTTAGCACTTCGGCTACGCCTGTAATCGTCCCTCCCGTGCCAACGCCAGCAATCAGTACATCTACTCTGCCACCGGTGTCTCTCCAAATCTCCTCAGCAGTAGTCTCACGATGAATCTTAGGATTAGCTGGATTCTTGAACTGCTGAGGCATAAAGTAACCAGGGTTTTCCGCTACTATCTGCTCAGCTCTCCTGACAGCACCAGGCATGCCTTCAGCACCGGGAGTAAGCACTAACTCAGCACCAAAAGCAGCCAACAGCTGTCTGCGCTCAATCGACATGGTATCAGGCATTGTAAGTATCAAACGATAGCCGCGAGAAGCACATACAAATGCCAGAGCAATCCCAGTATTACCACTTGTAGGCTCTACTATTACCGTATCTTTGGCTATCAATCCCGTCTCTTCGGCCACCTGAATCATGGACAAAGCGATTCTATCTTTTACGCTGTGGCAAGGATTGAAAGACTCAAGCTTGGCTACAACCTCCGCCTTGGCACCTTCCGTTATCTTGTTCAATCTAACCAGGGGAGTGTTGCCAATAAGTTCAGTAATATTCTTGGCAACACTTTCCATCTCGTTCGCCTCCTGACTTTTCTCAATAAACCTGCCCCAAAGCTTCTTGAACTATCTCACCATCTCTCAAATGAATAACCTTGTGAGCAGTTCTCGCTAGTTCCGCGTTATGAGTGACAATAACCAAGGTAAGCCCTTGACTGTTTAAGTTTTGGAAAAGCTCAAAAACCTTATGAGCGGTGATCGAATCTAAATTCCCGGTTGGCTCATCTGCCAATATGATTTTTGGTTCATTTACGAGGGCTCTGCCGATAGCCACCCGTTGCATCTCACCACCACTTAGCTGACTGGGTAAATGGTCAGCTCTAGCTTCAAGCCCAACCAATTCAAGAATTTCGGCTACTTTTTTATCTTTGCAACGATTGTTCCGACTAAATAGAAGAGGTAACAATATGTTCTCGCGTACTGTTAGAGTCGGCAGTAGAAAGAATTGCTGAAACACAAAGCCTATATTCTCACGCCGCAACTTAACCAGGTCTTTTTCCTTGAGGCCGCTCGTTTCAACACCATTCAATCTCAAGCTGCCTTTTGTCGGAGTATCCAGACAGCCGAGAAGATTTAATAATGTCGTTTTTCCAGAACCGGAGGGCCCTAGAATAGCCAAGTATTCGCTCTCTGCTACTGCAAAACTAACATCCTTAAGAGCACGTATTACCTCGCTACCGCGATGGTATATCTTAGTTAACCCCTTTGCTAGAATAGTTTCTTCTTTCATTCCAGATTACTCCGTATGGCTTCCATGGGTGTTAGCCGTGATGATTTAATCGCCGGGTATATCCCACAGACAAATCCGATAATGACGGAGAATAATAAACATAAGCCAATCAACCCCGGTTCCGGCGTCATGAGCCTGCCAGCTGGCGAATAGGGGATTATTCCCTTGACAAAACCCTCTATCAAGCTGGAGCCTAATGTCGAGAGCAGCAGACCGACTACTCCGCCAATAACGGTAATAAATAGCGTTTCAATAAGTATCAGCCTGCCAATATCCGTCCCAGAAGCTCCTACGGCTTTCATCATCCCGAATTCCCTCGCCCTTTCGTTAACAGACATGAGCAGTGTATTCATTATGCCTACGGCACTTATGATGACAGCCACAGCGATAACTGACATCAGAAGCGTTCGTGCCGAACCTACTACATTCATAATGGTGCCCATCACCTGTGTCATGGTTACAACCTGGATATCAGGAATCTCCTCTAGTTGGCTGGAAATATCAGATATCCTGGAAATATCGCTCACCCTGATAGCTATTGTTGTTATTTGGTCAGGCTTATCAAAGACCCTTTGTGCAACCTGAAGAGGCAAGAAGTGGAACTCATCATCCTGTGTGCCTGTCCTCTCCAAAATGCCAACAATAGTAAACGGCATGCTATCTGGTCCGAAGGGCAACACATCACCTACATCTAATTTTTCTTTATCTGCCAGGCTTCTGCCAATTACCATTGCATTGTCTTCAGACTGTGAGAAAAACCGCCCCTCGACCTTCCACCAAGGCTTTAGGCGAAGCATGTCATCAATATTGATACCATACACAATGTGCGGCTTCTCATCTTTGTAAAACTGGTGCAGGAGCATAGGGCTAGCGACTTCTATACCAGCGATTTTCTTCGCTTCCTCGAGATCTGAACTCGACAAATATTTCGGTATGACACCACCATGGATAATGAGTGAGGCAGCCTCGTAAGGACACCCTTTGGGCACCGCCAAAATATGGATACCTAGACTATCAAGTTCACCGCTCAACTGTTTTTCATAACCGGAATTAAAAGACAAAAGGCTAAAGAGCACAGCGATGGCAATAGCCACACCGAGTACGGTCAAGATTGTCCTGCCACGTCGCCGTAGCAGATTCTTTATAGCCAGAGTGACAAAGTTCATAATAATCCCCTCTAAAATTCCACCTTCTTGCCAATAATATATGTATTGCCACTGGCACAGACTACTTCTCCGTACACCGTTGCCGTAGCTCCTCTTTTTTGTGGTATCACCAAGTTGCTCGGTCTCAGGTCAACATATATAGTTCCTGTGCCATCATTCAGGGTAAACCAACAGCCGGCACCACACTCAGAAATAATTTTCCCCTTCACCACAACCACTTGACCCTTATAGACATTGGGGTTTGTCAATATATTGCTTATTCGCACTATCCTAGTGTTTTCCTCCCGTTTAGGTGGCTGGGGTGTCTCTGTTTTTGGCGGTTGAGATGTGTATGTTTGAGTTGAATTTGAATCCTGTACAGCAGACACATTATTAGGCACAGTATTTGCATTCCCTGTCGAGGAGCTAGGAGTAGCTCTGGATTCACTGCAACTCAGTAAACCCAGCAGCAAGCTTAACGCCAGCACAGAAACCAAAACTAATACCAAACTTTTTCGACTCGCTAACACTTTAACCTCCTGACTGTTATTATTTTGTTTTGCTGCCCTAGTCACCTGATGACTCGGTTAGGCATTGACCAAATGATATCAGGCATGTATGAAAGTATCGCAAAAATTATTTGAAGTTTTTACGGAAAAACCAGTGCTAATATATTCCCCTCGTCAGTTTAAGTAATGCTGCCCCGATACTACAGAGGCTAATCCCCACCATGACCATAAATGCACCAACAGCCACAACTACGGTAGTAAGACCAAAGCCAAAGACAGCAAGATGCAAATAGTTCTCCATATTCAAAGCCTGTGCATAGGTCAAGAGTTGGGGATTCGCTGAGTCAAAGCAGCCTTCGCCCAGCAATTCCTGGTAACTGGAAGCTATTGTTCGGCGATGCTCTCCTATCGTGCTAGCAATAGCTTGTTCTTCCTCTGGGGAATCAATCACTTCACCAGCTTTCACCACGTTTTCGGGGAGGACAAAAGTCACCTTCTCCAGCTGCATCACCTCCCACATCCATGTTTCCTTTTCAATTCCCTGATAAATGAATGCTGCACCTAGGATAACGGAAACTAGTGCCAGAGCCAGTACCACCACCTCTAAATGTTGACTTATATGTATCATGTTCCTATGCCTCTTAGTTTCCTGTAAACCTTCACGGAATCTTCGCCCTTGCAATCTTTTCCAACGCTTGAAGTGTAAAGGAAATCTCATCATCAGTATTGAATTGACTCGGGCTTAGTCGTACGGTACCCAGCGGCCAAGTGCCCAGGGTCTTATGAGCTGATGGAGAACAATGAAGCCCCGTTCTCACCTTAACATCAAAAGCCTGGTCAAGAATGATACCCACTTCCGCTGGCTCATATCCCTCAATATTGAAGGAGACGACAGGCGCCTGCTTAGTCCCGTCTTTGGCCCTGTAAAGAGTTACCCCCGGTATGTTGGACAACCCTTCTATCAGTCTACCGGTCAAGTACTGCTCATGAGCGCTAATTTTTTCCAAACCTTCACTGAAGATGTACTTCAGCCCGGCACCGAGCCCACTGATGCCAACACTATTTAGGGTACCGCTTTCATATTTATAGGGTAGGACAGCTGGCTGTTCTTCTTGCTCAGAAAATACGCCAGTGCCACCCTCGCGCAGCGAATCCGGGTCAACACGGCTGCCCACATAAAGCCCTCCGGTACCTGGAGGACCAAACAACCCCTTGTGCCCGGCGAAGGCAAGCAAATCGATGTTACTCGCTTGGACATCAATAGGATACTTGCCAATCGATTGAGCTGCATCTACCATAAAGATTAGGTTATGCTGTCTAGCAATCATTCCATATTCCTCAATAGGTTGGATAACACCGGTTACATTAGAGGCATGGATAACCACTATCAACTTGGTCTCTTCAGTTATCGCTCCCTCGATATCCCTAGGCGACACGACACTTGTCTCAACCGAAGTTGGTATTCTGACAACCTTGACTCCTTGCCGCTCAAGTTTTCTCAGAGGACGAACTACGGAATTATGTTCGATACAGCTAGTAATAACGTGGTCTCCTGGTTTAAGCAGCCCCTTAATCCCTACGTTTAGGGCATCTGTGCAATTGAGGGTAAATATAATTCGCTCCTTCTCTGGGGCATTTATGAGGCGGGCAATAAGCATCCTCGTTTCTTCAACCATCTCCGCAGCCGCTAGAGACATGCTGTGACTACTACGACCCGGACTACCAGCATTCTTTCTCAAGAACTCGTCCATGGCCAGATAAACGCTTTCTGGCTTAGGCCAGGAAGTGGCCGCATTATCCAGGTATATCATAGTCTTTATCCTTTAGCCCCTATATATTTGTTATAAAGCCCTAGAGCTAACAACTCATCATTGGTGTTCTTAACAATCGCGCGACCGTCGGGGAAAACAACCATCTCATGAGAATCACTAGCAAATCGCAACATAAATTCGTTGTAGAAAACCTGCCCTATCGAGTTTAAACGTTCTGCCAATTTTTCTAGAGAGATGTTCTCCATTTTGGGATTTATAACCTGAACCGCATTCTGACCACAAAGTGAGGTAACCTTCATGCCAAACTTGCCTTCCAGGAACTCGTATTTACCATGGCAGGCGGGACAACCACTGCGACGACTGATTCTTAAACGATGAAAAGTGCCTTTCCAGACATCAACAACCATGTGGTCTCGATTGATACCCTCGGCGCCAACCAGTACCTTCAACGCCTCCACAGACTGGAGTGAGCCAACGATAAGCGGAGCAGGGCTGATCACACCAACAGTGCCGGCAGTGTAAACCGTCCCACTGCTGAACAGGCTGGCAAAAACACACCGGAAACAAGGAGTCTCACCGGGAATTACATCAAAAGTCATTCCACGTGAGGCAACAGCTTCTCCATAAATCCACGGGATCTTATGTTTTAACGAGACATCGTTAATGAGAAAACGTGTTTCAATGTTATCTACCCCGTCAAGAATTAAGTCCGCACCGCTGATGAAATTCTCGATATTGGTGTAGTTTATATTGGCGACCATTCCTTCGATTCTAACCTCCGGATTCACCTTTCTCAGATGCCGTTCTACTGCCACAGCTTTCGGTAACTGGTTCTTTATATCAGCCTCATCAAGAACGATATGGCTCTGCAAATTGTGGCTCTCTATGAAATCTCGATCTACAATTTTGACCTTACCCACACCAGCGCGCACCAGAGCATTTGCAACAACTGTTCCCACCGCCCCACAGCCGATGAGCACCACACAACCACCGCCCAATCTCTTCTGCCCTTCCTTGCCTACATCGGTGAAAAGCGTCTGTCTTGCATACCTGTCAGTCATAGAAGCCACTCTCTTTCTTGTTTACATGCCTTGCCTAAACTACTATCGGGAGCTTATATGTAGTACATCTTCTCAGCAGGGAGCTCCTTCCTTCTTTGACGCTCTACCAAGTCCTGCAATGTTGTAGATTCCAAAACATCATCCACCGCCTTTTTCATTTCGGCCCAAATATCTCGAGTTACACAAGAGCTGGCACGAGGACAGGTGCTGGGGGCATCAAGACAACCAACCGGAGCAGTGGAACCTTCAAGTAGCCCAATCACCTCACTAAGTCTTATTTCCTGAGGAGGCTTGACCAACCAGATACCACCTCGAGCACCACGCATGCTCTTCACTATCCCCGCCGCCATGAGAGGTCTTATCAAGTGCTCCAGATACATAACTGAAACCTGTTGGTCCCGAGCTATGTCCTTTAATTGCACCGGTCCTTCCCCCCGGCGGAGAGCCAAATCTAAAAGTACCCTAGTTCCATATCTCGCTCTGGTAGAAAGCTTCATCATTTGACCGCTTCATAGTCGACTAATATGCTCAACGAAGTATACAATAGTAAAGAGGCTTTGTCAAATCCCTACGCCCGAAATTGTTGAGCAATTTTTTAAAAAATTTTCCTAAAAAGCCCATCTTCGCCTTTAGCCAGATAGCCTCAAAGCTGTTATACTCAGGAAAAGCTAAGGAGGTTTAAATATGCCAAAGGTGAGATGTGAGAAAACCACCCTCTGGACTGCACCCCTATGATTGGACGGGTAGGGTTAGGAAGGTCCGGCGGGGTAATCCG
>FWPV01008058.1_pt1 | contig 18682 bp, 18 predicted proteins | sample 2228371 | NCBI WGS metagenome assembly FWPV01 (sample SAMEA103939776, study PRJEB20133) | metagenome
AAAGGTACTGTTCTACTGAATTGAATTAGCCTGTATTTGCGTTATCGAATTGAAATGCCTTGTATTTGCGCAAAAATAAGGTGCCAGTCCTGTATAACCTCGCCGGCGGTTAGCTCCAACCGGCGGTTTTTTTCGCGAAATTCGTGTCCTTCGCGGCTGACAAGCATCCTTGGGTTTGGCAAGCTCAACTACAAGCTATATGTGTCCGCTCAGAACACCATATCATTTCTGGAATGAAAAGGCAATTGCCGATAAATCGGCACTTATTGAGACCGAGTGATCACAATGGTGATTATGTTTCCTGCTGGTCAACACCAATACAGATACTCATAAAAGTAGAAGTCCGCAATTTGTCACCAATAGACGCGATAAATGGAACAATTGCAGTAGAATCGAAAGTTAGCCCGCTACCTACTAATCGCCGGAAATAACATGATTGTGAGCATGTTCTTCCGAGCAAAAGTCTGGCAGTAATGGACTCAAAAGAGCGTCAGTGCAAATTGCTTGGCGGGTCGCACCCATGCACAAGGAGCGACGAAGATGTATACTCACTCAAAACTCATTTTCTATATTGGGGGAGCGGCTATCTTGATTGGTATCGTGATGTCTGCATGTGGCATTGCCAACCCCTCGACGACCCCTGCGACCGTCCCTGTTCCGTTGCCTCAACAAGTACCAATTCCACCTGCGCAAAGCATTGGGCAAATTGTAATGGGTGGCACCGCAGAAGGTGCAGGCGATTTTGAAATCTACAAGATCAACGCTGATGGAACTGGATTGGTCAATCTGACTAACAACCCGGCGCGCGATATGTTGCCTGCCTGGTCTCCAGATAAGAGCAGGATTGCTTTCACCTCCGACCGAGATGGCAAGACACAAATCTACCTCATGAATGCAGACGGTTCGGGCGTGATCCAACTGACCAATGATGACTGGGATAAGAGCATTCTTCGTTTCTCGCCCTATCTGTCCTGGTCGCCCGATGAGAAATGGATTGCTTTCACGGCAATCGTCACTGATAAGCCAGATATATTTATCGTCAAACCGGATGGCAGTGACTTGACAAACCTGACCAACAATCCCGCCGACGATGTTCGGTTCTACTGGTCGCCGGATGGCAAGCGCATTTTGTTTCACTCCAGCCGTGACGGTACTCCACAAATCTACGTGATGAACACTGACGGTTCAGCAGTGCGCAGACTGACAAATAATCAGGGAGTGGATGTCCCGGCAGGCTGGTCGCCAGATGGAAAGCAGATTCTGTTCTATTCGAATCGTGACGGCAATTGGGAAATCTATATCATGAATGCCGACGGCTCGGCACAAATAAATCTGTCGAACAACTCGGCATTTGATAACGATCCTGCCTTCTCGCCTGACGGAAAGCAAATTGCTTTCCGTTCCAACCGTGATGGTCACTGGCAATTGTATGTGATGAATCGAAACGGTTCATCACAGAGAAATATCTCGAATGGGGACGCCGACGATAATTGGTTCTGGTGGTCTCCGGACGGCACACAGATTTACGTTGCATCAACCTTGGGACAAGACCCACAGAATCTTAAGTGGAATGCCGCGATTATCAACGTAGATGGCTCAGGACAGAAGCCTTTCGCTTTCGGTAGTAACATTAACTGGAGACCCTGAATCGAAATGTCTCTTCCAATAGCGGTAAGCGGGCTAACACTGGGTTGCAGCCGATATTGCTCCGCTCCGTTACGCAACGCGGCTGAACCCGACCGTTAGGCAGCCAGACCCAATGCTGTACCTATTAATTCACTGAGATGAGATATGGAACAAACGAGAGGATATGCCCTACTTAGAATGCCACTCCTATTGCTCAATCATTATGAGGCTAATTGGTTTATTCAAAAAAATTCAGATTATCCGTGAATTAAGAAACGCTGTTCCATAAACCCTGTCATTATCTGGGCATCTCTCGTGATTCTCTATCTCCCTTACCTTCGCTCAAGTCGGTAATTCTGAGGACTGCCTGCGAACCCTGAGTCCTTTGCCGAATGAAGCAATCCCGCGACGATGCATGGGCTGCTTCATCGCGAAGGGCGCCCCTCGCAGCGACATTTTTTCTGTGAAAGCCCTCACCGCATCCCCGCCGCTAAGAACGCGGCGCCCCCTTCTCCTCTCCCGCCTAAGCGAAGCGACGGGAGAGGAGAAGGGGCAGGGGTAGAGGTGAGGGCTGATTTCCAATCCACTCCACTCCATTCTTTCGTATAATATATACGTATCCCACCCACCCAATCCCAGCGAAGGAGGCATCCCATGCCAAGCGGTACTGCCAAGGATGAGTATATGGACGCCAGCAACAACCTGCGCCAGTTCCAGAGCCTGCGCTTTGCCCAGCTCACCGTCTTCCTGGCGATCATCGGGGTAATTCTCAACCTGCTGTTTGGCGGCTCCGCCACCACCGTGCCTGCTCGGGTGTTCCTGCTCAAAAGCGCAGGTTTGATCCTCACCCTGCTGTTCTGGGTGCAACAAGAGCGCACCATGCTGTGGTGGACGCATTTCGTGCGCCGGGCTGCCGAGTTGGAAGAGGAGCTGGGCTTTAAGCAGTACAGCACTCGTCCGCCTTCCGGGATGCTGTCATCTTTTAGCGCCATGCGGATGTTCTTCATCCTTTTGACCCTGTTCTGGATCGCCAGCCTGATCTGGAAATTTTAACCGGGAGAGCCGCGACATGCGCTCGAACGACCGCCCGCACGTCACAATCAACGTCGCCATGACCGCCGACGGCAAGCTGGACACGGTCGAGCGCCGCGGGGCGAAGATCTCCTCCGCTCTGGACGCCGAGCGCGTCGACCGTATGCGCGCCGAGAGCGACGCCATCCTGGTGGGTGGACGCACCCTGCTGGGCGACGACCCGCGCCTGACGGTCAGATCGCCAAGCCTGCGCCAGGAGCGCCTCGCCCGCGGTCTGCCTGAGAACCCCATCAAGGTGGGGGTGGTCAGCCTGGCAAATCTGAAACCCGGGAGCCGTTTTCTTGCGGATGGTCCGGCGCGGGTGATCATTTTCACCACCGCCCAAACCAGCCAGGATCAGCTTGATTTCCTTCGCCAGCAAGGCGCACAGGTCTTCATCCTGGGCGAGCGGCGCGTGGACCTGACCGGTGCGCTGCAGGAGCTGAAGCGCCAGGGGGTGGAACGCCTGATGGTAGAGGGCGGCGGCTCGCTCAACGCCGAGCTGTTAGAATTGGGGCTAGTGGATGAGATTTATATCTACATGGCGCCGATGATCTTCGGCGGCGCGGATGCGCCCACCCTGGCAGACGGGGCTGGGCTGCCCCGCTCGCGGGCGATCTCCCTGAGCCTGGTCTCGCTGGAGCGCACGCCCGAAGACGGCATCTTGATTCATTACCTGGTGAACCAGGATTAGATTAAAGGAATAATAATGAGAAGCGAAAACAATATCCACAAACAAATCCGCGATATGTTGAACGCGGAGATCGAAGAGGGTTGCGCCAGCAACTGCCTGGAGATCGTCGCCCTGGCAGAATTGCCCTCCCGCTTTGGCGATTTTCACATCGTCGCTTTTTCGGATACGCGCGATGGCAAAGAACACGCCGCCATCGTCCACGGCATGCCCTGGCACCGTGAAGATGTGCCGGTGCGCCTGCATTCCGAATGCCTGACGGGCGACGCCCTGGGTTCGCTGCGCTGCGATTGCCGCGACCAGCTCGAAACTGCGCTGCGCCTGATCGGGAAAATGGAGATGGGCATCGTCCTCTACCTGCGTCAGGAAGGTAGAGGCATCGGCTTGACCAACAAAATCCGCGCCTACGAGCTGCAGGATACCGGTCTGGACACGGTGCAGGCGAACCTGGCGTTGGGTTTTCGCGACGACGAGCGTGATTACGGCATCGCTGCCAACATGCTGGACGCCCTGCGCATCAAGTCGGTGCGCCTGATCACCAACAACCCACGCAAAATCGAAGGGCTGCGCTCGCTGGGCGTGAAAGTGACCGGCAGAATTCCGCTGGTGATCCCGCCCAACCCCTACAACGCCTTCTACCTGGAGACCAAAGCCGTCAAGTCGGGTCACCTGATCGATACGCGCGGCTACGAGCATTTTCTGGAGCAGACCGACCATCCCATCGTGGAGGGCATGTCTGATGAGCAAATCGAGCATCTGCACGAGGAGGAAGCATGAGCCTGGAAAATCGAGTGGTGATGATCACCGGCGCCAACGGCGCCACCGGCAGGCTGGCGGCGCAGCGGTTCGCCCAACAGGGGGCGAGTCTGGCGCTGGTGGGCAGAAGCCTGGAGCACCTGCACGAACTGGCGGGAGAGCTGAACCTGCCGGATGAGCGCCTGCTATTGGAGACGGCGAATCTGCGCGATCCCCAGGCAGCGCGCCGCCTGGCGGGGGCTGTCCGGCAGAAGTTCGGGCGCGTGGATGTCCTGCTGCACCTGGTGGGCGGCTGGACGGGCGGCAAAACGGTGGCGGAGTTCGATTCGGGCGAGCTGGAGGAGATGCTCCAGCAGCACCTGTGGACCACCTGGCACATGGCGCAGGCTGTCGCCCCGCTCATGGCGGAGAACGGCTGGGGCAGGATCATCGCCATCTCCTCGCCGCTGGCGCGCCACCCCAGCGCCAAAAGCGCGCCATACGCCATCGCCAAATCCGCCCAGGAGACGCTGCTGATGACCCTGGCGCAGGAGCTGCGCGATTCCGGCGTGACCGCCAATGTGCTCCAGGTGCGCGCCATCGACGTGGGGCACGAGCGGGAGAAGAATCCCTCGCAGAAAAACGCCTCCTGGACGGCGCCGGAGGAGATCGTGGCGGCGGCGCTCTACCTGTGCTCCGACGAAGCGCAGGTGGTGACCGGGGCGCGCCTGCCGCTTTACAGCGGCGTCTGACTCTAGCGCATCCATATACCCGCACGCAGATGAAAGCGATAACTAGCAGCGTAGTCTGCTCGCTGGTGTGGTGGCGCGGTTTAGCAAAATCCCTTCCAGCCTCCCCACCAGATGGAGTTGGCTCAGGAGCGTGATGGCATGGAATCTTTCCGTGTATTTATTGAAACTGGCAGTAAGAAGACCTTCGCCGGCGCCCTGGATTACCCGGGCTGGTGCCGCAGCAGCAAGGACGAAGTCTCCGCCCTGCAGGCGCTGCTGGATTACGCCGGGCGCTATGCCCGGGTGTTGCACCTTGCGCAACTCGCCTTCAAACCACCCTCCACAAGGGACGATTTCGTGGTCATTGAGCGTTGCGCCGGGAACACCACCACCGATTTCGGCGCGCCCGATAGCCGCCTGGAAACAGACCTGATGCCGCTCGAAGAAGATGAATATCAACGGCAACGCGCCATCCTGCTCGCCTGTTGGGACACGTTCCGGGATGCCGTTCAAAACGCCCAGGGCAAAACGTTGCGCAAAGGTCCGCGCGGCGGGGGCAGGGAGCTGGCGCAGATCGTCTCCCACGTGCTGGAAGCCGAGCGGGCGTACCTGAACAAACTGGGCTGGCAGCGCAAGGTCGAGGGGGAGTCAACTACAGATGAAGCATTCACCACTATCCGCCAGTCGGTGCTGGAGGCAATCGAAGCCAGGCGCAAGGGGGAGCTACCCGACGTGGGTCGGCGCGGAGGGGTGATGTGGACGTTGCGCTTTTACACCCGCCGCTCCGCCTGGCACCTGCTGGATCACGCCTGGGAGATCGAAGACCGGAGCGTGTAGGTCTTTTGCCGCGAATTGGGCGAAAAATGCCGGTCCCAACCGGCGTCTGGTGCGAAGGAAACCCGCTTGGGGTTTAATCACGTTTTCGCCATATCCGCCAAAAATAGCGCCGCCGGATCGTGAAAATATTCCTTAATCTTCCTCTTCCGAATAAATAGTATAATGTAGACCTTAATAGTGGGATATACAATCAGCTTCTCTATACCCCAAAACCCCAATCCAGAAAGGAAAATTGAATATGTTCAGTAAGGCGTTATCTGTACGTCTTGGTTCGCGGCTGGGCATTGCCGTGCTGCTCCTGGCATTGCTTGCCGTCCCCTTGTTGAGCGCGCTCCCCGCCCAGGCGCAGTCGGGATGGGAAGTGGTCGCCAGCGGGTTGAACAATCCCCGTGGTCTGGCGTTCGGTCCCGAGGGCGCCCTGTATGTGGCGGAGGCAGGCACTGGCGGGAGCGATTGCTATAACCCCGATCCCGGTGACCCGACCTTCGTCATCTGCGCCGGTATGACCGGCTCGATCACCCGCATTTACCGCGGCGCGCAAACGCGCCTCAACAGCATGGCTTCTCTGGCTGGTCCGGAGGGCTTCGGCGCCATCGGTCCGGTGGATATCTCCTTCCAGGGGCGCGGCGGCTCTTTTGTCATGGTCGGCTTGGGGGCAGATCCCGCCGTGCGTGACTTTCTGGCGCAGAATTTCAATCCCATCTTCGCCAACTTCGGTCACCTGGCGCAGATGCCCGCCAGCGGCAAGTGGAAGAACATCGTGGATGTGGCAGCCTACGAGGGCATGGCAAATCCGGATGGCGGCGAGGTGGATAGCAACCCCTACGCGGTCTTCGCCCTACCGAACAAGCGCATCGTGGCAGACGCTGGCGGCAACGACCTGCTGCAGGTGAACGCCAACGGCAATATCTCCACTCTGGCGGTCTTCCCGGAGCAGATGGGCTTCGCCCCACCAGAGCTGGGCTTGCCCCCAGGCACCCAGATCCCGGTGCAGGCAGTGCCGGATAGCGTCGTGGTAGGTCCGGATGGCGCGTATTACGTGGGGCAACTCGCCAGCATCAGCGTGGATAGCGCCAAAATCTTCCGCATCCCCGCCGGCGGCGGCACCCCTGAGATTTACGCCGATGGCTTCACCGCCATCATCGACTTCGCCTTCGCCCCCGATGGCTCGCTCTACGTGCTGGAGATCTTCAAGAACGGTCTGCTGGCGGGCGAGTTTGGCGGCGACCTGACCGGTTCGCTCATCCATGTCGCTCTGGATGGCACCCAGACCGAGATCGCCAGCGAGGGTTTGTTTGCGCCCGGCGGTCTGACGGTTGGTCCGGACGGGATGCTCTACGTCTCCAACTTCTCCATCTTCCCGGGCATGGGGCAGGTGGTGAAGATTGACCCGGCAGGAGCGAGCGCAACCCTCAAAGCATCCCCCAGGATGCAGGCTCAGCCCAAGGGCAAGGGCGTCTTGTTCGGCGTGGACCTGAACCGCTTGCGCGGGCTGGTCTTCGACCAGAAGGTGTTCCTGCCCGACATCGAACGCTGATCTCGTCTCAGATAAGTTATTTCACCCACCGCGCGACCGGTCATCGGATTGCGCGGCGGGTGTTTTAACGGGTAGGGCAGGATTCCATCCTGCCGTCAAATCGGCGGCATCGAATGCCGTCTTACGCGCCAGCTCTTGACAGAACATTAGTTCTATTATACAATATATATTAAGATAAATAACATCCAATTTACCAAAGGAGACAAACCCCATGAACCGCTTTACCCATTTTGAGCTGGCAACGGATGATTTAGAAAAAACCGCTACCTTTTACCGTGAGGTGTTTGGCTGGCAAATCCACAAGTGGGAAGGACCGGTAGATTACTGGCTGGTGACGACCGGCGATGAGAGTACACCGGGGATCAACGGCGGACTGATGCAGGCAGGTGGGGGTTTCAGCGGAACGATCAACACCATCCAGGTTGATGATATAGATGCCGCCCTGGCGAAGGTGCTGGCAAACGGCGGAGAGATCACCATGGAGAAGGGGGTTATCCCGGGCGTGGGTTACCTGGCATATTTCAAAGACAATTCTGGGATTATCGTCGGTTTGCACCAGCCAGACCCAGAAGCGGGGATACAAGAGTAATACCGAACACAACCCTCTGTTGAAAACGGCGTCTGGTGTGATTCAAACCTGCTTGAGCGGGTTTGAATCATCCAGGCGTCGCATTCATTCGACGCAGGTGATGTAAAAGGACTGGCAGTGCTTGGTCGGTGAGAGTTCCGGTGAGCCCAACAAGCCAGCACTGCCAGTCCTGCGCGCTCCGGGGATGATGAGGGCAAGACAACCCTCACCCCGCCTGCCGCCGATTGAAATCGGCGTCTGATTTTCCAAAACCCGCTTTTGAACATTAACAAATTATTCCGACAATAAACCGACATAGTGAAGCAAGGCAGGCGATCCATTCTGAAACTGGTCGAGGAAATGCGCTACTTTGCGCCGCAGCTCATCCAACTGATGAGCCAGGCGGTGCAAGTGTAAGACTTCTTGTTTTAGCCAGCGCCATAGCTTTTCAATCGGGTTCAACCAGGAAGCATAGGTGGGTAAGAAAAGAGCTGTTAACCCATGCTCAGCCAGGGCAGCCCGCACTTCTGGCAAAGCATGCACCGGCCAGTTGTCTTGGACGAGGTAGATGATCTCGGCAAGTGGATAAGCTGCTCGCACCTGAGCATAGAAGAGCGGCAATTCGTCCTTGCCAATCTTGCTCCGTTGGCGATAGTCGACTTGGCCGCTGACCCCATTCAGAACGGCAGCCAGCCGTGTGCGGGTGTTGTAGCCTGCGATCTGACGAGCATAGGGTTGCCTGGCACCTCGAGGGTGATAAGCCGGAGCTAGACTGGGCTGACGGTAGTAGGTGAGTTCATCCGAGAACAGCAAGACGACCCGTTCCGGCTCTGCCAGGGCTTGGGCATACGCGCCCAAGATGGTCTGCCATTTGGCTCTGAAGTCCGGATCGGGACTACGCACGAAGTTCAGGGCTTGCTTACGGCTAATGCCTAAGCGTTTCAATAGGTACCACACACCTGGATCGGTATAGCCCTGCAACCAAACGACGGCGCTCCCAATGTCCTGCAAACGCCAACGACTACGCACCCCGCTATCGTTGCCCGGCGGTTGGTGCAGCAGCCACTCAAGTTCGGCTTTGGCGCTCTCCCGAGATCGAGGGGGAAAAAGCCGCCTTGCGACCCTGCCCCGGCTTCTGCTTGAGCCCTTCCAGTCCCTCAGCCAGATAGCGAGAGAGCCATGCCGATACCGTTGTGCGATGGGCGCGCACACGCCGGTCCTTGGCTACTTCATAAGCAGCCTTCCCATCGGCAAGTAGCAGCAATGCCCAAGCCTTGCGGCGTAAATGTGGTCTGGGTGGGTTCTTGACCCATCGCTCCAATTGCCTACGCTGTTCTGCATCGAGATCTAGCTTTAATTTAGTCGGCATCGCTTCTCCTTCTCCTGGGTTAGGTTTATTGAAGCTTACCATTGTTAGTTTAATTTGTTAAGGTTCAAAAATCGGCGTCTGATTTCACGAAAACCCGCTTAAGCGGGTTTGAACCTGTCAGGCGTCGAATTCATTCGACGCTGATTTACGATCGCTTTTCAGCAGATTCTATCCTGCCTTTTGATGATTGCCCAATTGCTCTAACAGCAGGCGCGTCGCTCGCGCCACATCCTGCACTGCCTGCTCGAAGGCTGCCTGATTCGCCCTGGAGGGCTTACGGTAGCCGCTCACCTTGCGCACGTATTGCAGCGCCGCCAGATAAATCTCCTCCTCGCTGGGGAGATACCCGATCTGGCGCAGTTGTTTGATATTGCGGCACATGGCGACCTCCTATCTGCCCGTGTCTTTGGTTTTGTCTCTGCCGGGCATGCGCAGCCTCCCTGCCCAACCCTTGAACCGCTGCCAGATTCCCGGCGGCTGCTCAGGCTCTGGCGGCAAGGGGGGCGGCTCCAGGATTTTGCGGTATGTGTAGCGAAAGATCAGGTTGCCGGTGGCGATGACCGGGGTGGCGAGGAGAGCGCCGAGGATGCCAAAAGCCAACGCCCCCGCCAGCGCGCCGATCAACACCACCAGCGGCGGCAGGTCCACCGCGTCTCCCATCACGTAAGGCACCAGAAACTGGTTCTCGAGGAACTGGATCAGGACATAGGCGCCCAGCACCAGCAGGGCAAAGGGCAGGGGCGGGATGGCAAAATGGGTCGAGCCGAAAAGCAGGGCGAACGCCACCGCCGGGATGGCTGCCAGGGTCGGACCCAGGCTGGGGATCAGCTCCAACACCCCGGCAGTCACCCCCAGGAACAACGCCTGGCGCACGCCAAGGATGGAATTGGTGATCCAGGTGACAACGCCCACGATCATCATCAGGGTCAACTGCCCCCGCAGAAACGAGACCCAGGTCTGGGAGATGGTCTTCCCCAGAGCGGAGAGTTCGGGCTTGTAGGCTTCGGGGATGAGGTCCGGGTACCAACCCGGGATGCTGGGCGCGGCAAGCGACATGTGCAGGGCGATGAGCAGGGTGAAGAGGATGCCGACCAGGAGCGAGATGAGCGGGTTGAGAATGCCTGCCAGGCGGGGGATGATTTGCCCCAGGCTGATCGCCCCACCCCCAGGGATTTGGGCTGTTTCGGCGAACTCTTCGAGGTTCTCTTGGAGCGCCTTGAGCAGCGCGCCCAGGGTGGTTTCGAGAAGCGGACTATCCAGGACTGCCTGGCGCGCCTGAGCGACGTCTGCCGCCAGGTCTGCAGCGAGCTGTTGAAAATCTATGGCGAGGATGAAATTAACGGCGTCGATCAGGTTGGGGATGACCAGCAAAATGACCGCAACCAGGATCACGATCACGCCGAGATAGGTTAACACCACCGCCAACGCCCACCGTCCGCGCAGCAGATGATCGAGGGAGCGGATAAAGGGGTGGATGAACAGCGCCAGCAAAGCGCCGGTGATGACCAGGGGGATCGCCCCGCGCCCGATGTAAAGCACCGCCAGCGCCGCCAGGAAGAGGGCGACCGCCGCGATGTACTTGGTAGGTGTGGTCCAGCGCGTGGACGCCGCTGCCAGGGAGGTCTGCTGAGTGGAGAGGTTGGTTGCCAGATGCGCCCGGGTTGGGGTTGGCTGGAGGGTGGCGGACGGGGAAAGCGTATCAGGCGCGCCGGTGGAGGTGGCATGGGGGCGCAGCCTGCGCCGTACGAGGATACTGAAGGCTGCCAGGGCAATCCCGACCAGAGCGCCCAACGAAAAAGTCATCATTTTATCGGATGGTTGTCCGGTTTTCATACGGTCTCTGCTTGATGCTGCCGGTCTGCCGGTCCTCAATCGAGAGGTGGAATAGCTTTGTTCGGATCGCGCGCTTTGGATCTGAAAACCTTCTGCCAGGCGAGAATCCACATCAGCAATAATAACATTGACCAGTAATAGGAGGAATACCAAAACATGATCTCACGCTTGGCGAGATAGGGCAGGTTCACCAACAGCAGAGCGAAGAGACCCGCTGCGCGGTTTTGCTGAAATAATGGGATGATGCCGACCGCCGTCAGGGTTAACACGCTGTTGCCGGAAAGATAAGGCGCCAGCAGCATCGAAGATGCCACCAGTAGGGTGACATGCTGCCATCCTAAAATCCCTTTGGGGGGCGCATAAAGCAGGCTGCCCAATGTCAGCAAGAACAGCGCCGCCCATGCGCCTCCAATCAACCAGACGGGCGCCCCAAGCCGGCTGAGCGCCGCCGCCAGGGTGATGTCAATGAGGGAGCCCCTGCCTATTGTCGAGGCTAAACCGATCGCGTCCCTGGCATCTCCCCGTATGGCTTGTAGCCACTGCCCACCCCATAGCAGCAGGCTGAGGGCGACCACCCCGCCCAATACCAAGAACATCCGGCGCTGATCGCTTCTCGACCAGCGCTTCCAGACCAAGAACAACACCACCAGACACAGCAACCAGGTCTCCTGGAATTTGATGCTGGCGAGCAATATGCCCAGGGCGAGCGCCAGTGGTCTCCGGGCGTTGTAGCTCAGGATGATCAGCGCAACGCCGGCAACGACGAAGGCTTCCAGGTTGCCATCCGCCAGGTTGCGCAGGGCAGGGAAGGATAGCACCAGCAGCAGGATGCTGAGCAGGTCCAGTTTGTTATTTCTCAGGCGGGGGACGCTGAAAATCAACAGCAAGGTGGAGATGAAGCTGATCACGCCCCAGCTCTCTCTGAAGGGCAGAAAGCTCAGCGGCAGCAGCAACCATAACACCCAGGGAGGGTTGTAGAACCCGCCGATGACCTCACCCGTACCGCCGTAGGTGATCTTGCCGTAACGGACACTCTCCCAGAAGATGCGCCAGTCCAGCCCCAGGCTGGTATTTTCAACCGGCAGCAGGCGGAATGCCAGGATGAAGAGAACGCCGGTGATCAGAAAGCTGACCGTGGTCAGGCAGATGGCGATGATTTTTTGTCGGTCTGGTGGCTGACGAGAAAGCATAAGTCTGGATGGCGCTGAGGCTGACGGCTGCTTCATTACTGACAACGATAACCAATTGGAGGTGGGATAATCATATCAGGCTTGGCGCAGCGTGTGGGGGCAGCTATCAATTCTGATGAGCGCAAGCAGAAGCGCGCCAAAACCCCGCCTCCCCCCGATTGGCGGGGGTAAGGCGGGGTATATGGTTGGCAATCCAAAACTCTACTCGCGTTCGATTGTGGGCAGATACAGGCGGCTGCCGATGAAGATGTTCAGCGTCGTCTGCCCGGTATTGCCGGCGCTATCCACGCCATACAGCGTCAGGGTATGCGCGCCGAAGCTGAGCAGGGGTTCGATCTGGGCGCCGGAGTCGATCGATTCGCCGTCAAGCTCCCAGTAGAGCGATTCGGGAGGCAGTTCGCCTTCCTCGGGGTCTAACCCGAAGCCCTGATAGACCAGGGGCTCCCCGAAGGCGGCTTCCGCCGGTCCGATAATCGCCACCAGGGGCGGGTTGTCCGCCACATTGAGCGGCGTATCCAGGTCATCCTGGGCGGTGCGGAAGCCATCCGAGGCGATGACGCGGAAGATCGCCTGCTCGCCGCCCACCAGATTGGCGGTGTCCACCACGTAACTGTCCCCGGTGATGTCCGAGGCGACCGGGTACCAGTTTTGTCCGTTGTCGGGCGAGTAGAGGATATCCACCGTGATCGGATCGCCATCGGCGTCGCTCGCCTCCCATTGGATGGTGATTTTCCCGGAGATTGCCCCAACCGCCTGGGCAGCGGTCGGCTCGATGAGGTTGATGACCGGCGGGTTGGGCGAGTATTGCCGCGAGGCGAGCACTTCCTCGCCGTGCTTGAGCACGATCTGGACTGCGTCTTTTTGATAGGGAATCTGGAAGTTGAACGGCACCAGGCTGCGCTGCCCGCCTTCGAGGTCTTCGAAGATCGCCCCGAAGGGCAGGTTGTACACCACCTCGCCCTGGCGACCGAGCGCCTGGATGCTGTACTCCCCTTCCAGCACCCCCTCGCTGGGGATGCCATGTTCAATCACCACCGGGTCGAGAGCGCCGCTGCCATCCGGCTTCACCCAACCGGAGACGTAGTACACCATCTGAATCTGGTTGATGCGCGCCAGCATGCGCTCCTGCACCGGGATGGCGAAGCGGTTGAACTGGTTCGTCCAGCGATAGGGCGAGACCCATTTGGTGGGAAGTTGCCCGGACTGGCAGTAGGACATGTAGTCGGGGAAGGTTGATGGGACCACCGTATCCTGGGTGGTCAGGTCTAGCCAGGGCAGGCGGGTATCGAAGCCCACCTCCTGGATGTCGTCGTTGGGGTAAGGCCACGCCGGGTCCGGACCGGTTGCGCCGCACCCATAGGGGTCGTGTCGCCCCCAGGTGCCGCTCGGATCGCGATCCAGGTTGTGGTTGATCTCATGCGCCATGGTCAGTTCGCGCGAGGTGCCGCGATAGCCGGCTGCCACGTAACCGTTGCCGTAGTACCACACCGGGTCGGATGTGCCGCCGCCGGAGGGGGTAAAGCCGTATATCTGGTCTGGGAGCTGGAACGGCGCTTTGCCGGTGATGAGGAACGAGATCACCCAAGCCAGCACCGCCTGACCGTAATAGGTGTTGAGCTTGGCGATGGCGTCATCCAGGCTGCTCACCACGCCGATGGCGGTCCAGTCTTTGCGGACGAACGTGATGTCTTTGACCGGCATCACCGTTTTCATCGCCGATTCCTGTGAAGCGATCTCGTCATTGCTCACCAGTACCGGCGAGCTGGCGCTGCCCATGTTGGCGCGCACAATCCAGACGACAGGCACGTCACGGGTTGAGAAGTTCACCGTAAAGGGCGTGGAGCTATCGGGATTGTCGAACCAGTCCTTGATACGGGCTTCGAAGGTGACCGAGCCGTGATCATCCCAGGTGTTGGGCAGCAGGAAATTGGCGGTCTTGTCCAGCTTGCTGCGGTCAATCGAGGTGGGGGCGTGGTACATCTGCGCTAATGGGGATCCGGGTTTATCCACGCCGCCGGAGCTGGCGTACAGGAATACTCTGGCGTACTGCGGGCTGGCAGAGCCGTTGACATCCACATAGACCCGGGCGGCGGTGGTCTTATCGGCGACCAGAGGCAGGGTGTTATCCCGGTCCTGGATCGCCTGGGTGATCTCGACGGCTTTGGAGTCCAAAACCAAGCTGGCGGCTGGATCTGGCAGAGGGAACAGCACCGGCGAGGGCGCCAATGAGACCTCGATCATCTGGCTGAAATCGTTCAGGGAATATTTGGGGATGTCATTGGTGAATGCGGGCGTGCCAGAGTTAACGCGCACGCTCATGCGGGCGTTGCCGCCGGCGTTGGTGTTGATTTCATCCAGGTCAATCGCCAGCTCCCACACCCGATGCTTTTTGCAGGAGACGCTGAAGGGATTGATGGTGAAGAAGAACGTGAAATCGCCGAAAAAGCAGCCAAATCCCTTCCCTCGGCTGGAATAGGTCTGGGGCTGGAGGGGGGTCGTCGCCCCGGGTTCGAGAAAATAGGCGTAGCGCATGTTGCCCGTGCTGGGGGCTAAGCCGTAGAGCAGGTCTTGATTGGCGTCAATCACCCCATCGCGGTCCACATCGAAGATGAGCCAGAAGTAGTCGTTGGCGTCTTCCCCCACGTCGTCGAGGACGTTCAGCAGCACATACAGGCGGATGTTATCGTTCAAGACGGTGATGTAGCCGTTCTCGAAGGGGACGCTGCTGGTGTTCGACCACTCGCCAAGGTTGAGTTTGCCGTCAATGGTGGGTGGGGTCGTGGCGAAGACGGCGTTCAGGGTGACGGATGCCGGGCTGGGCGCCAGGACTTTGAAGCCAGCCGGGTCGCCGCGCTCGGTGGGTTCGGCGACGTTGTTCTCGTCCGTCTCCTCGACGTTGGCGCAGGGGGTGTTGCCGATACCGTAGGTCTCGAAGTACAGGCTGCCCTGCCCGACCACGTTCACAAAGCGCAGGGTGAAGGTCTCGCTGCCGCTGACCGAGATGGAGCCAAAATTGACCGTAACCGGTTTGTAGGGAGTTCCGGAGCCGGAGGCGGGGATGCCGCTGGCGTTCACAGTGACAGTGGCGATTGGGTTGCCGATGAAACCGGTGGAGCGGCGCAGCTCGGCGGTGAAGGTGTAATTGCCCGCCACGTTGGCAGCCATGCGCACCTCCACCGACTTGAAGCTCTGGCTGACGGTGAAGCGGATGCCGCGCACATTCGCCAGGTCACCGCTGGTGCCGGCGGCGGTGCAACGCAGGATGGGGAAATCCTCGGGGGCGGCGGGCGCTGCCCGCGCCGGCGAGACGCCCACCAGGCTGGCAGGCGCTACCTGGACAATGAGGATTGCCAGGATCACGAAAAGGATCAGGATTCGTTTTGTTTTCATGAGAGTATCCTCCCTATGGGTTTAATTGGGTTGGCAAATCTGCGTATAGTATAGCGCTTGATAACCGCGCGCAATTCATGGCGGAGTGAAAACCACGCCAGGTTAGATTAGGTATCAGATTTCGTAAAGATTTTAGAGTATTGCCTCATCACCTCCCGTTGAATCCAGACAAGGATGAACTGTACATCGGGGGCGATCTCGCACCCGCACGACTGCCAGGAGATTGTGTGCGCGATGGGGAGGCGGCGCCGGGAGCGCTTGCGCCAGATTGGTTTGCTTAATTTTCGCGTAAAAAAGAGCGAATGTCAATTAATTATCGCCGCTGAGACCGGGGCTTTCACAAGAAAGAAATATGTCGCTGCGAGGAGCGCTCGGTGCGACGAAGCAGCCCTTTCTTCAGCGTGAGATTGATTCAGCCTCCTCAAAGGAGGTGATTTCCTTTCTCTCTAGAACAAATGTTTGACAAATCAGACTATCTTTGTTAGAATTACTTTGGATCGGAGGCGGCGATGTTATTGGGCAGCTTTCGACCCACACACCCCGCAAGGGATCGCCAAAAGGCTGAAGGAGGAACAACCCATGAGTGGAGTTCGTTTATTGGTCGGCACGCGTAAGGGCGGCTTCATCCTCACCTCGGATGAAAAGCGCCAGAAGTGGGAGATTAACGGTCCGCTGTTCGCCGGCTGGGAGATTTATCATATTGCCGGGTCTGCGGCAGACCCAGACCGCCTCTACGCTTCGCAGTCCAGCGGGTGGTTTGGGCAGGTGATGCAGCGTTCGGATGACGGCGGCAAAACCTGGGCGCCGGTGGGCAACGAGTTCAGGTACGAAGGCGACCCGGGTACGCACCAGTGGTACGATGGCAGCCAGCGCCCCTGGGGCTTCACCCGCGTCTGGTTCCTGCAACCCTCGCCGACCGAGCCGGATACGGTCTTTGCCGGGGTGGAGGACGCCGCCATCTTCCGCTCTCGCGACGGCGGCGTTTCATGGCAAGAGTTGCCCGGACTGCGCCAGGCAAAAGGGCATCTCTGGCAGCCCGGCGCAGGGGGGATGTGCCTGCACAAAATTCTGATCGACCCCCAGAACCCGGAGCGGATGTACATTGCCATCTCCGCGGCGGGGGCGTTCCGCAGCGAAGACGGCGGGGCGACCTGGCTCCCCATCAACAAAGGCTTGAAATCTGAATTTGAGCTGCCCGACCCGGATGCAGACGTGGGTCACTGCGTGCATAGCATCGCCATGCACCCCTCCCGCCCAAACGTGCTCTTCATGCAGAAGCACTGGGATGTGATGCGCTCCGACGACGGCGGCGACCTGTGGTACGAGGTCAGCGGAGATTTGCCGAGCGATTTCGGCTTCCCCATCGCGGTGCACAGTCACGAGCCGGAGACGATCTACGTGGTGCCGATCAAGAGCGACTCGGAGCATTACCCGCCGGAGGGCAGGCTGCGCGTCTATCGCAGCCGTAACGGAGGGGACACCTGGCAGGCGCTCACCCAGGGGTTGCCGCAGGAGAACTGCTATGTGAATGTGTTGCGTAGCGCGCTGGCGGTGGATGCGCTCGATGCGTGTGGGGTGTATTTGGGCACCACCGGCGGTCAGCTCTACGCCTCAGCCGACTCCGGCGATAGCTGGAACGCCATCGTGCGCGAATTCCCCCCGATTCTCTCGGTAGAAGCGCAGACGCTGCCATGATTCGGGTCGTGCTTCCCACCCATCTCTGGCGGCTGGCAGGGGTCAGCCGGGAGATTGCGCTGGAGGTGGACGATCCGGTCTCGCTTGGGGCGGTGTTGGACGCCCTCGAAGCGCAATACCCGGCGCTGCGCGGCACAATCCGGGATTATGCCAGCGGGGAGCGCCGGGCGTATATCCGCTTCTTCGCCTGCGGCGAGGACTGGTCGCACGCGCCGACGGATGCGCCCCTGCCGCAGGCGGTGGTTGCCGGCAAAGAGCCGCTGCGCATCGTCGGGGCGATGGCGGGAGGCTAGATCATCTAGTAGGTGACGACCCGCGGTAGAGCCTTCGCCTGCTCCACCCAGCTCTCCACCTGGGCGCGGGTGGGGAGCTGACGCACCAGCTTCTTGGCGGCGTTTGCCTTCTCCAGCGCCTCGTACAGATTGGCGGGGTTGCGCTGCGCCAGCTCGGGCACGGTATCCACCCCGGCTTCCTCGAGCAGGTCGGCGTACTCCTCGCCCACACCCTTGATGCGGAACAAATCGGCGTGGTTGACCCATTCCAGCAGCAGCTTATCGCTGATGCCGGTTTTTTCTGCCAGCTCCTGGCGACCCCTGGGGGTGCTGCCGGCTTCGAGCAGTTTTTCGACCGAGCGCACGCCCGCATTCTGTAGCGTTTGGGCGTACTTCTCGCCAATTCCTTCGATTTTGAGTAAGCTGGTCATGGGGGACTCTCCTTGAGATGATTTTGGAAGTGGTGCATATCAGTTTAATTATATGGGCAAACCCGGCTTGTGGCAATAATTGCCGGTCATTTGCACCAGGGGGCGGAGAGCGGACCGCCGAGGTCGCTGCGGATGATCTTCCAATGACGCCAGGGCAGGTCGGCGCTGATGCTGTCCAGAGTGATGGCGGCAGTGTGCGCCGCGCCGTCGGGGCAGGATATCTCCACCTGCACCTGGATGCGGGCGCGCCCGGATTCGACCACAGGCTGGCTGAGTTGCACCTCTTGCAGGGCGTAGGGGACACCCCACAGGCGCGAGAGGCAGATTTCGGAGCAGCCCGATTCGAGGTCCATATACGCCAGGTGATCCCAGCACGCCTGGGCGGTGCGGGGGTCACCCCGGGCGATGGCTGCCACATAGCTGCGGATGACCGCCTCGGGCGAGCGCTCGAAAGTGCCGGTGCAGGTATCGCGCAAGGCAGAATAGACGCCGAACGCAAGGCAAATCAGGCAGACGAACGGGATGCCGATCAAAAGCAGGCGTCGCCTGCGGCGGGCTGCCTGCTCGCGGTAGAAAGTATCAGACATGGGGATATTATAGTCTAGAAACCGGCGTGGTCTTGCTGGTTATGTGTGGGCTTTGATCAGGCGCTCGCCAATCAGGTACACCAAAGCATGATGGAGGATGGAGAGCAGCGCCATCGCCC
>FWPV01008059.1_pt1 | contig 18681 bp, 17 predicted proteins | sample 2228371 | NCBI WGS metagenome assembly FWPV01 (sample SAMEA103939776, study PRJEB20133) | metagenome
GGGGAGGGGGGCGCACCCCCCTCCCCCTCATACCCCCACCCAAAGTACGATATCCGGGAGGGAATCCGTGTTCAATTCAATGCCCCTATCGTAACCTGTATCGATCGTCCTCAGCACGATGGAATGGGACGGCGAGATGGACGACGCGACCGCTGGAGTTATAACGCACCTGAATGGCGAACAAGGTGTATTCCATAGCGCACCAGTCCAATACCACGGATAGGCGAGGGTATATCCTACTCAATGCCATTCATGAAGAGTCGTTGTAGAGGGCAAGGAACCGGTCCGCGCTCTTCTTCCAGGTGAACACGTCTTCCGCCGCCTGTTTTGCGTTCCTCCCCAGGATCGCGGCAGTATCGGGATGCTCCAGCAGGTCCGCAATCGCCGCGGCGACTCTCCGCGGCTCCGGCGGGACGAGAATGCCGTTCATCCCGCTCCGGATCGCCTCCGGGATCCCGGCGACCGGCGTGGCGACGATGGGTTTGCCCATCGCCATCGCCTCCAGGAGCGCGATCGGGAGCCCGTCGCCCAGGGTGATGTGCGTGTATACATCGGCAACCGCGAGCGGCACGAAGGAGTTGTCGACGTCGCCCGTGAAGAGAACAGAACCGGTGAGTCCTTCCCTCTCTGCGTACTCCTTCAACGGCTGCGAGAAGACACCCTCTCGGGTGGCGATGAGCAGGATGCCCGGATATTCCTCCCGCAGGAGCTTCACCGCCTGCATCAGCACCTTCAGGCCCTCCGCCTTGTAGCTCAGGGCCGTCAGCCCCAGGGCGAGCAGGACGGGGGATCGGCCCCCGATCCCGAACCGGGTGACGAACTTCCGGACCTCGCCGTCCGAGAACGAGACCGAGCGCGGAGCGCCGGCATAGGTGATCTGCGGATTAGGGTGCTTCAGGCCCCAGACCTCCCCAACGCGCTCCTTCAGGCGGTGGGAGACGAACGTGACCGCATCGCAGTTGTCGAGGAGCCTCTGGTAGAAGAAGCGGAACCGCGGTGAGAGCGGAGTCTCGGGTTCGGTATGGAAGGTCTGCACGACCCTGCAACCGCTCGTCTTTTTATGCACGATAGCGGGGAAGAGGGTGTGCCCGTCCGCCCCGTGCACGTGGACTGCATCCGGCTGGATCTGCTGCAGTGCCAGGAAGGCCTTCAGGGCGAACAGTTTCGGGTTCACGGGAAGACCGATCTGCTCCGGGTCGGATCCCACCCGGAATAGGACACGGACATCGACCGCCCGGGCCTGCAGCTCCTCGACCAGATTTGCGAGGAAGACCTTGATGCCACCACCGGGGCTCTCTTTCCAGTACTCCGTGACGATGGCGACTCTCATTGCTCGGGATGACTCACAGGCCGTATAGGGGATAAAGGTATTGCACATCCCTGTGCGGGGCCCTGCGTGGTCCAGCATGGATCATTTTCTGGTCCGGGCCGCTCCGGCAGGGATTACGGGTTGAGGTCCATCTTGCCCCCAATGGGGTTCGATGCACCTGCCGGAGCGAGGGGTGCGCCCGACATAATATATTCTCCTTCCGCGATCCATCTCGCGATGGTCGTCACCCGGCTGGCGGACGCGGGAGGGCAGATGCTGTTCGAACCTTTAAGAGAAGCATCCGGGATCGATAGCACGGGATACGTACCGAGAGTATCCGTCGTCATGCCGCTCTTCAACAAAGCGCGGCACGTCGGGGCGGCGGTACAATCTGTTCTCGCACAGACCGAGACGGACTTCGAGCTGATCATCGTCGACGACGGTTCGACCGACGGCAGCGCCGCGGTGGTGCGGCAGTTCGGGGATCCGCGAATCCGTCTGGCAACCCAGAAGAACATGGGAGCAGCGCATGCGCGGAACCGGGGAATAGCCGAAGCACGGGCCGATCTGGTCGCGTTCCTGGACGCCGACGATCGGTGGCTGCCGGAGTTCCTCCCCACGATCCTCCGCCTGCGGGCACGGTATCCCGATGCCGGCGCTTACGCCACCGCTTACTGCCTGTGCCGCCAGGATGGAACCCTGAGAGAGGCGGACCTCGCAGCGCTGCCGCCCGCGCCCTGGGAAGGGCTGATCCCTAACTACTTCCGAGCGGCCACACTGGGGGAGGGGCTGCTCACCGCATCCTCGGCCGCGGTCCCGAAAGAAGTGCTCGTCAGGCTCGGCGGGTTCACCGAAGGCGAGTGGTGGGGTGAGGATACCGATCTCTGGGGGAAGATCGCCCTCCAGTATCCGATCGCCTTCAGCCGGAGGATCGGCGCGGTGTACCAGACGCATCTCGGTGACAGAGTGTCCGATCGCGAGCAGCCGCTGGGGGACAACCCCTTCATCGCCACGGCGGAAGAGGCGATAGCGGCCGGAACCGTGGATCCTGTCATCCTTTCGGATCTTCAGGAGTATGTCGTCGCGAAGAAGCAGCTGCAGACCGCCGCCCGCAACATCCTCGCCGGCCGACCCGATCTGGCGCGGAAGCAGCTACGCCACTGCCGCACCCGCACGTTTGCGCGCGACCGTGATCGGCTTCTCCTGACTGCCCGCATCCCCGCTCCTCTGTACAAGGGGTATCGGGCGATGTGGAGGCTGCTGGGAAGGTAGGTTTGCCGCAATTCGCCGCATCCATCACCCTTTTATTCCTGCAGCAGCATCTGCGATGATGCCGAATGTGGCTCCAGGTTCGGGCTCTTGCCCGATCCGGTGTGCGGGGGATTCGAGAATGCAGGGACATATCGATGGCATGACGCACTCACCACGGGTATCGGTGATCATTCCGCTCTACAACGCGGGGCTCTTTATCGAGCGGGCCGTCCGATCTGTCCTCTCCCAGACCGTGCAGGATTTCGAGGCGATCGTCGTCGACGGGAATTCGGACGATCGCGGTCCCGCGATCGTGCGGGGTATGGGCGACCCCCGGGTGCGTGTGGTGCAGCAGCGGGGTAGAGGAGTGTCCCGGGCGCGCAACCAGGGCATTGCCATGTCCCGGGCTGACCTCATCGCCTTTCTGGATGCCGACGACGAGTGGCTCCCGCATCACCTCAAGACACTGCTCCGGCTCCACGAGAGATACCCCCGGGCCGGAGCCTGCGCGACGGCCTATCACGTGCATACGGCAGGAGGGAGAACGTTGCCCGCAGATATCAGGGGGCTGCCCCCTCCGCCCTGGGAAGGGCTGATCCCCAACTACTTCGAGACCGCCGCGATGGGAGACGGCCCGCTCATCACCTCCGCAGTAGCCATCCCAAAAGAGAAGCTCGCCGAGTTCCGGGGGTTCAGGACCGATGCCTGGTGGGGCGAGGATACCGATCTGTGGGGGCGGATCGCCCTGCAGTATCCGATCGCCTTCACCTGGCGCGCCGGGGCAGTCTACCACGCGGAGAACGCGGACAGCGCGGTTCACCAGGTCCGCGCCGTCGAGGATCACCCCTTCGCCGCCGTTGCCGAGGCGGCCCTTGCCGAGGGGGCGGTGCCTCCTGCCCTTAGGGACGGCCTGCAGGAGTACGTCGCGCGCAAAAGGCTCGAGACCGCCGAACGGAACACGCTGGCCGGTCGTCCCGATCTGGCGCGGCAGCAGCTCCGCGCCTGCCGGACGAGGCTGTTCCGGCGGAGGAAGATGAAGATGACGCTCCTGGCATGGATCCCCGCGCCGCTCTACATCCGCTGCCGTGCGGCAAGAATGTTCATGCGCAGATGGGCGGGGGAGCGGGCAGCAGAGAGCCTTCCGGCACCCCGGTGGGGGCGGTTCAGATGATCCCCATCTCGGCGAGCCGCGCGGGGAGATACTCCTTCGTGACGAAGTCCAGGCCCCGCGCCGCAAAGGCCTGCTGTTCGGACTTCAGCTTCAGCGATAGCTGGAGATCGATCTGGTACTTCCAGTACTTCGAGCCGAACCGGGGATCCGAGAGCTCGGACTTCAGCGCGTCCACGTCCTTCTCGGTGAGCCTGTCCGCGGGGAGATCGTAGTCGCGGATGTCGCTCGGCTGCACGCCGACGAACTGTGCCGAGGGCGTGGCCAGCAGCTCGGACATGTGCGCGCTCTTGATCGCCCCGTAGGCGACACTCGCATAGATGCGGTAGGACCAGGGGTCCCCATCGGTGAAGACGACGACCGGCAGCCCGAACTGCCCGTTGATGCGGTTCAGCAGCCGCCGCGTCGACCGGGCGGGCTGGCCCTTGAGGTGCACCAGGATCGCCTTCTCGCTCTCGTCGAACCCGTTCTCAATCAGACGGGCGTACATACCGCCGGTCTCGATCGCGATCACGAACTTCGCGTCGTGGTCCAGGAACTCCACCGTCTCCATATTGTTGGGAATGGAGTAGCCCGCCTCCCCCACGTCGTCCTGGCAGTGGAGGATGCGCTCCCCCCGCCGCGTGCTCTCTTTCAGGCGGATCGGCCCGAACATGCTGGCGCCGTCCTCCTCGGGGCGGAGGCGGAACGCCTCCCGCTGCAGGTCGGACAGGATCTCCAGGTCCTCCACCAGATAGTTGCTCTCGTCCTGGGACTCGAACTTCGCGCGCTTCCAGCCCTCCGTGATGTAGTAGAGCTCTCTCAGGGTCGAGGAGCGGTCCTCGGCGATCTGCTGCTTGATGAACCCGATCACGTAGGCCATCTTGAGGAGGTGGACAGCGCTCTTCTCGGTGCTGGCAGCGCGTGTGCTCTCCCGCTCGCCATACTTCCACACCTCGCTCGCGTCATCGAATGCGATGTTCTGCTTGGTGCGGGTGGGCAGTCGGACGTAGGGGATCTGGCCATCCTCCATCTGCCGGTACCACGCGTCGGCGATGCCGAGCAGACGCTCACGCGCCACGGCGTCCAGTTCCTGTTTAGATGTCAAGGTCCATCACCACCTTCAGCGACTCCTCCACGCCGCGGACATCGAGCGCCCCACCGCCTCGCCCCGAATAGGTCACGGACCATGCTCCTCCCGGGGCCAGTTCGCACTTCCAGACCTTGGTGTAGTCTCCGTCGACCTGCTCCGAGTAGGACGGCGGGATGCTGGCGTCGATGGCGGCATCCGCCGAGATGTCGTAGACAGTGACCGAGAGGGGCTGGCGGGTGTAGTTGTTGACCTGCACCTCCACCTGCCCGTCGATGCACCTCTTCTTGGCGACCAGCCTGTGCATGATCCTCCCCTCGATGGCGGAGGTGTCGATGGGCGGCTTCTCCACGATCTCGGCGACCTTGGCCGCGATCTCCGGGATGATGGAGCAGATGGCGCGGGCACGGTCCTCCTGGACCTTCTTCCTCTCCCGCTGCCGCAGGAACTGCTTCAGCTCCCGCCCGAGGTCTTTCAGGACGAGATCGATCTCCCGCTCGATCTCCGGGATCGCGGCGACCGCGTCCTTGCTCTCGCTCGTGAAGGGCACGTTCGTCGAGGCCACATGGACCAGGATCAGCACCGGCCCCATCGGCAGACCCTGCTGTGCGAGACCGTACTGCTTCCAGTTCACCTCCGCGATTGCGTTCGTGATGGCGCAGGCGCCCTGCTGGTAGAGAAGGGGGACGCGGTTGGCGAACCGCAGGATCTGGGCCCGGTCGTCGGGGGGGAGTTTGCCGCCGTAGCCGAGCGCCGCCTCCACCACGAAGGGGTGGCCGCTGTAGACCGAACTCGGGCGGGTGCGGGCCTTCACGAAATCCAGGTCGAACTCCCTGTCGAGCCCGCGGCGGATCAGGTCCTCGCCGATCGGGGAGAGGCACTGCGCGGTCGGCGGCGGCGGGACCCGCACCGACTGCATCGCGGCCAGCAGGCTCTTCAGGTCTTCGGGTTTGAGCTTCTTCGCCTTCGCGCTGCCGCGCAGCCCCGCCTTCCCGACGATCTCGGCGGCTGCCTTCTTCCCGACCCGGCTGAAGTTCCCGATCAGGAACGACTCAAGCGTCTCCGCGCTCGCGGCCGCCATCCGCATCAGGGTGCCGAGCTCGATTCCGTGGGGATGCGGCTGGATCGGCTTGGGGCAGGCGATCGCCTCCTCCGAGACCCTCTCGTAGCGGAACGACTCGCCGTCGATCTCCGCCCGGATGCGGGCGTGGGGGTTCACCACGGAGGTGTACCGCAGGTAATCCAGCAGCCGTTTCTTCGCCGAGAGCGAACTCTTGAACTCGATCTCCACGCGGGTGCCGTGCAGCTGGTACCACTCCGTCTCGCAGCGGTACCGCACGTCCGGCTCGTTTGTCTCGATCTTGATCGCGATCTCGAAGCGGTAGGCCGGGTTCGCGGCGTCGGTGCGGGATATGACAACGGCGGGCTTTCCGGTGGTCAGCTGGGCGTAGAGCACCGCAGCGCTGATCCCGATCCCCTGCTGCCCCCGGCTCTGCTTGATCTGGTGGAACCGCGAGCCGTAGAGGAGTTTGCCGAAGACGAAGGGGATCTGCTCGGGCACGATGCCGGGTCCGTTGTCCTCGACCGCCACGCGCAGGGCGTCATCGCCGCTCTTTCTGATCTCCACGTAGATGTCGGGGAGCACCTCCGCCTCCTCGCAGGCGTCGAGCGCGTTGTCCATCGCCTCTTTTACGGTGGTGATCAGCCCCCGCGTGGGCGAGTCGAACCCGAGCAGGTGCTTGTTCTTCTCGAAGAACTCCGCCACGCTGATGGTCCGCTGCTTCTTGGCCAGCTCGTCAGCGAGAACCAAACGCCTTCACCTCGAGAACGGCTTCGGCGAGGAGGCACTCCCGCTGCTCCCCGGAGAGGAGGTTCTTGAGGGTGACAGTACCCCTCTCCACCTCCTGCTCCCCGATGAGGGCCACGAAGTCCGCCGTGCGGGAAGCGTGGGCCAGCTGGGCCCCGATCCCCTTCTCGGCGAGCTCCACCTCCGTCCGTATCCCCGCGTCGCGAAATGCGCGGGCGGCGTTGAACGCCTGGAGCCGCCCCCGCCCGAGGGAGACGATCCCGACGGTCAGCGGCTTCTCGAGCGGGACACCGCCGCGGGCGACCATGACGCGGTCGAACCCGATCGCGAACCCGCAGGAGGGGACGTCCTCCCCGCCGAAGAGGTGGGCGAGGCGGTAGGACCCTCCTCCGATCACCTGGTTCTCGGCGCCCAGATTTTCGGCGAACCCTTCGAAGACCATACCGGTGTAGTAGTCCAGACCGCGGGCGATGCCGAAGTTGACGACATACGGTACCCCGCTCGCGTCCAGGTACTGGAACATCTGTTCGATGCGGCTCTGTTCGGGAATAGGGCCGCTGATCTCGAAGATCTCGGGTAGGCTGCGGCACCCCGCGAGCGCGATCAGATCCTCCGCGAGCGAATCTCGCCCCTGCTCCGCAAGGCAGGCCTTCGCTCCTGCAAAGTCCCGCTTGTCCAGGCAGGCCATCACCCGCCGCTGCTCGGTGCCGTCCACCGCGCCCAGCAGGTGCTTCATCGGGGCCAGGTGGCCGACGTGCAGCTCGAAGGAGATGCCCGCCCCCCGCAGGAGGTCGTCGGCGACGACGATCACCTCGGCATCGGCGAGCGGGCTGTCGGCGCCGATCTGCTCGATCCCGAACTGCCAGAACTCGCGGTATCGCCCCTTCTGCGGACGCTCGTAGCGGAAGCAGTTCGTGAGATAGTACCAGCGGAGGGGTTTTGCCAGCATCCTCGCCTCGTTGACGTACATCCGAAGCACCGCCGCCGTGACCTCGGGGCGGAGCGCCAGCGCTCTTCCCCCCTTGTCCTCGAATGCGTAGAGCTCCTGGACGATCCCCTCGCCGGACTTCATGGTGAAGAGTTCGAGGTGCTCGAAGGTGGGCGTGACGACCTCGCCGTAGCCGAACCGCTCCACACGCTCCCGCAGGATCCCCTCGATCTCCCGCCGCTGCTTCATCTCCTCGGGCAGAAAGTCCCGTGTACCGCGTGGTCTCTGCAGCATCCTATACTCCTCAATCCTCTTGTACTTTAGCGGGGGCCCTTATCTTTCCTGCGGCTCGGCCGCCCGAGAAATCGGTCCAGCACGGATTCCCCGTTCCAGACCCGCTCGCGCGTCTCCCTGCCCTGCAGGTAGAGGGCTGCCAGGATCAGGATGAGGCCGATCACCTCGTCCCCGAAAATGGCAGAGAAGAGTCCGAGCAGGGCAAGAGCCGTGTAGAAAATCCCCCGGTATGCGGCCGTACGGTAGCCGGTCAGGGTTGTGCGGGCGAAGATCCGGGCGTCCCGCAGCCAGAGGAAGGCGACGGCCGCCGCACCGAAGCCCGCAACATAGGCGAGATAACTCATCGCTACTGGAGGTATTATAATACTCCCACTCATAGTTTGTTATCGGATCATGAGAGCGGATGCATCGGTCGGCGAAGTGCTGCAGGCGTTCTGCCGGGGCGAGCTCACCCTGGAGGAGGCGGAGACGGCCATCAGAGGGCTCCGCATCGAGGCCGTGGGCGATCTGGCCCGCCTCGATCTCGGGCGGAGGACGCGCTGCGGCATGCCGGAGGTGGTGCTCGGCGAGGGGAAGGATGTCGAGGCCCTCACGCGGATCATGCAGCGGCACGTGGAGACGAGCGGGAGGAGCATCGCGACGCGGGTATCCGAAGAGCAGGCACGCGCGGTCATCGAGATGGCCGAAACGTGCGCCTGCCACGTGGAGTACCGCAAGGCCGCCCGCATTCTCATCCTCTCGCGGACTCCCCGCCCGCAGCCGGGCGGCGGCATCGTCGGGGTGATCACCGCCGGTACGTCCGATCTGACCGTGGCAGAGGAGGCGCGGGCGGTCGCCGAGGAGATGGGCTGCACCGTCAGGACCGCCTACGACGTGGGTGTGGCCGGGATTCACCGCCTCTTTCCGGCGCTCCGCGACCTGGTGGACGCTCACGCCCTCGTCGTGGTAGCCGGGCGCGAGGGGACGCTCCCGGCGATCGTGGCCGGGCTCGTCGACAGACCGGTCATCGGGGTGCCGGTCAGCACCGGCTACGGCTTCATGGGCAGGGGAGAGGCGGCGCTTGCCAGCATGCTGCAGGCCTGCTCGGTGGTGGCGGTCGTGAACATCGACGCGGGATTCACGGCTGGTGCATTCGCGGCGAGAATTGCAAACCTGGTGGCAGGGCATGAGTAGGGCGTTCTACATCGGGCGGTTCCAGCCGTACCACAACGGGCACCAGTCGGTGCTCACGCAGATCGCAGGGATGGTGGACGAGATCGTGATCGGGGTGGGAAGCGCCCAGCTCTCCCACGAATTGGACAATCCTTTCACAGCCGGCGAGCGGGTGCTCATGATCACGCGGGCCCTGGAGTCGATCGCCTGCCCGGTTTACGTCATCCCCATCCAGGACATCCAGCGGAATGCGCTCTGGGTGGCGCACGTGCGCTCGATGACGCCCCCCTTCGATGCGGTATTCACCGGCAACCCCCTGGTGATGCGCCTGTTTGAGGAGAGCGGCGTCGAGGTCCGCTCCCTTCCCATGTACGAGCGGGATACCCACAGCGGCACCAGCATCCGGTCGAGAATGCTGGCCGGGGATCCCTGGGAGCACCTGGTTCCCAGAGCCGTGGTCGATGTCATCCGGGAGATTGACGGCGTGGAGCGCCTGCGGCAGATCGCAGAGAACGACTGAGGGATACGGGAGCTGTCCGCAGCCATGTTCAAGTTCATCAAAGACCTCCTGAAGCCGGAGAGCGGACCTTTCACGATCCCCTACCAGCAGATCCCGGAGTGGCTGGCTGCGGAGGAGGAGGTTCTGGACGCAGAACTCAGATCGGCAACCTCCGCTGCACGGCAGCCCTTGGAGCGGGCCATCCGTGACCTGCAGCGGGCCGCCGACGAACTCTCGGAGGCCGAGGTGGACGCCGAGGTGCACGCCAGACTGGGCAAGATCGTTCAGTCTTCGCTCCCCCTGTTCGTGCGGGCGCTCAATGCCAGCATCTCCCGGCCCCTGCCGGATGAGGCCGAGGCCTTCTACGCGGCCGCAGCGGAGATTCTCCGGGGGGCTCTGAAGAGCGTGAGCGGTCCGGGGAGGTACCTCCGGGCGGCGTTCCCCGAAGAGATGCGGGGGATCCGCACGACTCTGGATGCGTTCGGGCGTGAGGTGAACGCCCTCTCGGCGACGTTTGCCGCGGTACGGGGCCAGAAAGCGGTCCTCGGCGAGGCCAGGAAGATCCTTGACGAGCTGAACTCGGCGCGAATCTCCCATGCATCGCTGCTCGAGCGGCAGAAGGCAGCCGTCGAGGGTGCGGCACGCCACGCGGAGCGGCTGTCGGATGCCCGCGAGAGGCTGGAGAGCCTGCGGCGAGAGGCGGAATATGCGGACGTGCAGGCGATCAGGGATCGCCTTCGGGAGTCTGCCCGGCAGCTGGAATCTCTCGAGAGAGAGTTTTCCGCCCTTTCCGCCACCCTGTCCCGCATCAGCCTGAAGGTGCAGAAGGTGGCGGCGCGGCAGGGGGAGAAGACGGTCGAGAAGGCGATGGGAAGCTGCATAGAGGCCCTGCAGGGGTTCCCCCTGGCAGCGGAGGCCGATCTGATGGCGGCGGTGCAGGAAGCCGTGCCCCTCCTGCACCGCAAGCGGGAGAGCCATGCGGTCGAGGTGAAGAGCCGCGAGGAGAGGGAACTCCTGGCCCGCCCCGACCATCTTGTCCGGCGGATCGGGGAGATCCTGCACCAGTACCGGGAGACCGCCGCGCAGCGCGACAGTCTGGCACGGCAGATCGAGACGGACCCGGTTCTCCTGCGGGAGAAGGCTCTCGAGGCGGAGATTCGTCAGATCGAGGAGCGCAGAGAGGTGGACGTGCGGTTCCTCGAGACCTGTTCCGGGGAGGGCGATAGGCTGATCGAGCGGATGACCGCCCTAGAGAAGACGCTCTGCCGGGCCGTTGCACGGCGGACGAACCGTCCGACCGTGATCGAGATCGACGGACGGATAGCGGCCTGCGCCCCTTCGTGAGGCCCCTCGGCGCCTCACGAAGGACTTTTGGCGAAGCGCGGGTCCGTCTCCCGCGCACGCTGAACGGAAACGTTGTTTATTCGGAGGATTCAATAGTACCGCTGGTATGTTGCATGGCTGGAGAGATCGAGCGACTGAGAGGATGGCTCCTCGGCTGGGGATGGCTTGCGGTCATCCTCGTATCGCTGGGAGGGATCGCACTGGATATGCTGCTCGTCCCCGGCATCCTGCCGGTGTCATTGGCTGGAGATCCGGGGAGAGGGGGGTGTATCCTGGGGACGTTCCTCCTGGCCGGTACTGCGGCCCTGAAACCCCGGAAGGACATCGTGGCGCTGGTGACACCCCTCTACGCGATCATCATCTTCGTTCTGCCGAACGAGTTCTCGCAGGGCCTCCTGATGCAGCTGCTCTTCGCCGGCAGCATCGCCGTCGTGGCCGTGCGGATGCAGCGGAAGTTCTCATCGGCGGTGGAGACGGGAGAGGAGATTGCACGTGCGGACGGGGAGGGTGAAGAGGATGGAGATGGAGACCTATCTGGCTGACTACATGGCACGCATCCGTGCTTCGCTCCGCGATCTCGACAGGGATGCAGCGCACGAGATCGCGATGGTCGTCCTGACCTACAAGATGGGCGTCTACGACGATACGGTGCGGCGATGCGACCTGGCCCGGTCGGCGCTGGCCGGTCAGGTGCCGTGGCGGGATCTGACGAGGGCGCTCGAGATCGTGCGGACGCGCGCCGGGGATCTGCAGTCAGCCGGCACGATATCGACGCCGCTGCCCGGGTTCGAGCCCGAAGAGAAGTCGCGGCTCCCCCTGCAGCTGGCGGATACGGACGTCGATGACGCATCGAATCTCCACCTGGTCAACGCCCTTGTCCTGCTGTACGCGGCGGGCAGGATCGCGTCCCAGAGGGACGAGCAGGCGCTGGAAGAGCAGGAGCACTTCCCGGTCCAGCTCCTCGAGGGCTATAAAAAATTCCTGGAATGACAGGTGGGGATCGTCCCCGTAAGAGAGACCGCCGTCTCTCCAGAAACGCCCTGGCAGCCCATGCCGGTCAGGATCTCACAGACTGTCCAGGCTGATCCCCTCGAAGTCCTGGGCCAGTTCGCGCACCTGCTTGACCCCGAAGGCCGTCTGCACCGCCGGGAGATCGAGAGCGATGGCGGCGTCGCACATATAGTCCAGGATATCGACGGAGAGTTCCCGTTTGTCACGACTCTTCCGCATCTGCTCCAACAGGAAACCCATCCGCTCGGGAGGCTCCATGCGGAGCTTGGCCAGGGCCATCACGCACATCGTGATCCGGGTCAGGTTGCGATCCGGACCCGCGATGGTATCGAAGAAGTGCTTCAGCACCTGCGCCTGGAAGACCTCGCCGCCCATACGTAAATGGGTAATTTTTCTTCTCAGTATTTATGCCGATTGGTTTTGATCCGGATTGGATTTCCGTCGTTGCGGATGCAAATCCCTCTCCTCACCGGTAAGCTTCGGAAATCTCCTCGGGTATCGGCGGATCCGAAGGAAGTCGTATCACGGCGGGGGCAGTTGGGGGAGAGGGGCGCATCCTCCCGCCCGGCGGGGCGGAAGGTCAGGGTACTCGAGAAAGCGAGAGGGAGGAGCGCTGACGGAGAGGCGGGAAGTACAGCCTGAACTCACGGCGTGACGAGGGATGGCATCCCCGATCGGATGCACTCGCGGTAGTGAACGAGATGAGAGAGAATGCAGCCTCTTCCATCCGTTCGATGGGCAGGACGGGATCTCACCTTGATCGGAACCAGACCGAAAGGTCGTCACCGCAGATCCCGGGGCCGATACGATTCCAGGCAGGCTGATGAGTCGACCGGATCTGCAGACGAGCGGAGACGCGTTCCGACACCGAAGGGAACCTTCGGCAATTCTCCCGCGCGGGAGAGGGTTACCTGGAGCAATGCGGGACCGCGAGCATAAGATTGTTATTCCCCCCCTGCCACGGTCTCTTTCGAATTCCCGGACCGGGGACGAGAAGCAGGATCCGGACGCTCGTCTCGATCGCGATGGCGGCTGGGAACGAAGGGCCGTGCAGCATCCCGAGCCTGCATTCTCCAGGCTGACGGCTCTGCCCCGCACCTCTGGACGCGGTCAGCGCGTGCTCACGATCTTGATGATGTCCCCGTGCTTCAGGATATGGTTCTCCTTGATGCGCATCCGGCTCCTGGCGTCGATCGCGTACAGGAAACCTTCGCCGATATCGCTGTGAACCTGGAACGCCAGGTCGCGGGGCGTGGAGCCGCGCCTCATGAGGAACGCGTCCGGCAGGACGCGGCCCTGACTGTCCGAGAAGCGGTGCTCGTCCTCCACGGGGTACACCACGATCCTGGCCAGCAGCTCGAAGACCGCAGTATCAAGGGCGCGCTGGACCCCGGTGCCCTGCCATCTCCGCATCACCTCCGCGATCTTCGCGAGCCCGCCCCTCTGGGCGGGTGTGAGCGCCGCCTCCTGCAGTGGCCGGAACGACGCGTCGCCGGGGATGTAGTGGATCAGGTTTGCGCCCGCCGCCTTGCGGAGGGCGAGTTCGCTCGCTGCGCTGGCAGCGATCGCGCCTTCCGCGGTGAGCGCCGCGATGAACTCCTCGGGAGCCTGATCCACCTTGTTTGCCACAACGAGCATGGGTTTGCTCGCGGCCAGGAGCCGGCGGCAGAACGCGATCCTCTCCTCGGTGCTGGCGCGGGAGAGATCGCCGCTTTGCCCCTCCTCCGCCGCATGCACGTGATCGAGCGTGATCCCGAGACCGGCGAAGACCTCCGCGATCGCTCTGCTGAGAGAGAATGTCTTTGCCTGCGCCATTCTCTGGAGTTTCGCCCAGTGTTTGTCCAGGATGCCGTACATCCACATGGTCATCTCGAACTCCAGAAAGGCGATGTCCTTCCTTGGATCATGGGAGCCGGGGGAGAGGGGATTCCCCTCGGCATCCGTGCTGCCGCTCGCGTCCACGATGTGGAGGATCGCCTCCGCCTCCCGCAGGTGATCCAGGAACTGGTTCCCGAGCCCGCGCCCCTTGTGCGCTTCCGGCACCAGCCCGGCCACGTCCACCAGCCCGACGGGAATGAACCGCACCCCGTCACGGCAGTTTCCGCAGGCGAGGTTCAGCTCCCTGCAGGGGCAGGCTGTCCGCACGTATGCGACACCGTGGTTGGCATCGATGGTGGTGAACGGGTAGTCGGCAATCTCCACCTCTGCGAGGGTCGCGGCCTTGAAGAAGGTCGATTTGCCGCTGTTGGGTTTGCCTGCCAGCGCCAGAGTGATCATCGCAGTCTCCTCGAATTCTCCTTCCCGGATGCATCGGCGGGGGATCTGCCGGATCCGGGACGACTTGACAAGTTTTTTCACTGGCAGTTTATTAAAATGTTTACATGAGTTTCGTTGCGAAAAATATCTACTATTTCGACAGGCCCGGGCCGGCGAACACGGAGGATGCGGCCAGGTTTGCCGTAGAGCGGGCCGGGGAGCTCGGTATCAGGACCATCGTCGTGGCGAGCACCAGCGGCGCGACGGCTCTTGCCTTCCTCGCGGCCACGCAGGGGAGGGATCTGCACCTGGTCGTCGTCACCCACGCGGTGGGCTTCTCCGAACCGGGCGTCTGGGAGTTTTCGCGGGAGGCGGAGCAGGAACTCCGTGAACGGGGTGCCCGGATCGTGACCGGAACGCATGCGCTCTCCGGGCTCGAGCGGGCCTTCTCCCGATCCCCCAGGGTCGGAGGGGGCTCCCGCACCGAAGCCGTCGCCGAGGTGCTGCGGCGCACCGTCGCGGTGGGGCTGAAGGTGGCGGTGGAGTGCGTCCTGATCGCGGCGGATCAGGGAGCGATCGGCGTTCAGGACGAGGTGATCGCGGCCGGGGGCACCATGAGCGGTGCCGATACGGTCTGCGTCATCAGACCTTCGCACACGGCATCGTTCTTCGATCTCCAGGTGCGGGAGATCGTGGCGATGCCCAGGAACCGGTGATCGGCGTGCTCGAGCCGCTGAAGGATGCGCTGGGCACCATCGCGAAACTGCCGGTGCTGTGGCTGGTCGGTCTGGCCGCAGGACTGCTGAGCGCGGGGGATCTCCTGGCCCAGCTCTATCTGGACAGATTCATCGTCGAGCGCCTCTGGGTCCTGCAGCTGATCGTCCTGCCGCTCTTTTTCGGGGGAGCGTACGGGGTGATCCGCGAGAACGATGCCCGCCTCTCCACATTCCTCCGCCAGGGGACCCGCAACTACTTCCGGATCCTCCTGCCCCTGCTTGTCGTGGTCTTTGCCTCCCTTGCGACCATGTTCCTGGTGTTCATCCCACTGATCCTGATCGGGATTCCCCCTGAACTGGGAACGATCTCGTACATCAGCCTGGGCGTCACGATACCCATCGCCTTCTTCGCGTTCTTCTACGATACAGCGGCCATATTCGAGGAGAGGAAGGTATTCGACTCCATCCGCCGCAGCGTGGAGTTCGTGCTCCGGAACGCGGTTCCCGTGGCCGTTTTCTGGGTCGTCAGCATCCTGATCCTGATCGGGGCGGGGTTCCCGGTACTCTTCCTCTGGACCCTCCTCCTGATGCCGAAGCTGGAGCCGATGCTCGGGATGAGCGCAACGGAAGCCCAGTCCCTCACGGCGCAGGAGCTCCTCGCTCTCATCGGGCCCGAAGGGATCTGGATCACCGCACTGCTCTCCCTCGCCTACCTCACCCTGATGGTGACGCTGTTAACCGCCTACAAGGCCAGCCTCTTCCGGCATCACGCGGGCGAGCAGCCGCCGATGCAGGGGGAGTTCGACGAGAAAGGGAGATGGTACAAGTACTGACTAGAAGACAAAGAAGAGCATCGAGAATAACCCGCCGGAGAGCGTGGCGATGAAGTTGGTGCCCATGTTCCCGATCACCCCCCTGTTTTCCAGGGTTGCCCCGACGACGCTGTCCACGTGCGTCCCCAAAAACCCCGCTGCGCCGCAGACCAGCATCATGGGAAGGTCGATCACGCCCATCAAGAACCCCGTGGCCACCACGATCACCGAGGCGCCGAGTGCTGCCAGGGTTCCCACGAGGGTGACACCGCCGTTCGTTCCCTTCGGAACCCGTTCGAGCGTGGTAATGAGAACGGGGTTGCTGGCGGTCATGCCGATCTCGCCGGCCACCGTGTCCGCGGCGGCGGTGGCCACGCTCCCCATGAAGAGGGCGATGAACATGGGATGCCCGCTGATTCCGTAGAGAACGGCGGCGGCGACCGCGACCATGCCGTTGGCGAAGACGTTGTGGTAGCCCCGCACGCCCCGGTGGGACTCCGCGACGCCCAGGGAGGATTTGTAATCGAACTTGTAGCGCGTGGCGGCAGAGCCCAGGATAAAGAAGGTGAGCATGATCAGGAACCAGCGGATGTCCTGGGTGAAGACGATCAGGATGGTGCCCACCAGCGCACCGGAGAAGAGGCCGCTCATGTCGGCGGTCCGGGTGCGGTAGGAGAAGAACCCGAATGTGAACGCGATCAGGACGGCTGCCAGCAGGATGGTGAGGGTGACCTGGTAGTTGATCTCGTAGAAGAGGTACATCGTCATCGCGACCGCAAGCCCCTCGATCATCAGGGTATCCTCGCGGTCTTTCAGGGCGGACTTCAGCATCACGGCAACCAGGATTCCCATCAGCGCGATCAGCGGGGTGCCGTCCTTGATATGGAGCCAGACCAGGAGCAGGCTGCCCGACGCGGCAGCCAGGAAGGTGGCGTAGGGGTTGATCCTGTCCTTCAGGCTCCGGAACGCGACCTCGCCCACCACCAGGATGGCGAGGGTGCTGACAAAGACGAACAGCGGCAGGAGCCCCGCGCCGTACAGGAAGGCGATCACGATCAGGGCGAAGGAGACGTAGCGCGTTCCCGGAATCATGTAGAGGATCATCGAGAAGAAGAGCACAAGAAGGGCCAGCACCCACGGAGGCTGGATGGCGGGAGCGATAACGACGCCGATCGCGGTCAGCAGAGTCGCCAGCCATATCCCCGGATCCCGCATGGTGCATAAAGCATTGGCGCTGCCGTGAAAAGAACTTTTCACCTGTGCGCCGTGAAGGGCAGTACGGGGAAATACATGCATTTTCGCGCGCAATCCCGCGATATGGCCGGATCCGATGCGATCAGTATATGATATTTAATAGCAGAGAGCTAAAAAATGGTTGTGCAACAGGAACTTCCCAAGCACTATGACTTCGCCGAGGTCGAGAGGCGCTGGCAGGAGACATGGAAGGACGAGGACAACTTTTTCGATCCCCGCTCGGATGCACCACGCTTCATCATCGATACCCCGCCGCCCTACCCGACCGGCAACTTCCATATCGGCAATGCTCTGAACTGGTGCTACATCGATTTCGTCGCCCGCTACCGCAGGATGCAGGGCTACAACGTCATGTTCCCGCAGGGATGGGACTGCCACGGCCTCCCCACGGAGGTGAAGGTGGAGGAGATCCACGGCATCACGAAGAACGATGTGCCGCGGGAGCGGTTCCGCCAGATGTGCCGCGATCTGACGGAGAAGAACATCGAACTGATGCGGCAGACGCTGCGGAGGCTGGGGTACTCCATCGACTGGAGCCACGAGTACATCACCATGCGCCCCGAGTACTACCGCAAGACCCAGGCCTCGTTCCTGCGGATGCTGGCGAAGAACTACATCTACCAGACGGAGCACCCGGTGAACTACTGCACCCGCTGCGAGACCGCGATCGCCTTCGCAGAGGTCGCCTACGTTCCGCGGAGCACGGTCCTCACCTACTTTGACTTCGGCGGAGTGGAGATCGCCACCACGCGTCCGGAGCTGCTCGCCGCCTGCACCGCCGTCGCCGTTCACCCCGCGGACGAGCGTTTCCGGGACCTGGCGGGCAGGACCCTCCGCGTCCCCTTCTTCTGCCATGAGGTGCCGGTGTTGCAGGACGAGGCGGTCGATCCCGCGTTCGGTTCCGGGGCGGTGATGATCTGCACCTTCGGGGACAAGCAGGACGTGCACTGGTGGAAACAGCACGCCCTCCCGCTCCGCAAGGCGATCGACCGCGCGGGAAGGATGACGCAGATCGCGGGACCGTACGCCGGGATGAGCGTGAAGGAGTGCCGGGAGAGCATCCTGCGGGATATGAAGGAGAAGGGGATCCTCAAGAGGCAGGAGACCCTGGAGCAGCGGGTGGGGGTCTGCTGGCGGTGCAAGACCCCGATCGAGATCCTGAGCGAGCGCCAGTGGTTCATCGCCATCCGCCCCGAAGAGATCCTGCAGGCGGCGCGGGAGGTCTGCTGGACGCCGGATCACATGCTGACCCGCCTGGAGAACTGGGTGAAGTCCATGGAGTGGGACTGGTGCATCTCGCGGCAGCGCATCTTTGCCACCCCGATTCCGGTCTGGTTCTGCCGCCGCTGCAGTGCGATGGTCGTCCCGAGCTACGACCGCCTGCCTGTCGATCCCACTCTGGAGCAGCCCCGGGATCCCTGCCCGAACTGCGGCTCCCGGGAATTCGTCGGGGAGGAGGACGTCCTGGACACCTGGATGGACTCCTCCATCTCGGCCCTGAACGTGACCGGCTGGGACGGGGGTCCCGACGCCCCGCCCTTCTACCCCGCCCAGCTCCGCCCGCAGGGGCACGACATCATCCGCACCTGGGCGTTCTACACCATCCTCCGCTCCGTCGCGCTCACAGGCGTCCGTCCGTGGGATGCCATCCTGGTCAACGGCATGGTGCTCGGGGAGGACGGATTCAAGATGAGCAAGAGCCGCGGGAACATCATCGCTCCCGAGGAGATCCTGGAGAAGTACGGCGCCGACGCGTTCCGTCAGTGGTCAGCCCTCGGGGCGGCGACGGTTTCTGACATCATGTTCAACTG
>FWPV01006712.1_pt1 | contig 18679 bp, 16 predicted proteins | sample 2228371 | NCBI WGS metagenome assembly FWPV01 (sample SAMEA103939776, study PRJEB20133) | metagenome
TGCGCCTTGAGCGCCGCCGCTTGGAGTTGACCGGTATCAGTGCCGCCGAATTGGCCGTCGCCGATGCGGAATTTGCCGAGCAACGCGCGGCGCTGGAAACACAATACGCGGTGGTCAAAGCTGAGCGCGATCAAATTTTGGCACAAGCAACACGCGACAAATTATTGGTTCGTACCGCCGATGGCAAAGAGGCAACCATTGGTTTTAATCATATAGTGCGTGTTACTCGCCCTAATACCATGACTGTGCCTGAAAAGCTGGGTCAGTATGTGGAGCGGTTCTGGGAGTTTCTAACCGAGGAGCCGCGTGAAGCCAATACCGAAGGCGGTATTTTTCCGGCCATTTTCGGCACCATTACTATGGTAATCGTGATGTCGATTATGGTGACGCCACTGGGTATTTTGGCTGCCATTTACCTGCGTGAATACGCCAAGCAGGGCACCATGCTGAAGATTATCCGTATCTCCGTGTACAACTTGGCGGGTGTTCCTTCTATTGTGTACGGCGTATTTGGTTTGGGCTTTTTTGTATACATCCTCGGCGGTAGCATCGACCAGCTGTTTTATCCTGAATCCCTGCCAACCCCCACCTTTGGAACCCCTGGCCTGTTCTGGGCATCACTGACACTCGCGCTGTTGACCTTGCCGATTGTGATTGTGTCTACCGAAGAGGGCTTGGCGCGCATCCCCAGCACCATTCGTCAGGGCAGCCTGGCCTTGGGTGCAACGAAAGCGGAAACCCTGTGGAAAGTGGTCGTGCCGCTGGCAACTCCCGCTATGCTCACCGGGCTTATTTTGGCGATTGCCCGTGCAGCCGGTGAAGTGGCGCCGCTGATGTTGGTAGGCGTGGTGAAACTGGCGCCGTCGCTGCCGATTGATGGCAACTACCCCTACTTGCATTTGGATCAAAAGATCATGCATCTGGGCTTTCACATTTACGACGTAGGCTTCCAGAGTCCGAGTGTAGAAGCGGCCCGCCCGCTGGTATATGCCACCTCGCTGATACTGGTCGCGTTGATTATGGTGCTGAACATTGCCGCCATTAAGATCCGCAATAACTTGCGTGAAAAATACCGTGGCGCTTCGGAGTAATTCGCGCCCGCTCGACCTTAATTGTTTATCTACTGTGATTTTTTTATTGGTTTTTTAAAGCAGGCACAACTATGAACCCGACTGCATTGGTAGAACCTATCAAGCTTGAAGTGAACAACCTCAACTTGTACTACGGTGAAAAGCGCGCTCTGAATAACGTGAGCATGAAAATTCCCGAGAAAAAAGTAACGGCATTTATCGGCCCTTCGGGCTGTGGTAAATCCACCCTGTTGCGCTGCTTTAACCGCATGAATGATTTGGTGGATTCGTGCCGTGTTGAAGGCCAGATTCTGCTGGACGGCTACAATATCTATGACAAGAGTGTGGATGTTGCAGAATTGCGCCGTCAGATTGGTATGGTGTTCCAAAAGCCTAACCCCTTCCCTAAATCCATTTATGAAAACGTGGCCTATGGTTTGCGTTTGCAAGGGGTGAAATCCAAGCGTTTGCTGGATGAGGTGGTTGAGCGCTCGCTCAAAGGTGCCGCCCTGTGGGATGAGGTAAAAGACCGCTTGCATGAAAATGCCTTTGGTCTGTCTGGCGGTCAACAGCAGCGCTTGGTTATTGCCCGCGCAATCGCCATAGAACCGGAAGTGATTTTGTTGGACGAGCCAGCCTCGGCGCTTGACCCGATATCTACACTCAAAATTGAAGAGCTGATTAACGAATTAAAAAATCAGTACACCATTGTGATTGTGACCCACAGCATGCAGCAAGCGGCGCGGGTTTCTGATTACACCGCGTTTATGTACATGGGCGATTTGATTGAACACGACCTCACCGACACAGTGTTCACCAACCCCAGTAAAAAACAAACTGAAGACTACATCACTGGCCGTTACGGTTAATGCGGAGGCGCATCATGGTTATGGATATTACAAGTCACACTCACCATATTTCACAGCAGTACAACATCGAGCTGGAAGCGATTCGCACCCATTTGTCTGAAATGGGCGGTATGGCCCAGCGGCAGGTGAATGATGCCATTCAGGCGCTTATCGATGCAGATATTGAGCGCGCTGAACAGGTAGTGCGTGCTGATACCAAGGTCAACTCCATGGAAGTGACCATTGATGAAGAGTGCGTGCGCATTCTCGCTCGTCGTCAGCCTGCTGCCAGCGATTTACGGTTAGTTATCGCTGTTACCAAAGCCATTACTGATCTTGAGCGTATTGGCGATGAAGCCAGCAAAATTGCTCGTCAGGCCATCGCCATGAACAAAGATGGCCAATCGCCACGCGGTTATATTGAAGTGCGTCATATAGGTGGTCACGTATCGCGTATGCTACAGGATGCGTTGGATGCTTTTGCGCGTCTGGACATGGATCTCGCACTCAACGTAGTGCAAACCGATAAACAAGTGGACATGGAGTACGCCACGGCTATGCGTGAGCTGGTGACCTTTATGATTGAGGATCCGCGCAGCATCACGCGTGTGCTCAATATTATGTGGTCGCTACGCGCGCTGGAACGCATTGGTGACCATGCGCGCAACCTGGCGCAGTACGTCATCTATCTGGTTAACGGTGAGGATGTTCGCCACGCGAATCTGGAGCAGATTGCCGAAAACCTGCACCCCAAGAGCGAATAGGCTAGCCATTTGCGGCAGTCCGCATTTTTTGCGTGACTAAAGCTACTGCCTCTTGTTAAATAACCTGCGCCTTTTTCAGGGCGCAGGTTTTGTTTTTTTAGGGTCAACATAAATCGACATAAAAGCGGTTTCCGCGATTCATCTGAGCATTTTAGCTGTTCCAACCGACTAAAATGCTTGTCGGAAATCCTACAAATATATAATATAAATAGGCTAATTAACTATGCTGGACACAGGGCGTAATCTTACTCACCAGTTAACCCATCAATTGGGTGCGGCAATTGTTCAAGGTCAATACGCGATTGATAAATCCTTCCCTACGGAAGCTGAACTATCGCAACAATTTAATATCAGCCGCAGCGTTACCCGCGAAGCGGTAAAAATGCTGACGGCCAAGGGCTTGATTGCCTCGCGGCCGCGCCAGGGCATCAGGGTGATGCCGAGCAGCCATTGGAATATGTTTGATGCGGATGTGCTTAGCTGGACGCTTAATGCACGTCCGTCACTGGAACTTTTGCGTGAATTTACGCAGTTGCGTATGGCGATTGAGCCGGAAGCTGCTGTGTTAGCGGCGGAAAACAACAAGGATGAGGTTCGGATTAAGGCCATAGGTGATGCGCTGGCGCGTATGAAGCGTGCCGATGAAGGTTTGGATGATCCGCTCACGGCCGATATCGAATTTCACTGCGCAATACTGGCGGCAGGCAACAACCGCTTCTTTTTCCAGTTGCGCGAGTTTATTCAGGTCGCCCTGCGAGTCAGTATTGCCAGCACTAACCAGCTCAAGGGTGTGCTGACCGCAGATTATGATGATCACAAACGTATTTATGATGCGATTTGTGCCGGTGATGCGGACGCGGCGAGCAAGGCTGTAAAAGTCTTGCTACAGGAGGTTATGCAGTTGATTAATTTATCTCTGGTGAAAAAGGTTTAAGGACAATCAAGGCCACACAGGTATCAAAATACCTTTGCAGGTTGAATGATTCTGCCTAAGCTCATAACAGCTACAGGCTGTGCGACTCCAGAGAGAAATGACCATGTATAGCTATTCAGCCCATACAGAATACACTCGCTACCCCAGTTTACAGGGGCGCAGTGTGTTTATTACCGGCGGTGCCACCGGAATCGGCGCGGCTTTGGTTGAGGCGTTTGCCGCGCAAGGTGCGCGGGTTGCCTTTGTGGATATAGACACAGCCGGCGCTATCGAGCTTTGTGATGCGATTGACCAAAAAGGCTGCATGCGCCCCTGGTTTGAAACTTGCGATGTCAGTGATACCGCTGCGCTGCATCAAAGTATCGGTCGAGCTCGCGCGGTCAATGGCGATATCAGTGTGTTGATCAACAACGCCGCTAATGACCAGCGCTACGATACCCGCAGCATGACAGCTGAGTTGTGGTACAAGAGTTTGGCGATCAACTTGCACCCTGCATTTTTTGCAGCTCAGGCTGTGCAGCCGATGATGGCGGCAGTGGGTGGTGGTTCGATCATCAACATCAGCTCCATCAACGTGGAGTTCGGGCCGCCCAATCTAGCCAGTTACATCACTGCCAAAGCGGGTATTTTGGGAATATCCAAAGCCCTGGCGACAGACTATGGGCGAGACAATATTCGGGTGAATTCCATTTTGCCTGGTTGGGTGGCAACACCCAAACAATTGGAAAAATGGTTGTCACCGGAAGAGGAAGAAGAATTAATGAAGCGCGTGTGCCTCAAAAAACGTTTAGGGGCTCACGATGTGGCGAACCTGGCACTCTTCCTCGCGGCGGATGATTCCGCCATGATCACCTCCCAGGAATTTATTGTGGATGGTGGACGAATTTAAGCACTCATAAGATTCAGTGCAGCACGCAAGACAAGCCGGAAGCATTCATTGGTGATCCCAATGAATGCTTCTTGTTTAAAGGGCTATTCGATTTTTACCCAATTGATCGGCGCCAATAAAAACAAAATTTTTTAATAACAGGATGCTTCCAACCACAGCATCACACCACAGAGGTCAATATGATTTTAAACGGACTCGATATCGGGGTATTGGTTGCCTACACCCTGATTTTGCTTTTTGTCGCCTACTGGGTTTCGCGTGAGAAGCCTGGCCATGAAAAAAATGCCAACGATTACTTTTTAGCGAGCAAATCCCTGCCTTGGTGGGCGATAGGCGCATCATTGATTGCGGCTAATATTTCCGCTGAGCAAATTATCGGTATGTCTGGTTCAGGTTATGTGATCGGTATGGGCATCGCCGCTTATGAGCTGATGGCTGCTATTACCCTGATCGTGATCGCTAAATATTTCCTGCCGATTTTCCTCGCCAAAGGCATTTACACCATGCCGCAATTTCTGGAGAACCGCTACGATGGCCGCGTGCGTACCATCATGGCGATTTTCTGGCTAGCGCTTTACACCTTTGTAAACCTCACCTCAGTGCTTTATTTGGGTTCACTGGCAATCTCGCAATTCCTCGGCGTGGACATGCTCTACGGCATGATTTTCCTCGTGTTATTTTCAATGGGCTACTCGGTGTATGGCGGGCTTAAAGCGGTTGCCATGACCGACATTATTCAAGTTATCTTGTTAGTGGCAGGTGGTTTGTTTGTAAGCTATTTGGCGCTTAACCAAATCTCTGGTGATACCGGTGTGGTGCAGGGTTTTGTCACCTTGATGGAAAAAGCGCCGGAAAAATTCGACATGATTTTGTCTAAAGATAACCCCAACTACATCAGTTTGCCCGGTATCTCTGTATTGATCGGTGGCTTGTGGATTATGAACATCAGCTACTGGGGTTTTAACCAATATATTATCCAGCGTGCCCTTGCCGCCAAGAGTTTGCAGGAAGCACAAAAAGGTATGGCGTTTGCGGCTTACGTAAAATTATTTGTGCCGATTATCGTGGTGTTGCCTGGAATCTGTGCTGTGGTATTAGCGCCAGATCTGGCTAAAGCTGACCAAGCTTATCCGGAAATGATGAAACTTTTACCGCACGGTTTATTGGGGGTTGCTTTTGCTGCGTTGGTTGCGGCTATTGCATCCTCACTGAGTTCTATGAGCAATAGTATCTCTACCATTTTCACTATGGATATCTATAAAAAGTTAGTTAATCCAGAGGCGAGTGAGCACAAATTAGTATTCGTCGGCCGTGCAACTGCGTTAATTGCAATGGTGATTGCGATTCTGCTCGCCAAACCATTGGTTGGCCAATCGCAACAGGCGTTCCAATTTATTCAGGAATTCACCGGCTTCTTTACCCCAGGTATTGTGGTGATTTTCCTGTTCGGTTTCTTCTGGAAAAAAGCTTGTGCCAACTCGGCATTGGCAGCAGCTATTGGCTCGGTGGTTTTCTCGGCGTTGTTTTACAAATTCCTGCCAGAGTTTCCATTCATTGATCGTGTCGGTGTGGTGTTTGTGCTTTGTTGTATTGTTGCTGCGGCTATTACCCTGCTTGGTGGCACCAAAGAACAAGCCAGTGCAATTCATTTGGATGATGTCAGCTTTAAAACTACCAATGGTTTTAATATTGCGTCCATCGGCGTCGTCTTAATCCTCGTCGCCATCTACGCTACCTGGTGGTAAGCTTTACTTCGCTTGCGCCAGATGAAAAACGCCCCGCTTGGGGCGTTTTTTTTGGCGTCTATTTATTTCATGACCAGAAAAAATTCATAACTATCAATAATCCATAACCATCAAGAATTTACAATTACCACGAGTTCAACATGACAATATTCACGCTTATCGATACTGTTCCCTGCGCTAATCAATTAGGTGAGGGAGTGCAATGGAATCATCAGGACGGCTGTTTTTGGTGGACAGATATTCACGGTAAAAAACTCTGTTGCTATGAATTGGCAACAAAAAAACTTACCCGGTTCGATACTCCTGAACGTTTGTGTTGTTTTACTTTTGCTAAAAACGATTCACGTTTACTCGCTGCATTTGAATCAGGTTTTGCCTGGTTTGATCCGGGCTCAGGTGCACTTGAGTGGATTGCAAAACCGGAAGCGCATATCAAGGGTAATCGCTCCAATGATGGCCGCTGCGATAGGCAAGGGCGCTTTTGGATGGGGTCGATAGTAGAAAATCGCACTAACGAAGAACAGAGTGCGAGCCTTTATTGTTTGCAAAAAGATTTTTCCGTCACGCAACATTTTAGTGGTTTGATGATTTCCAATGCCCTCTGTTGGAGTCCCGATTCACGCAAGCTTTACCACGCGGATTCCCCCAGCCACAGTATTCGTGTCTACGATTTTGATGCTGGAACTGGTGAGTTATCCAATCCGGAAATTTTTGCCCATACTGCACTGGCAGTAGAGCCGGATGGTGCCTGTGTGGATGCTGAGGGTTATCTGTGGAATGCACAGTGGGGCGGCAGTCAGGTGGTGCGCTACGCGCCGGACGGTAGTAAAAATCTGGTTCTGGATTTACCAGTCACTCAACCAACCTGTGTTGCCTTTGGCGGCGAACAATTAAATCTACTTGCCGTCACCAGCGCCCGCGTCGGTTTAAATGATGAAGCTTTGGCAAGGCAACCCCATGCCGGTGATTTATTTATTTTTGCTACGCCTTTTGCTGGATTAACGGAAAGTTGGTTCGGCTAATTGATCGGTTAAATCAAATTAAATATTTCTAATAACCACAAACCTATCGTCACGCTGAGTAGCGACCAAAGCGTTGTTTGCACCACGATATTGGCCGCAAGCAGCGCGTTACCCTTCATGGCCTGTACCATCACAAAACTGACCGTAGCACTTGGGCAGGCGGCCAGTACAAATAAAATGGCGAGGTTTTCGCCGCGTACACCGAGACCAATAGCAATGCCACAGGCCAATAGTGGCGATAGAATTAATTTCCAGACAGTGGCGCTGAGCGTTGCTGCATCTATGCGTTTTAATTGCGACAAATCCAATGCGCCGCCGATACAAATCAGTGCCAGCGGCAACACCATTTGGCTTAAATATTTTCCGCTATCGAGCAAAATAACAGGCATTGTTAAACCACTTGCGTTGAATAACAGCCCTGCTGCAATTGCTAGCATCAGTGGATTTTTAATAATACCGTTGAGTGTCGCTGTGAAGGAATTGCCGCTGCGCTGCAAGCTGCAGTTGAGTACATAAATGGAAAGAACGTTGTAGAGCACCACTGTCATAGCAACGGGCAGTGTCGCGGTTGCCAGCCCGCGCTCGCCATAAGCGTTAGCGCAGAAGGCCAAACCAAGAATCACTAAATTACCGCGAAAGGCGCCCTGAATAATGACGCCATGATCGCGCGGCTCCCGGGTAAACCAGTGTGTGGTTAGCAAACTGCCTGCAAATACCAGTAGGGTCATTAATGTAAACGCGACCAATACATTAATGTCGGCTATGTGACTAAAGTCGGCACTGGCGCTGGTGGTAAACAACATCACCGGTAGGCCTATGTTGAAGACAAGGCTTGAAGCCGTCTTGATAAAACTCTCATCAATCATGCCGCGTTTTTTTAGCAGGGTGCCTAGCAACAGCACCACAAAAATAGGTGCGGTAATGCTGAAAGCAAAAGTGAAGGTGGTAAGCGCGTTGGTTAGCACAGGAGATTCCCAAAAATAATAAAGCCCGGCGAGCCGGGCTTTATTATCGCATGCCTGTTATTTATTGCTCAGGCAATTATGTTGTAACAGTTTATTCCGGCACTTACTCAGGTACTACAAACGGAAAATAATTTTTCGCGTTATTAAAGCTGATGTCCTGAATCATTTTGCCAACCATCTTGCTGTCGTTAGGCACCAGACCTTTAGCCATATCGCGACCCAACATGCCGCACAGAATACGGCGGAAGTATTCGTGACGCGAATAACTGAGGAAGCTGCGACTGTCGGGAAGCATGCCTATAGAGCGGCTCAGCAAACCCAATTGGCTCAGGGCTTCAATCTGGCGTGTCATGCCATCCATTTGATCAAGGAACCACCAGCCGCTGCCAAATTGGATCTTGCCGGCGGCAGAGCCGTCCTGGAAATTGCCAATCATGGTGCCGATCATTTCGTTATCGCGCGGGTTCAGGTTGTAAATAATGGTTTTGGCGAGTTTGTTTTGATCGTCCAGACGGCCTAAAAATTTGGCGAGTGGTTTGGCGTAGTTGTGATCGCCAATGGAATCAAAACCGGTATCCGCGCCCAGGGTGCGGAACAGGCGCGGGTTGTTATTGCTAATGGCGCCAATATTGAACTGTTGCACCCAGCCTTTTTTGTGATCCTGCAGGGCGAATTCCACCATCATCGCCGATTGGAACTTTTCAATTTCCACTGCATCCAGATCTTTATGGCTGCGGATTTTCAAAAAAATGGCTTTGATTTCCGCCTCGGTGTAGTCCGCAGCGTATACCGTTTCCAAACCGTGATCCGACAGACGGCAGCCGTTTTCATGGAAGTAATCGTGGCGGATATCCAGCGCTTTGATCAAATCCTCGAAGGTATTGATGTTGATGTCGGCGGCAATCGCCAGGCGATCCAGATACTTGTTATAAGCGGCCGTGTCTTCCACCATCATGGCGCGATCAGGGCGCCAGGTGGGCAACATAGCGGACTTGAATGAGCTGTCTGCAGCGACGGTTTTGTGGTGCGCCAGATCGTGGATAGGGTCATCAGTGGTACATACCAGCTTTACATTGGCTTGGGTCATCAGGCCGCGCGCGCTGAATTCAGGTGTCGCCAATAACTCGTTACATTCATCCCAGGTGCGTTTGGCGGTGCTGCTGTCTAACAGGCGGTCGGTAATGCCAAAGGGTTTGCGCAGCTCAAGGTGCGTCCAGTGATACAGCGGATTGCGCAGGGTGTAGGGCACGGTTGCGCACCATTGCTCAAATTTCTCCCAATCGCTGGCATCACCCGTGCAAAAGCGTTCATTAACACCGTTAGAGCGCATCGCGCGCCATTTGTAGTGGTCACCCGCCAGCCATACCTCGGTAAGGTTTTTGAATTGTTTATTCTGGCCTACTTGCTCGGGGGGAAGGTGGCAATGGTAATCAATAATAGGCATGTTCTTGGCGTACTCATGGAAGAGTACCTTGGCCTGCTCGGTGTCGAGCAAAAAGTCGTCGTGGATAAAGCTCATTCTCACAATTCCTCAATAATGCCGAAGCGACAGCAATCCTGCGTGAGGCTGTGCAATGGCAAGATAAATTTTTTACGCTCAACGCCTCTCATGGCTCTGCTCAAATAGCGAGCTGCCAACCTGTGTGAAGGGAGACTGATTGAAGATTTTATTCCGGCGGGTTTAGTGCCCGGGGGAATAAGTTTGACCGAGGATTGCCTGCCTAAAGGCTAGATGAATACCCAACATGAGTTTGTTATAGGTTGGGTTGTGCCGCTATGTTGCAGCTTGTGGGTAAGTGTAACCCTTGACGCACAAAATACCAACCGGCGAATTTAGACTTTAATGCTGCTGTTACGCAGGTTAAATAGCGGTGTAACCGTTTCCATTTGAGCAACTTTATTCGGGTAATCGGTTAAGCAAAATTGTCGCCATGCACTATAGTCTAAGGGCGTAACCTATCTTAATTATGCTACCTATGGAGCTTATTATGACCAAGCCTATCATCCACCAGAATCCTCTTTATCAATTATTAAAAGCGGAGCGAGTTGCTGAATTTAACGAGCGCAAAGCGCGTGGTGAAGTGAAGGAGGGTATGTTGCGCGGCGGTGATTTTCGCGGTCTGGATTTGCGCGAACTGGATGCCAGTGGTTTGGATTTGCGCGATGCTTATTTTCGTGGTGCCGATATTCGCGGTGTGGATTTTCGCACCACACAATTGGAAGGTGCGAGTTTTTGTCAGGCCCATTTTTCCGGCGCATTTTTTCCGCGCGAAATCAGTGCAGAAGAGTTGCGCCTCTCTTACGACATAGGCATACGTGTGCGCTACAACACGCGCTAACTGGCGAGTAGCTTGAGTCCAGTAGGTTGCAGCGAAGGGGATAGTGTGTGCATCTTGTGGTGCATGGTTTGTTGCAGATTTTCCTGCATAAATAAATCCAGTTGTACATGACGATTGTGCTCGCGCAAGTCTACAAACCGCACACCTAATCCCAATAGTCGCACTGCTTGTTGTTTACGTTGATAGGCTTCGCTGCAGAGCGCGATAAATTCCTCCAGTTGAATACTATTTGCACTGCGCTCAATCGTGGTGCTACTAAAATCGCCAAATTTTATTTTTACAAATAATTTAATCACTTTGTAATCGTCATCAACCCGGCGCAAGCGTATCGCGAGTTGTTGGCTGAGTGCGGGCAGTTCATGCAGGCAATGCGACAGGCTTGGTAAGTCTTGGGCAAAGGTATTTTCCACGCTGAGCGATTTGCGTCGCCGATCAACAGTCAATTGACGCTCATCTATGCCGCGACTTAATTTGTACAAGCGCGAGCCCATTTGTCCAAAGCGCTGGGACAATTCAAACACTGATAATTTTTGTAAATCGGCGCAGGTAAAAATATTCAGCTCCGCCAGTTTGGTAGTCATGGCTTTGCCCACACCATAAATTTTTTTCACTGGAAGCTTGGCGACAAACTCATTGACTTGCGCCGGTGTAATCACAAATTGGCCGTTGGGTTTATTCCAGTCGCTGGCAATTTTGGCGAGGAACTTATTGGGCGCAACACCGGCTGACACGGTGATGCCAATTTCTTTATGGATGCGCGCGCGAATCTCTTGCGCAATCAGTGTAGCGCTGCCTTTAAATTCTTTGCAGTCACTCACGTCGAGAAAAGCTTCGTCGAGTGATAAGGGTTCAATCAAATCCGTGTAATCGTAAAAAATATTGCGCATTTGCTGCGATGCTTCGCGATAAGCCTCCATGCGGTGCGGCAGGATTAGTAAATCCGGACAGAGGCGTAGTGCGGTACTGGAGGGCATGGCTGAGTGCACACCAAAGCGCCGTGCCTCGTAATTACAGGTAGATATAACGCCGCGTCTGTCACTACTGCCACCTACCGCGATGGGGCGATGAGCAAGGCTGGGGGCATCGCGCATTTCAATCGCGGCAAAAAAACAATCGGCATCGCAATGGATAATTTTGCGCATGGTTAGTCGTTGCTGCTGTAAAAAAGCTATAGGTTGCATACAGGTAGCTGTATTTAAATACAGTATTTGTGGTTTGTCATCCATTTTTACCTGCGAAGTATTTTTCAGCGTTCAATCGCTGTCGTAAATTTAGGTTAACTTGTATGACAATAATATGTTTGTGCCTTTATGCTCCTGTTTCACCGCGTGTAAACCACAAACAGCGCAGAGCGATAACAACAAACAGGAGACACCTATGAGAATGATAAAACCCTTGGTCATGGCATTGGGCTTGGGCATGAGCCTTGGCGCTCTCGCCGATACCCAAGTCAAAATCGATGCGGCCAAAACCGGACCGGTCATCAATAAAAACATCTACGGACAATTCGCCGAGCATTTGGGCCGGGGGATTTATGAAGGCCTGTGGGTTGGTCCCGAATCTACCATTCCCAACACCAAGGGTTGGCGCAATGACGTGGTTGGCGCCCTGAAAGAATTGCAGGTGCCGCTGATCCGCTGGCCTGGCGGGTGTTTTGCCGATGAATATCACTGGCGCGAAGGAATCGGCCCGCGCGAGCAGCGTCCGGCACGTGTGAATACCAACTGGGGCGGCGTAATAGAAGATAACGCTGTAGGTACCCATGAGTTCTTTGATCTGGTTGAAATGCTTGGCGCGGAAGCTTACGTAAACGGCAACCTGGGAACCGGCACGCCACAGGAAATGGCAGAGTGGCTGGAGTACATGACCTCGGACAGTAAATCCACACTGGCCGAGCTGCGTCGCAAAAACGGCCGCGATAAACCCTTTCGTGTGCATTATTTTGCGATTGGTAACGAGGCCTGGGGTTGTGGCGGCAATATGACGCCCGAGTTCTACACCCATCTCTACAAGCAATACGCCAGTTTTTTAAAGACGCCGAAAGACAACACGCCCGTTATGATCGCCAGTGGCGGGCACACTGAAGACACCAGCTGGGCTGACCACTTGACGGCTAACGTCAAACCCAACTGGAGTTTGCGAATGGATGCCGTGAGTTTCCACTACTACACCTTGCCGACTGGCGATTGGGTGAAAAAAGGTGCTGCGACGGGTTTCCCCGAAAGTGAATGGATGTCCACCATGGTGAACACCCTGAAGATGGATCAATTCATTATCAACAACAAAAAGGTGATGGATAAAAACGATCCCGAGAAAAAAGTCGGTTTCTACGTGGACGAGTGGGGCACATGGTATGACGTGACTGGCGATGACGATCCGGGCTTCCTGTATCAACAAAACAGTATGCGCGATGCAATTGTGGCGGCGTTGAATTTCAATATTTTCCACAAACATGCTGACCGTGTGCACATGAGTATCATTGCGCAAATGGTTAACGTACTGCAGGCGATGATTTTGACGGACAAGGAAAAAATGATCCTGACGCCGACTTATCACGTGTTCAAAATGTACAAGCCATTCCAGGATGCAACTTCACTACAGATTGAGCTGAAAAATGTGGCGCGTTACAAGTTGGGTAAATCGTCCATCCCGGCAGTGAGTGCAACCGCTGCGCGCGCTAAAGATGGCAAGATCTACATCGCACTGGTGAACGCCAATCCAAATCAAGCCGAGAAAGTCAGCGTTAATCTGGCGGGTGTTGCTATGAACTCGGTGAAAGGTGAAATTTTGACGGCAGCGGCTATGGATGCACACAATACTTTTGCTGCGCCAGAGAATGTTAAACCTGCTCCATTTGCAGCAAATGCAGCAAACGGTAAGTTGGCGATTGATGTTCCTGCAAAATCCGTCATTGTGGTGGCGGTGGAATAAAAAAAGGGCGTGATAAATCACGCCCCTGCAAGATAAAACCATTTTGTCATGTCGTAGGGCGCAATTTATTGCGCCCTTTTTTGTTTGCTGTGTTCGCTTTGGATTTGTTTATGTTGATTGCGCTTTTGGGTTAATTTTTGGATAAATTAAAACAAATCCTCAATCGATAAATAGCGTTCACCAGTATCGTAACTAAATACAATAACGCGGCTGCCGGGTTTCATGTCTGCTTGTTTTTGCGCGACGGCGGCGAGTGTCGCGCCGGATGAGATACCCACAAAAATCCCTTCTTTCAGTGCACACTGGCGCGCCATATCAAACGCAGCTTCTTCGCTGACCAGAATGGTGCCGTCCAGAGTGTCTTTATCCAACACCTGTGGGATAAATCCGGCGCCTATACCTTGCAAGCGGTGCAACCCTTTTTGGCCGCCGCTAATCACTGGTGATTTTTCCGGCTCAACCGCAAACGTTTTTAATTGTGGAAATTGCTCTTTCAATACCTGACTACAACCGGTGATATGGCCACCGGTGCCAACACCGGTAATCATGTAATCAATGCCCTCTGGGAAGTCGGTAAGAATTTCCTGCGCGGTGGTGTTGCGGTGAACTTCCACATTGGCGTGGTTGTTAAATTGTTGTGGCATAAACCAACCATTTTCTTCTGCTAATTCTGTGGGCGTGAGCACTAATTCTGCGCCCAGGGCTTTCATGTATTTGCGGCGCTCTACCGACATGGATTCCGGCATGGTGAGAATTAATTTGTAACCTTTTACCGCACATACCAGCGCTAAACCGATTCCGGTATTACCCGAGGTTGGTTCGATGATGAGCGTATCTTTATTGATCAAGCCTTTTGCTTCTGCATCTTCAATCATGGCCAGTGCGATACGGTCTTTAATGCTGCTGCCGGGATTAAAACGCTCGACCTTCATCCACACTTCAATATCGCTGCGAAATAAATGGTTGATGCGAACATGTGGTGTATTGCCAATGGTCTGCAAAATATTATTGAATTTCATAAGCTTCCCTCGTGAATAAATAAGTCGGTTGGAATTCTACGCCTAGTCCAGGCGTTTCTTAAAGCGACTTGCTGCCGCTATCACCCCAAGCACGGTAAACCCGATCAACCACCACAAGTCTGGTTGTAAATCTTCCAATGTTGCGCCGCGCAATACTATGGCGCGCACCATGCGGATAAAGTGAGTTGCCGGCAGTGCCTCGGCAATCCACTGCGCCGCCTCCGGCATACCCTCGTAGGGGAACATAAAACCGGAAAGTAATATCGATGGAATCAGCAGAAACACCGTGAGCTGCATCGCCTGCAATTGGGTTTTGGCGATGGTGGATACCAGCAGGCCAAGCGTGAGGCTGGCGCTGATAAACGCAAACACGCCGAGTACCAGCTGATCCAACCGGCCATTGACCGGCACATCAAAAATCAGGTGGCCGAGGCCGAGAATAATCGCGACCTGAATCAAGCCGACAAAAATATAGGGCACGATTTTGCCGATCATAATCTCGCTGGAACGCACCGGCGTGGTGATCAGCAATTCCAGATTGCCGCGCTCGCGCTCGCGCACCAGCGCCGCCGAGGTGAACATCACCATGGTCATGGTGAGCACAATCGCCACCAGCCCCGGCACAATGTTGACTGCCGAGCGTCGCTCCGGGTTGAAAAAGAGCGCAATTTCAAAGGTGTTTTTGCGCGCGATGGGCTGCGCCTCAAAGCCGCTGGCAAAGGGCATTTGTTGCAGCGCGAGCAGGGCGTTGCTGACCATGGTGTCGGAGCCATCGATCAGCCACTGGGCGATAGGGCGCTGGTCTTGCAGGCGCTGGCCAAAATCCTCGGGGATCACCAGCACCGCGTGCACATGGCCACGGCGAATTGCATCTTCCGCCAGCGCGGGCGTTTGATAGGTTTCGGTAAAACTCACCACTTGGGTGGCGGTAAGGTCGCTCACCAGTGCGCGTGCCGTTTGGGTGTGGCTTAGATCCACCACGCCTACCGGCAAGTCGCGCACATTGGTATTGATCGCAAACCCAAATAGCAATAATTGGATGAGTGGTACCATCACCACCATGCCAAAGGTTGGGCGGTCGCGCGTTAATTGGCGCAGCTCCTTAAACACAATCGCACCTATGCGCTGCAAGCTCCGACCCAAGGCGTTCACTGACGCGCTCCTTGCCCTTCGGCGTTGTTGCCGGTGCAGTGCACAAACACATCCTCAAGGCTGGGGCGTACAGCATGTATCTGGCGATTGGCGACCAATGCGGGATGTGTGGTGCGCAGCCAGCTTTCCGGCTCATCAATGGATTCTTTGATAAGCACGCGCAAATGCGTGCCCTGTTGTGCGGTGGAGACGACTTCTGGCAGTTCACCCAATTGCTGTTTAAGCAGGCGCAGGTTCTCGCCGTCGATCTCCACCACCCTGGCACCCAGTTCGCGCATCAGTTGCGCGGGTGAGCCATCGGCGCGCTTCACACCGCCCTCCATAATCGCCAAACCGTGGCAGCGCTCGGCTTCGTCCATGTAATGGGTGGATACCAGAATGGTGGTGCCGCCGTCGCACAAGTCGAACAGCTTTTCCCAAAAGTCGCGCCGGTTTTCGGGGTCTACGGCGGAGGTGGGTTCGTCCAGAATCAGTAATTCCGGCTGATGCAGAGTGGCTGCGGCGAGTGCCAAACGCTGGCGTTGCCCGCCGCTGAGCGAACCGGCCAGGCGGGTTTTACGCTCGTTTAATTGATAGCGGCTGAGCTGGCTGTCGATCAGCTGTTTTACTGAGCGACTTTCCAGGTTGTAGATCTGCGCCATAAAACGCAGGTTTTCCTGTACGGTTAAATCGTCGTAAAGCGAAAACTTTTGCGTCATGTAGCCGAGGCGACGGCGCAGCAATTCCGCTTGGGCAGGAATCTCCATGCCCAATACATGAATGCTGCCCGCACTGGGGGTGAGCAGGCCGGTGATTAGCCTCATGCTGGTGGATTTGCCGCAGCCGTTGGGGCCGAGGAAGCCGTAAATGGTTTTGTGGGGGATGCGCAAATCCAGCTGGTCTACTGCGACAAAATCGCCAAAGCGACGGCTCATGCCGATGGTTTCTATCGCCCAATCCTGCGCCACAGTTTTCTCTTTACCAAGTAATGGATCAGTCATGGGGCAGCTCAACCTGTACCGGCAAACCGCTGGGTAAATCTTTCGCCGAGTCGGGCAATTGCACTTCAGCTAAGTAGACAAGGCGGGCGCGGTCGGTCGAGTTGAGTGCGAAGTAGGGCGTAAAGGCGGGGTCTTGAGAGATCCAGCGCAGCTTGCCGGTTTGCGGCTGGTCGAGGCCGTCCACATGGATCACCAATTCCTGCCCGGCGCTGACTTTCAGACGATGGGTTTCGGGCACATAAATCCGCGCATAGGGCGCCTTGTTCGCCAGCAATGTCGCGACTGCTTCACCGATGCTGGTGCGTTCGCCCAAGTGTTTGGGCAGGTGGTCCAGCCGTGCATCGCCAGTCGCGCGAATGCTCAGTTCGCTCAAATTGTATTGCTCCAATTCCAGTGCGGCCTTGGCGAGCGCAACTTGCGCCTCGGCTTGCTGCAAATCTTCTTCGCGGGTGCCGTTGGTGAGCAGCAATAAGTTTTCGTGGGATTTATCCAGATTGGCTTGCGCTGAATCGCGTTTGGCGCGGGCGCTATCCAACTCGGCCGCGCCCGCGAGTTTTTTACTCACCAGTGTTTCAGCGCGGGCAAAGGTTTTTTGCGCTTCGATCAGCTGCGCTTCTGCACCTTTCACTTGCGAGCGTGCCGCTGCAATATCTTCCGGGCGCGCGCCGTTTTGCAGTTTGGTAAGGTTAGCTTGTGCGCTGGCGAGGTTGGCCCCGGCCTTGGCGACCAGCGCCTGCTGGCGGCGATCATCCAATTGCAACAAGAGATCGCCCGCTTTCACATCGCTGCCTTCGGCAATGGGGAGTTGGGTGATGATTTCTGCTGCGGTAGCTTTGAGTACGACGCGGTCGCGTTCCAGAGTACCGAGTGCAAGCCTGGTGTTGTGATCCTTGCAGCCGCCAAGTTGGGCGCTGAATGCCAGCAACAGGCTGTAACCAAGGACATTAAATATAACTGACTTCATAAACGAATCCCTGAGCGATGGACAAAGCCGGGTGTGACCGAAACCGGGGGCTTATAATAGTTAATACTGACAGCCGCCATTTGCCATTTTCCAAGATAGAGCCTCGCTGGCTTTTGTGTCAGAATCCCGCCAGATTTTGCTTTTTCTCCTCTGCTAACCTTTTTCTCCCCTGCTAACAAAGGAACTATCCATGCTTGAAACTACTTTGTCGTCCCTCAATGGCCTGCCGGCATTTCTTGCGTATTTTGCGATGGCAATTGTACTGCTGCTGTTATTTATCCGTATTTATAGTTGGGTGACACCACAGGATGAATTGACCCTGATCAAAGCCAATAATGCCGCCGCCGCCCTGGCATTTGGTGGCGCGCTGATTGGTTTTGCATTGCCGCTGTCCAGTGCGATTACCCATTCATTGTCGCTGTTGGACTGTGCTGTCTGGGGCGCGGTGGCGCTTGTGGTGCAAGTGCTGACCTTTGTGGTGTTGCGTGTTGCTATTCGCCAACTGCCCGAGCGTATTAATCAAGGCGAAATTGCGACCGGCATTTTTGTGGCTGCCACCGCGATTGCTGTAGGTTTGATTAACGCTGCATGTATGACGTATTAATTTTTTATAGGCCATATTTATGAAACAGACAAAACGAGCAGTAATGAAACGCAGTAAAAAAGCCGCGCTGGTCTTGATGGTTCCAGTTGCAACCCTGCTGTTAGCGGGCTGTGGTGAAGAGCGCGAACAGGCCATGGTATTCAGCGATCCGAGCGAATGTAGCGCTGCCGGGTTAAACGACACCGCACAATGCAATGCCGATTACGCTGCCGCCCAAGCCTTGCACCCGCAAGTTGCGCCCAAGTATTTAAACAAAGAGGAATGCGAAACCGATTTTGGCCCCGGCCAATGTGAAACAGCACCGCAACAAACCGCGCAGGGTGGCAGCGTGTTTATGCCAATGATGATGGGCTTTCTGGCCGGTCAAATGATGGGTAATAACGCCAGTAACCTACAGCAGCCTGCTGCTGGCTCCAAAGTGCCTACCCAGCCGCTGTATAAATCGCGCGATGA
>FWPV01008061.1_pt1 | contig 18679 bp, 11 predicted proteins | sample 2228371 | NCBI WGS metagenome assembly FWPV01 (sample SAMEA103939776, study PRJEB20133) | metagenome
CGGCGACGCTCACCCCACTGCCGACCCTGGCCGTGCGCAAGCCGGACATCATCAAATTTTATCCCGAAAAGCCGAGCACCGTCGTCCACACCCATCACCCAGGGGTATGGAGCGGGGGCGAACTGGTACCCGAGGCCGTCCGCCAAATGCTCGACGCTTCCATCACCCGGCTCACCGGGCTGAACGACGCCCGCGAGGCCTGGCGCGCGCTCTTCGATCCCGGTGAGCGCATTGCCATCAAGGTCAACGCCTTCCGCAATAGCCTCATCTGGACGCACGTCCCGTTGGTGACGGCAGTGACGGATTCACTGCAAGAAGCGGGGATCCCGGCCGAGAACATCGTCATCTTCGATTTTTACACATCCGAGTTGCGGAAAGCCGGGTTCGCCGTCAATCCCGATGGGCCGGGCGTGCGCTGCGTCGGCACGGACAAGGAATACACCGACGGTTTTGAAGTCGTCGGCAGCAGGATTCAGTTGAGCAACGTGCTACTAAGCTGCGACGCACTTATCAACATGCCGGTGCTCAAATCGCACATGCTCGCCGGGCTGTCCTATGCGCTGAAGAACCATTATGGCACGCTAAGCCGCCCCGACGAGTTACACAGTGGGACCAAGCTGAGTATGGGATTGCCGGCACTCAATGCGCTGGCGCCGATCAAGGACCGCACGCGCCTGATTATCGGCGACGCGCTCACCGCCTGTCTGCGCTACGCCGGCTCGTGGCCATATTGGGACGCCGACTACACCGGCGATTCAATCATGATGAGTTTCGATCCGGTTGCACACGATGCTGTAGGTTTCAAGCTCTTCACCGATCTCTTGACGGCGGACGGCGGCAATCCCACCGCGGCCAGCAGTATGGCGACGCCCTGGCTGGAGAACGCCACCAAGATCGGCTTGGGGACGCACAATTTTGACGATATGGAACTGGCTGAAATCACACTGTAGCGCAAACTGATAGTTTGCGCTACAATGCACCGGAAAATAACAATGGCAAAACTTAAGGTATTTCATCTACTATGGATCGTCATCTTCCTGGTGGGCTGCGGAGCAAAAGCGACACCAACGCCCACCGTCTCACTGCGCGAGGTTTTCCCGGCCGGGGATGCCATCCCCGGCTGGACACGTGACGGTGACACCGAAACGTACACCGGCGACACGCTTTACGATATGGTAGACGGTCAAGCGGATGCGTTCTTTGCCTATAACTTCAGGCAAGTGAGCGTGCAGAACTATGCCGGCGAAGATACCGTGCTGCGCATCGAAATCTGGCAACTGGCGACGCCGGCCGACGCCTATGGCCTCTTCACGCGCAACCGCTCCGGCGAACCGGCGGACATCGGCAACGAGGGCGACACGGACCCCGACCGGCGGCTGGCCTTCTGGCAGGATCGTTACTACGTCCAGGTACGAAGTCGCAAGGCCATCGCCGACACCACACTGCGCGCCTTCGCGGAGGCCATCGCTGCGGCGCTGCCCACCGGCGGCGAGACGCCTGCGTTGATGAGCAAACTACCCCCCGATGGCCTGCTCCCGCGCCGCGCCATCTTCTTCCGCCAGGAACTCTCCATCCAGGACGAAATCTGGCTGGGCGGCGAGAACATCCTGGGCCTGACCACCGAAACGGAAGGTGTGCTAGGGCATTACACGTTGAACGACGCCCGCGCCCTGCTGCTTATGGTACAATATCCAGACGCAGACGCCGCCTCCACCGGCCTGGCGGCGCTGATCGGCGCCCACGTGGACGGCCTGCTCGCTGCCGACACCCACAACGCGCTGCTCGCCGCCGTCTTCGGCAACGCCGATCCCACCGCCGCCGCCAACCTGCTCTCTGCTGCCTTAAAATAGTCAGCAGATTTAGCAGATGAAGCAGATTTGCGAGAGATTTCCAACTTTCAACCTGTAACCTGCAACCTGAAACTCATAAACGAGGTGCCGCCATGAAAATTATGATGATCGCTTCCGAATGTGTGCCGTATGCCAAGACCGGCGGGTTAGCCGACGTAGTGGGGGCGTTGCCCATTGCGCTGCGCGCGCCCGGTCACGAGGTCATTGTGGTGATGCCCAAATACGGCAGTATCAATACCGCCAAATATCAGATGACATCCTTTTTTGACGCTATGTGCGTGTGGATGGGCAATACGGAGGAATGGTGCGCCGTTCGCACAACCGATATGCAAGGTGTCCCTGTGTACTTCATCGAATCGGACAAGTACTTTGCCCGCCCCGGCCTGTACCATGACGAGAACTTCAACGACTACGGCGACAATCCGCGCCGCTTTGCTTTCCTTACACGCGCCGGCTTACAACTGGCACGGGATATGGGTTTCGACGCCGACGTTGTCCACGTCCATGACTGGCACACGGCACTGGCGCCGGCCTATCTCAAGGTGTGGCACTGGAACGATCCCATCCTCGGCAAAGCCGCAAGCGTCCTCACCATCCACAACATCGGCTACCAGGGCAAGTACGGCGCGGAACACTACGACTACATCGGTCTGCAATGGAGCAACTTCACGCCGGATAAGTTGGAAGACCACGGAAGCATCAATTTTCTCAAGGGCGGCATCCAATATGCGGACCTTGTCACCACCGTCAGCCCCACTTACGCCGCCGAGACGCGCACACCTGAATACGCCCACGGCATGGCCCCCTACCTCAACGACAAGGGGGCGAACTACATCGGCATCCTCAACGGCGTTGACTACACGCAATGGGACCCCGCTACCGATAAGCTCATCCCTGCACGCTATTCCGCCGCCGACCTGAGCGGTAAAGCCGTGTGCAAATTGGAGTTACAGAAACGCTTTTTCCTGGATATTGATCCGGGGATTCCTATCGTCGGGGTCGTGAGCCGATTCGCAGAGCAGAAAGGGCTGGATCTGTTGGCAAGCGCGATCGAAGCCATCGTCAACACCATGCAGGTACAGTTCATCATCCTGGGGTCGGGCGATAAGGGATTGGAAGCCTTCTACGGCAGCCTGCCTGTGCGTTACGGCGGACGCATCGGCAGCTACATCGGCTACGACAACACGCTGGCGCACTGGATCGAGGCCGGGAGCGACTTCTTCATCATGCCATCGCGCTACGAACCGTGCGGCCTCAACCAGATTTACTCGCTCAAGTACGGCACACTGCCCATCGTGCGCAATACCGGCGGTCTGGCGGATACCGTCGAACAATACGACGAAGCCACCGGCGAAGGCACCGGCTTCAAGTTCTGGGAACCGAGCGCCCACGCCATCTACTACACCGTCGGCTGGGCCGTGAGCACCTACTACGACCGCAAACACCACATGGCCAAGATGATCCAAAAGGCCATGGCTCAGAATTTTTCGTGGGAGGAGAGCGCAGGGGCGTATCTGGCAGCATACGAGCGGGCGATGCGGAACAAGCAATCTGCACTCTACTAAAAATCTGTTTAAGCGGCTAAATCTGCCGTTGACGTTTTCAGAGGGACGCCATGCATATCCTTATCATCGGCGGAACAGGGTTGATCAGTACGGGCATCACGCGCCTGTTGCTGGAACGCGGGGATAAGGTCACTTTGTACAATCGCGGTCAACACGAGGCAACCATCTCCGGCACGCGGCAGATTGTGGGCGACCGTAAGGACTACACAACGTTCGAGGCCCAAATGGCCGAGGCCGGGACGTTCGATGCGGTGATCGATATGGTCGCGTTCATCCCGGCGGAGGTCGAGAGCGCCATCCGTGCGTTCAAGGGGCGAACGATGCAATATGTCTTTTGCAGCACCGTGGATGTGTATACCAAGCCGGCCACGCGCTATCCGGTAACGGAAAATACAGAACGCAAACCGCGGACATCATTCCCCTACGCACTCCATAAGGCACAGTGCGAGTTTATCCTCGAAGCAGCACATGCGCGGGGCGATTTTGCCGTCACCATCATCCGCCCGGCGTGGACCTACGGCGAAGGCGGTGCGATCTTGCATCCGCTCGGCTGGAACAGCTACTTCCTCGACCGACTGCGCAAAGGCAAGCCGCTCATCGTCCCCGGCGATGGCACATCGTTCTGGGTGGCCTGCCACCGCGACGATGTGGCGCAGGCGTTTGTCGGCGCCCTCGGCAACGCCAAGGCATTCGGCAAGAGCTACCATGCCACCGGCGAAGAGTGGTTGACATGGGATGCCTATCATCACATTGTCGCCGAAGTCTTGGGCGCGCCCACACCGACACTGGTTCATATCCCCACCGACCTGCTCGACAAAGTCGCGCCAAAGACGGCGGAGTGGTGTGTAGAGAACTTCCACTTCAACAACATTTTCGACAACACTGCCGCCCGCGCGGATTTAGGCTTTGCCTATAACATCCCCTTCGCCGGAGGGGCACGCCGTGTCATCGTCTGGCAGGAAACGCACGCTGGCTTTGCGAACAGCGACGATTTCCCCTTCTACGATGCCATCCTGGAAGCGTGGACCCGGCTCGGCAACCAAATGGTCGAACAGTTCAAGACGCTGAATCTCTAAAGCGCCATACTTCAAACCGGAGCACGCCAGCTCGTCGGTAAGGGACGGTGCGCCTTTCACCTGTGCCAAGACTCTATTCGCCGGGCTCGCAGCACCAGAGCGGATCACAAGCCGGCAGTTCGCAGCCCCTCCCAAAACCGGATCACCGTCTCGATGCCTTTGTAGAAAATGGGGATGTGGAATTTCTCGTTCGGCGAGTGCAATCGGTCATCGGGCAAGCCAAAGCCCATGAGGATCGTCTCGATGCCGAGTGCTTTCTGAAATGTCGCCACCACGGGTATAGAGCCACCCTCGCGCACCAAGATCGGCGCAACGCCGAATGTTTCGGCATAAGCGCGGAACGCCGCCTGCATCGCCGGGCTGTCGCGGCGGACAATGGCGGCGTCGCCGCCGTGCAGGTCGCGCACTTCGACGGTCACGGCAGGCGGAGCAATCTGCATCAGGTAATCCTGCACCAGCCGCGCAATCTCCTTCGGCTCTTGATCGGGCACCAGCCGCATGGAAATCTTCGCATACGCCTCGCTCGGCAAAACCGTCTTCGCGCCGGGCTGGATGTAACCACCCCATATACCGTTCACGTCCAGGGTGGGACGTGCCGTGGTCCGTTCGATAACGGTATATTCCGGTTCCCCCCACGCCGTTTTTACCCCGGCCTCTTTGCACCACATGGCCTCATCGAAGGGCACCTTCGCCAGTTCAAGCCGCTCATCGGCAGTGAGAGGACGCACTTTGTCATAAAAACCGGGGATGGTGATGTGACCTTCCGCATCCTGCAGTTGGGCGATCATCCGACAAAGCGCGTTGAGCGGGTTCAACACCGCCCCGCCGTAGATGCCGGAATGGAGATCGTGATCCGGGCCGACTACCTTCACCTCAAGGTAAGCCAGGCCACGCAGCGCGTACACAATACTCGGCTTATCCATCCCCAGGATATGCGTATCCGAAATGAGGGCCACATCTGCCGCCAACAAATCGGTATGCGCACGTACGAAAGGATCGAAGCTCGGGCTGCCGATTTCCTCTTCACCTTCAAAGATGCACTTGAGATTGACGGGCGGTGCGCCGAGTGTCGCCCGGAACGATTCGGCGGCCTTTAGGTGAATAAATACCTGCCCTTTATCGTCGGACGCGCCACGCGCCACCAGATCATCGCCCACCACCGTCGGCTCGAAGGGTGACGTGCGCCATAACTCAAGCGGATCGGGCGGCTGCACGTCATAATGTCCGTAGATGAGGACGGTAGGTGCTGCAGAGCCGGCAGCCAACCACTCGGCATAAACAATAGGGTGGCCGGTCGTAGGGAGAACCTCGGCCCGTGCAAAACCAACGTTCAGCAGTTCATCGCGCAACCATGCCGCCGCATGCTCGATGTCGGGTTTATGGTTCGCCTGTGTGCTGATGCTAGGAATACGCAGAAAGGTCTTAAGTTCATCCAGGAATTTATCGTGATGGGTTTGAGCGTATGTTATAGGATTCATTGGACCTCGCAGGCACTCGCCACTCGCTACTCGCCAGTCGGAACAATGCAGGCGGGTGTGTCGTTGTCCACGCTGTTGACGAGACGCGAAACAGGATAGGCGGTCATCAATTCGGCCGGATACGGCTTGAGCAGTCCATCGAGCACCGCAGGTTTTTGCTCGGCGGGATCGAGCCATACATCGTAGGCTTCCGGCGGTAGAATGACGGGCATGCGGTTGTGGATTTGCGCCAACAGAGCATTCGGTTCGGTCGTAATGATGGTGCAGGAGAGGATAGGGGTGTCGTCGGGCCGCCACAGTTCCCACAGTCCGGCAAAAGCAAACGGTTTTTTGGACTTCAAGCGCACGTAGAGGGGGATTTTGAATTTGCTGCCCGGCACCGTCTGCCATTCGTAAAACCCATCCGCAAGGATCAAGCAGCGCCGTCGCAGATAAGCAGCGCGAAACGAAGGTTTCTCCGCCAGCGTCTCGGCGCGCGCATTGATCAAACGGTTACCGATTTCCGGGTCCTTGGCCCAGGAGGGAATCAACCCCCAGCGGAAGAATTGTACGGTACGGTCGCCGCTATTGGGGACGACGGCCACATGCTGCGCCGGAGCGATATTGTACCGCGGTGCCATTTCCGCCGGAAATTTGAAATCGGGGAAGGCATCAACCAGATCATCCAAAGCTACACCCAACGTAAAACGTCCGCACATGGTACCACCTCACCTGCCCTTACTCTTCCATTCACGCTGACAAATCCGGCCACGTTGACAAAAAAGCGCCGGAACACCGACTCCGGCGCTGCACAAGTCAAATTGAACTCCATGACTACGGTGTGAGCGAAGCGTCATGGGCCGGCAAGACTAAGCCGGGGAAAGCGTCGGCGCTTAACCACTGGCTACTATCTACCGAAACACCGTTGACCCACATTTCCCAATGCAGATGCGCACCGGTGGAAAGGCCCGTATTGCCCACCAAAGCAAACGCCTCGCCACGCTTCACGTGCTGGCCGACCTTAACGTCAATCCGCGATAGATGCCAGTAACCGGTCATGAGACCGCCGCCGTGATCAATCAGCACGGCATTTCCGCGCGCTTGCAAACGCTCGGCGAGCAATACCACTCCATCCGCCGGAGCAAGCACGCGCATCCCACCCCAGGCACGGTAATCAACACCGGAATGATAGCCGGCCACCATTCCCCCATACGAGCGTCGGTCGCCGTAATTGGCCGAGATGGCCACCTGAACCGGCAAAGGGAAGGCCAGCGGCAAGTCCCAGGCGCGCTGCGGGGTGCGGATGGTGCGCCACATGGCAAGATAGTCCATTTCTTCCTGCATGAGATCGGGGTCCATCAACTTCGAGAGCGAGGCCGGCGGATTGATGTACTGGTAACCATAACGCCCGGCAGTGACTTGTAACGGTATGGTCAAGGCCGTCTCTAAGCCGCTGGCCTGTACGACAATTTTTACCGGATAGGTTCCCGCCTCCATCAACGCCGACAAACCCACCGGCGCGTAGAGATGGGACTCGTCCAACGGGTAACATGGCTCGGTTTGACCGAGGTAGGTGATCTCACAAGCCGCTGGCTCGGCCGTCTCAAGGACGAACAATGCAGTACGACCACGGATAACCGGCTGCGGGGAAACATTGAGCCCGGTCAACGGATACGGTAGACACGATGTTTCACCGCCGGCAGGAAGCCGCACGCTCTTGCCAGTGAACAAGGGATCAGGGTTAAGCCGCAACACATCCCACAACAGGAGGCCACGCCGCAAAGCCAATTCCAGCACCGTTTCATCTGCGTGGGCCGCGACCAGCATGAAAGGCGTCACGGGGGGCAGATTCAACGGCTTGCCTGCGCTCAGCAGGGCGGGGTTCAGGATGCGGTTGGCCACGGCGACGGCCTTTAAGTCCATGCTGCTGCGCTGGGCTAAACAATTGACTTCCTCGCCCAACTGTAAGGTGTGTTTGGTCCAGGTGCTTGTGGCAATCGCCGCAGAGGCAACATCGGTGAGGGGTGGCGTCACAGAAGATGCCCCCACGGGCCGGCCTTTCGACAGAGCCAGGCATAAGAGCAGAATCAGCCCAAAGAATTTTCGTCGCATTCCAGGAAGATCTAAGAATAAGTCATAAAATCATCACAATATTATTATCATACGGCAAAAAACAGAAAAGTCAATTAAATCGCCCGTTTGTCGTGGCGCATGTGAGCGTCCGTACTGTTACCATACAGATAACCCAGCAACCATCCGCCGGCAGCGCAAACCGCAAAGTAGAGGCCGCTGCTCAATACCAAAAGCCCCACAACGATCCCCAGGAAAATACCGCCGATCAAACCATAGTGCGCATATAGACGGGCGTGATAGTGGGGTGGAAACAGACGATGAGCGGCGGCGAAATGCTCACCCATCAAGCGCAACTGCCGGGCTTGATAACGGCGTTGCGCACTGGAACCCGGCAATTCCAAAAATTCTTCTTCCAAGCGGGTCAAGGTATGTTGAAACCCCCGACATGTCCCGCATGTATCGGAAAAAGTCCTCACCCGCGCCATGATGCGCAACATAAGCTCCATCTGAAACCTGCGCCATTGTTTTGGCTCGAAGTCCGGGCGATGTTCTTCGATGCTCCTAACCAGTTTCCTGTACCACAAATCATCCTCGTACATGGCTTCCTCACCCGGCCTTATTTGGATTTGCGCAAGACAAGGGGTAAATAGCTACGGTGCACCTCACCAAGCACCCCAAAAAGCGAAAGATGATCGAGTCGGGAGAGCAGGGTCCCTCCCTGCGTCGGGGTGACTTTGGTGATTCCGGTCGTGGACCAAGCCGTGCCATTCCAATGATACAAAGCCAATGTTGCTTCATCAACTATACCGCGCTCGGCCGGCGTATAGGCAACGGAAATGGTGAAAACCGTGCCGGGAACAAGTGGGGCGGGCGCGCCGGTGCTGCTGTAGACCGCTGTGGTGTTAAAAAAGCGGTTAATGCCCGTCAGATTCCCAAGCGGCGGGACGAGTGCCGGCGACATCGGTATATGACGCAACACGATGGTATCGGTAAAAGCGCCCTTAGGGAAGGTATAGGTAACGCCATCGAACGTCGAGGTGAACGTGCCCCCCTCCGCCGCAATAGTCCCTGCCGTGGAGGGGCTGTACCAGAGGATCACCACCCCCCCGTGGCCATCGGCAACGTAAATGTACTGCCCGGCCACGACGGCGCTCAGCGCCTCGCCGGCCGTATTATAATACGCGACTTCGTTGGGCGATGCCGGATCGCCAACGCTCACAAGGCGCAATCCGCTATGACGGGTAGCCACATAAGCGATGTTGTCCACGACGGTCACCCCTTCGGCCGTGCCGGGCGTCGTCCAGGTAAGCACGCGAACCGGCGACGCAGCCGATACATCTATGCCGTACAGGTAGTTTCCACCGGTCACGTAAGCATATTTCCCTTCAACGGCAACATGGTAAAGATCAACACTTGTCCCCCAGGTAAAGACGGTGGTGGCTCTCGGCGGATCGGTAATATCAATAACCCGTAAACCACCCTTTTCGGCGGCCACATAGGCCCGATTGCCTGCCAGCGCAACATCAAAGGCATTGCCCTTGCCATCAACAAAGGCGCGCGTCACCGGGCTGATCGGATCGGCGAGACTGGCAATATGCAGCCCCCTGGCGATGCCACCTTCGGCGATATAGAGGTAGTCCGCTCTGGCGACCAAAGCATAAGCCCAACCATTGTAAGTGGGGAATTGGCCCCGTTCTACCGGCGCAGAAGGAGTCGTAATGTCAATAATGCGAATATTCACGCCATCGGCAACATAGGCATACCCCCCGGCCACCGATACACCGGCCGCATTGCCCGGCGTGTCATAAGAGCCGATTTCCCGTGGATGCGCCGGATCGACGACGTTCAAGATGCGCAGACCGCCATCCCCATCGGCGACATAGAGATAAGGAAAGTTCAGCAGCAAGCTGCGCGCATCACCGACAATGTCGTAGGCACCCTTTTCAGATGGGGCTGTCGGCGTCGAAACATCAAGAGCGCGCAATCCACGATAGCGGTCGGCCACAAAGGCAATATTCTCATTGACCACAACCGCCGAAGCCATGTCAGAGGTGTCGTAGAGGCCCACCGGAGTCGGAGCATCGGGATTGGCCACATTGATGATCCGCATTCCCTGTAGACCATCGGTGACATAGGCATAGGAACCGGCAACGGCGACGCCGGTGGCCGTGCCCGGCGTGTCATAGCCCCCACGGAGCACAGGGGCAGCCGGATTGGCCACATTGACCATCTGTAAACCCTTTTCTCCGGCAGCAAGATAGGCAAGATTGCCCACGACCACCACATCACGTAATGTACTTTGCAGGACGGTCAACGTCCCGGCTACCACAGGTAAAGCGGGATCCGTGATATTGACCACGGTCAGCCTGCTCCCCCCGACAACATAGGCATAATTCCCCGCTACGGCTACATCTTGGGCAGCGGCGATAGAAACAAAGCCGGCCTGAGTTGGGTTTGTGGGCGAGATCACATTGATAACCCGCAAACTGCCATCACCGGCGGTGACATAAAGGTAGTTGCCGGCCGCCACCATGCCGCTGACCCCGTTTGGAACGGCGTAATAGCCTACGATTTGGGGAGTCGTAAGATCATCAACATCCACAATATACATGCCGGTGGTGCCGGCCGCCACGTAAACATAATCTCCAACGCCGACCACGGCGTTGACGATGCCGGGGAATACATCGGTTTGCCCGATCAATTGCATGTGCTGCGGATCAGAGACATCCAAGATGGCCAAGCGTGGGCCTATCCCAAGATAGACATACCGCGCCTGCAAGGCGACCGCATACGATGCCCCACCGAATTGCCCGACCAGTTGGATATCCTTGGCATCTGGCGGTGGCACGACGGCGGCCGCTACCTGAGGTGGGAATACCCACAGTCCTACCATCATCCACAAACAGGTGAAAAAGCGTAAGTATTTCATTGTCATCCTTCCCTAACCCGGACAGGCCGGAAGCCAAGAAAATCCATCCCAGAGTACGCCAAAAACGCCGAACCAGATGGTATCTTCAGCGAACTCGGCGGTAAATTTTCCTGCCGTTTGTGCAAGAATTCAATTCATAAGTAGTTGAGCCAAAAAATCTCCCCTCAATCTTCTGACGGGAAGAAATCTTAGCGTGCGCCCGGCATAACTTCCGCTGACCTAGCGGGCCAATGCCCCCATCGGATCCCACGGAGGGAGCACAATCGGCTCGGTCTCCAGAACTGCCAACAGGGCGGGCGAGAGGTAACGCTTGCTCACGGCGATCTCATACAGGTATTCCTCAAACCAGCGATCGGTCATCAGCATATAGCCTTTGTCGCCGCGCTCCGTGCCCCAACTGTTCTCAACGCGCCATTTTAGCGGATGCCCGCCCTCGTCCAGGTCAACGCCGGTGAACAACATCGCATGGGTCATCCGGCTGTGACCGTAGTCCAGCCGCCCGGCCTTGTCGAGGGCGAAGGGCACGCCGTACACCAGCTCGTAATCGTACACATCCATGTCCAGCAAGCCCAGATCGCCCTGCATCATCTGGCCCACGTCGCTGCCAAACCACACGGCTTGTCCGTCAACGATGCTGTCCGCAGCGGCCTTCTTCAGCACTTCGGCATCCGCGTTGAGATAGCGTACCGGCTGCCCACCGACGACGTTGCCGAGGTAGGCCACCGTGTAGAGCTTATTGTAGGGCTTGTCCTGCGTCGGCGCGTTGATCAGGCACACCATATCGTCCAGGTCAATGCCGACGTACTCCGCGTAGAAGTCTTGCGGGGTGATGACGCCGTGGCGGTGGAACGCCTTGTCCTTGTCCCGCCACGCCCACTCGAAGCTGGCGGGCGGCGCGCCGAAGTGGATCGTGAGCATGCGGTGGAAGTCTGTCAGCATTGCTGCTTTTGCCTGTCGCAGATCATCCACCGTTGCGCCGCGCGCGGACATCTCGCGCAACGTCTGCGCGAACTCACGCAACTTCGCCACGAGCCGGTTGTTCATCAGCCGCGACGCACTACTGCTCTTTGTCTCCGGCATCACCGTTTTGGGGACGACGCCGTACTTCTTCACCAGGCTCACGAACATATCCCACTGTCCGGCGTCGGGGAGCGGATCGGCGAGCAGCCACATCACCAGCCGTCCATCCAGCGGTTCAGCGCGCGTCTCGATGATGTTTTCCAGGAAAAAGTTGGCCTTTTCCAGCTTGTCCCAGTACATCAGGTAGGCCTGGGAAAGCTCGAACTTCTCCATTTTCAGGTTCATCTTCTGGATCGCCGCCAGCCGCAGCAAATTGAGGCCGGCGAACATCCAGCAGCGCCCGGTCGCGCCCTGGTCGGTGGCTTCCGGTGTCTCGATGAGATGCGAGTACGTGTGATTGATGCGGTTGACGCTCGCGCGATTGAGCGCCACCGCCGCGATGTCGTTCTGCGCCACGGCGTTCGCCGCCAGGCGGTTCTTGGGGTCAGCGTCGAAGGCCGCCGCAAAGGTTGCCAGATCGTCAAGAGTGATATTGGGTTGCATAGTATGTCCTTTCGTGTGAAACATTCCTTTATACTTCCATCTACACAACAAACGAAGGAGTGGATTCCATTTCCACTCCTCCATTATAGCCAAATACCCGGAAATAGACTACTGAGGTTGCTACTAACACGACTCCCATTCTGCACGCAAGGTTTCTTGGTAGTACAATGCATCAATCTGGCGCTCGCGCCAAGAACCAAAGGCTGGATGCTGGCGCAACGAACGAGACCGAGGACGGCGCACATGGGTCAACTGCTGGCGTAAAAACGCGGTGAAATTCAACACTTCGTTTTGTTTTTCAGGCGGCAACTGCCGCACTTGCTGTTGAATCTGCTCTAATATCGTCATCCTATCCTCCTAAAATTAACTCGTCAGCCATCTTGCCGCTCATTCTATCGGTGAACGATTCGCCTTCCAGGTTTCAACTTGAGTATAAATCTCGTCTATGCTGGCGTCACCCCAATATTCGGCAATCTCCTGCACCGAGTCGTCCCAGCCGCTTTCCTGCTCTCCGTAGCCCAAAATCGCCGCTTCTTCAGCTTTGGTCAAAGACGTGCCGAACAGATGCTCTGGGATATTAGCCCAGATTTCGTCTTGCAGAAACGCCTCTAACCGCGCGGCGTTCTGGGGAACTACACGGAGCAAAGAGAGACGTTCCAACCTTTCAGCCAGAGCTTGACGGATTGCATTAGTTTTGGATTCTCCGGTCAATTGAACGACAGAGTCCAATAAACTCTCCACCTCTTGGTTCTTGATATTGACAGCTACCAGACAACTCCTTTCACCAGGCCGCGCTGGATTCTGTAGTTCTCCATAAATTCTTTAATTCATTATATCACTAACCGGTAAAGGTTCAATCCTCGTCCCACAAGCAAAATCTTGCATCCTGCCTCTTGCATCTTGCATCCTGCATCCTGCATCTTGCATCCTGCCTCTTGCATCCTGCCTCTTGCATCCTGCCTCTTGCATCCTTGTCTACTTCAACGCCTCCTGCCCCGCGAACGTCCGATACGGCGAGAGCACCTGCAACACCTCGCGGTCTTCCGGCGACAAGTCCTCCTGCGCGACCATCCGCGCCAGCAGTTCGCCCAGACCGGGGCCGAGCATGAAGCCCTGCCCGCACATGCCGATTGCCATCAGGTAGCCGCCCACCTCCCGCGCCCAACCGACCAGCGGCGAACCATCCGGCGTCATCGGGTAGAGGCCGCGCCAGGTGCGCCGCACGCGCAGGTTCGCCAGGCGCGGCACCAAATCCACCATCCGCGACGCGATCTGCGGCAGGAACACACTCGTCTCACGGCGGTCGAAGCCCACAAGGCTCGGACTCGGCGTGATGCAGAAGACGACCTGACCGGTGCGGAGTTGGAAGAAGTAGTAGTTGGCCGATCCCGGTGCGGGGCGGATGTCCACGAGCATCGGCCCCAGGAAATGCGCCACCGGTTCGGTGATCCCGGCCTCGTGCGAGTCGGGCTGCACAGGATGTGTCATTCCCACCAGACGCCCGACCGCCTGCGCCCAAGCCCCCGCTGCATTGACGATGACCGGCGCGTGGTACGTCCCCTGTTTCGTCCGAATCCCCCGGATGCGGCGACCGGTTATCGTATCGTCAACCAAAATTTCCGTCACCGGTTCATTGAAATGGAAAACCGCGCCGGCCGCCTTCGCCGCGTCATAGAAAGCGTGCCCCGCCAGCAGCGGTGAGCAGTGCCCATCGCGCGGTGAAAACGTCCCGCCGAGTAAGCCGTTGGGATTCACATCGGGGACGATGCGCAGGAAGTCGTCGCGGTCGTACCAGGCAAGGTCAAGGCCGTAGGCCAGCTGCACCTTGAGCAAGTCCTTGAATGTCTGCGCTTCCTTTTCCCGGTAAGCGACGAAGGCGTAGCCGCCTGTCGTCCACTCGATGTTGTGCCCGTAAGTCTCCTTCCACGTCGAGAAGATTTCCAGGCTGCGCAGACACAGGCGGATCTTCGCCGGATCGGAGTGCGTGGCGCGCACCCCGCCAATCGCCGACTTGTTGGAGCCTTGCCCCTGGCTCGCCGCCCCATCGAACACGCGCACCTTCAGCCCCTTCCGCGCCATCGCCAACGCCGCCGGCACCCCCACGCTGCCCGCGCCGATGATGATCACGTCGGAAGATACAGGAGGCAAGATGCAGGAGGCAGGATTTTCAGCTTCTTCCATCTTGTTTCCTGCCTCTTGCTTCTTGCCTCCTGCCTCTTCCATCTTGCTTCCTGCCTCTTCCATCTTGCTTCCTGCCTCTTCCATCTTGCTTCCTGCATTCTGAAAAACACCGAGGGGGACTTCAACGAAGAGCGGGCGGGGAACGTTGCAAGTGACGGCGTCGAGCGGGATGCCTTCCTCGCGGAAGAGACGCAGGATGAGCGCGCTGCACGTTTTGCCGCCGCAGGCGCCCATCCCGGCGCGGGTGACGGCCTTGATCTCGTTGATGTCGCGGTAGCCCTTGCGGATCAACGCGCGGATTTCATCCGCCGTCACCCGTTCGCAGCGACAGACGATGTCGGGGTAGACGGTAGACGGTAGACGGTAGACGGGGGCGGAGGGCTGCGCTTCGGGGTTGATGGCTTGCGGCAGCTCTTGCCGGCGAATACCGGCAATGGATTTGGCGATGGCCTTTGGCGCGCGCAGCTTGACCATCACGGTGCGATCGTTGCGCTTGATGACGCGCACGCTCGTCACCTCCACGTCGCCGAGGACATTGCCCACCGTATCGAGCGCCGTCACCCGGTCGCCCACGGCAATCTGACTCGCCAGGAATTCGTAGGCCAGCGTCACCGTGGGCATCTCGGCGTCCTTGCGGTAGTCCACCAGCGTGATTGCCAGCCCCGGACATACGGCGACGCACTGTTCGCAGCCCAGGCAGGTCTTCTCCGCTTCCAGGCCCAGGTAGGTAGGAACGGCGCGGATGTCGGTGGGATCGATGTGAATCAACTGCTGCGGGCAGACCGAGGTGCAGGGATTGCACGGAATCTCCTGCGAGCAGTGGAAAACCGGGAAAATACCTTCCTCCTGGGCGGGGATGCGCTCCGGGATCACCGCGCCGGGATGCGACTTGAGGATGTCGCCGGTACGCCGCCACTCATCAGGGACGGCGTCCGTCGTCGCGCCGAGCGCCCGCGCGATCTCCAGCCCGCGAATCTTGCCGGAGAATATCGCCGCCGACGCCTCCGCGATCTCCTGGGCGTCGCCCGCGTCGAAGACCGTCATACCGAACTCGTGCGCCTTCTGCGTGAATTCGTTCACCGGATCGAGGCCCACGGCAATGAGCACCGTGTCGCAGGCGAAAGACTTCTCCGTACCGGGGATCGGCGCGAAATGCTCATCCACTTGCGCAATCGTCACCGCTTCCACGTGGTCGCGTCCGTTGGCGGACAAGATCATGTGTGACGTGTAGAGCGGTACGCCAAAGCGCGCCAGCTTATCCCGGTGAACTTTGTAGCCGCCACATTCCGGCAGCACCTCCACCAAGCCCACCACCTCGATGCCGGCCTGTAGCGCGTGATACCCGGCGATCAACCCGACATTCCCGCCGCCGACGATGAACAGCCGCTCCGCTGCCCGCACCAAATCGCGGTTAACCAGGGTCTGAAACGCCCCCGCCCCGTATACGCCCGGCAATGTATTTCCCTTGAACGTAAGTGACTTCTCCCGTGCACCCGCCGCAACGAGAAGAATTTCAGGGTGAACGAGCACATACTCCGGTTGGGGAGTAGGGAGTAGGAAGTAGGAAGTAAGGGATTCGTGATTCGTGACCGCCGATTCGCTCATTCGCTCATTCGCCGATTCGCCATTCGCCATTCGCAAAACGCCCACAATGCCATCACTAAACACCGCTAACGCGGTGGTGTTGAGCCAGACTTCGATGTTGTCGTAACGGCGAACTTCGTTTTCCAAGCGGGTAGCGATGTCGATGCCGCGTGTGCCGGCGTAGACGGCGTCCACGGAGCCGAAGAAGCGATGTGTCTGTAAGACCAGCTTGCCGCCGAGGCGATCCTTGTCATCGATCAACAGCACGCGGACGCCATACTCCGCCAACTGGAGCGCCGCCGACATCCCCGCCGGCCCGCCGCCGATGATGAGCACGGGCACGTCAACCGTCTGTAACGCGCGCGCAGGCGGCGGTTCGGAAACCGGTGGCAACACCGGCAATCCCTCCAACGGCTCGACGACCATGCCGGGCGACACCGGCGTCATACACGCTTTCACCGGCAGGCCATCGGCAATGACCAAACACTGCGAACACTGCCCATTCGCGCAGAAAATGCCCTGCGGTGAGCCATCGCGGTGATGATGCCCGAACACGTGAATGCCGTGCGCGAACAACGCCGACGCAATCATCTCCCCGCGCCGCGCCGTCAACGGGTGGCCCTGCCAGGTGAATTCAACAAAATCATCAGGCGGGAGCGGAAGTATCGGATGCGCTGTGATACGATAGTCTGCCATACGTGCTCCTGTTGAAAGGGTAACTGGGGATTAGGAACTGGGGATTGGGAAAGCAACTGACACGTGATCCCCAATCCCTAACCGCCTTTGCTTTCATAGTATAGCAAGACGATCATGGGGATTGCACTGAAGTTATGCCCGTCTTTGGGGGTTGAAAAGCATACTGCGGTAGACGGAAAACGGTAGACGGTAGACAGGGAGATTTTCCCGTCTACCGTCTACCATCTACTTTACTTCGGAAACCGCAAAATGCCGCCGTTCGCCTGCGGCATATCCGCCCACGTGCGACCTTCGCCGTTGAACTGGGGCAGCCACGGGGCCAGCGCGTCGAACATTTCGTCGCACATCGCCCAGACTTCGGCGGTGTTGCAGACGGCGCCGGTCAGCGGATCATGGAGCACGGCCAGCTTGACCAGTTCGCGGTTGCCCGTCAGGGCCGCCTCGACCGCCATCTCCTGCACGCTGATGCTGGCCCGACAGGTCGCCGCACAGGCCATCGGCAAGGCCCCCACCCACGCCGGGCTGATGCCGTTGCCGTCCACGTAACAGGGCAATTCCACGGTGCAGCCATCGGGCAGATTGGTGATGAGGCCGGTGTTCGCCACGTTGAAATGCCCGCGATACAGCCGCCCCGTCTCCAACGATTCGATGATGTACGATCCGTGCTCGCTGCTGCGGTCGCCCAGGCGAATCATGTCTACTTCGCCGCTCATGTAGCGGGGATACAACTGCTCGTACTCCTGGCGGTTTTCAGTACAATGCCGCAGGTACCCACCGGTCTCCCCATTGATCCAGCTATCCGGCGAAATCCAATCTTTGATCTCGTGTGGCCGTTTGCGATACCACGGCACGTACTCGCTCAGGTGGCCGTTGGACTCCGTCGAATAGTAGCCGAAGCGCCGCAACACGTCAATGCGCACCTTCTCGGTCTTGGAGAAGTGCGGATGCTTCTCGAACGCTTCGAGCAGATAGGGCGTCATATCCTTGCCCTTGTGCGTCACCTGGATGTACCACGTCTGGTGGTTGATCCCTGCGCAGATGAAGTCCACCTCCTCTTGCGGCAGACCCAACGCCTGCGCGATCTGCCAGTGCCCGCCCTGGACGCCGTGGCACAACCCCACGACCGGCACGCCGCCCGCGCGGCGCACGGCCCAGGTATTCATCGCCATGGGATTGGAGTAATTGAGCAACAACGCCCCCGGCGCGACTTCGCGCATGTCTTTAGCGATGTCGAGCAACACAGGGATACTGCGCAGCGCGTAGAAGACGCCGCCCGGCCCTAACGTGTCGCCCACGCACTGATCCACGCCGTACTTCAGCGGGATCTCAATATCATAGCGGAAGGCCTCCAGGCCCCCCACCCGCACCAGGCAGAAGACATAATCCACCCTCGCAATCGCCTCGCGTTGGTTGAGTGTGGGCGTGATCGTCGCCGGGACCTCGCTATCCGCGATCATTTTCCGGCAGACGTTCGTGACCATCTCCAGATACGTCGGGTTGATGTCCATGAAACGGAACTCGGTGTCCCGCAGTTCTGGAACGGCCAAAATATCCATCACCAAACGACGGGTAAAGGTGAGGCTTCCGGCTCCAATAATTGCAATTTTAACCATGCATAACCTCCTCTAAAAAATAGCCACCGAGGACAGAGGAAAAAAACTCCGTATGCTCTATGGCAGAGTCTTGATGAACGATGCCGTCCTTT
>FWPV01008063.1_pt1 | contig 18678 bp, 12 predicted proteins | sample 2228371 | NCBI WGS metagenome assembly FWPV01 (sample SAMEA103939776, study PRJEB20133) | metagenome
CCGTTCTGGTCTGTGGCGGTATAGAAGATTGTATAAGTACCCACCATAGCGGTATCCAGCTGGCTGCGGTCAACGCTCACTTGGATCTGCTGGTTATTGAAGTCAAAGGCATCAGCGCCCATGTCGTTGTAGGCAGAATATACCTCGATGGTATCCATCGCTAAGCCATTTAAGGTCATGCTAGGTGCATCCGGCAACACAATGACAGTACGCACCAAGGTGGAGGTATTTCCAGCTGTATCGCTCACTTCATAGGTTACTTGGTACGTACCTGCAATAGAGCTATCCAAGTTGGATGAAATAAGAATTTTCGGGGTAATGAGTCCGTCTAAGTTATCGGTTGCGTTAGCACCTTGTTCGGAGTAGCTGTCGTTGCGGTTGATCACGATGGTATCGTTGCCTATCAAGGTCAAGGCAGGCGCAATTGGATCTGTATAGAGTACCAAACGGTAATCTTCTGTTTCACCATAAGCACGTGTTCCGCAGGCGTCGTTTGCTTGGTTGCTGTAAGAGGTTGCCACACGCAAGGTTACGATTCCGTCTACGGCATTGCGTGGCACAGTAAACATTTCGCTAAGTAAGATAGAACGAGAAGGACCATCTGATGCAATCAGTTCACCTGCATCATCAAAGTCGCCATCCGCATTCCAATCGGCCCAAACTTTACGGGTCAATTCATTCGACGTAGTTTGACGCTGTACGCGCACTTCGTAGGTAGCGCCTTTCATAAGTTCGGTGCTCTGGTCAGCGTAATCGGTATAGTTTAGATCCGTACCTGAAGTATTGTCAATGTCTTCAAGGGTAACACGCACAATACCCATATCAGGTAAATTATTGCTGATTTTAGGAGCACAAATCGAGTTGATGGTGATGTAGTTGCTGCGTACCAAAGAATCTACTCCGGCTGAGTTGGTCGTGAACAAGGTTACCGTGTAAACTCCGGCTGTATCAAACATCACCTCAGCGGTTGACAAGAAGCGTGAACCGTTTAAGAACGTAGCTCTATTTGGCTCAATTCTCCATTCAAAATCTTCCACACATCCGTTGGTTTCATTGTAGAAATTCACCACGTCTTGGGTAGTGTAAGTGGTATGAGGAGAAGAGAACGCCACGATGTTTTGTCCCGGGTTGGTAACCACAACCGTTTTAACTACGGTATCTGCTCCGGCGCAACCTTGCACGATAAGGCGTACATTGAAGCTACCGCCATTGGCATAGGTGAAGCTTGGATTTTCCAAGGTGCTGTTACTTGAACCGTTACCAAAGAAGTCCCACTCATAGGTTTGAGCACCTTGGCTCTTATTGATAAAGCTAAATAGGTAACTGGCACATACGGTATCCGGCACATCGAAGTCGGCCATAATGCTGGTAATTTCACTCGCGGCACGGTAATTCAGTTCGAAGCCCGGCTCGTTAAAGATACCATCCGATTCCATCACCAAGGTTACCTTTCCTGAGGTAGCTGCCGGGATAACAGGAATAGCAAAACCGGTTAAGCCATCCGGGTCATTGTTCACATTCCAAAGTGGCGTTCCGGTATTTTCATCACCATCGTAGATGCGCAAGTAATCCCAACCTGTTTCAACCGCGAAGCTGGTGAAATCCAAATACAAGGAATCATAACAAGCAAAATCAATGGTAAATGTACAGGCTTCGTTGTCTTGGTAGTTTTGGTTAGGCCCGCCTGAATCCCATATTTTTCCTTGTGGTTTGAGTGCAACGTTTACTCCATTGCCTGAACACATCAGGGAGTCGGTTCCTAAAGCCGTATTGGATCCGCCTACTTTGATATAATCCGTTTTACAGAGGGTATCACGACCAACGCTGTTTTCAGCGATAAGGCAGATATCGAATTCGCCCGTGCCGAAGAACGACATAACAGGCGATTTGCTGTTCATGTTTGTGCCGTTGTCGTAAGAGACAGAAGGCAGCGAGATGTTTGTGATAGGGTCAGTCCAAGTGGCAGGCGATACAAACCACTCGTAATAAGTTGGACCGTTTGTGCTCAAGTTGGTGTAGTTTACTGTTCCAAATTGAGACACCACGTTCAGATCCGAAACAAAGTCGGATTCCGCAGCTTGACTTGGCACGATAACCTGGATGGTTTTTACCACAGAATCTAAAACTGCCCCGCAAGGGTCAACTGCTCTGAGTATTAAATTCTGCGCGCCTGAGGCTGGGAAGCTAAAGTCTAAGTCATAGTTGGACCCTACAATACTGCCGTTGTATACCCAACGGTAGTTCACACCTACCTGAGGAGGGCTGGTGTTTTCAATTTCGGTATCATAAAGTGAATTGATAAATACCGTATCAGGAGCGGTGAAGCTGGCAGTATAGCTCGGATACAGGGTGAATCGAATATCGTCAATGGCAACCCCGTTATCTGTTCCGCCACCGTCGCTCGCAAAGCGGAAACGCACACGTACCGTGGTTTGACCGGAGAACGCAGAAAGATCAGCTACGTACGTGGTCCATCCGCCATTGTCGCCTGCGAATTTAGGTGCAGGAAGAGGTCCGTTGTTTGAGTTGTTGTTGTAGCCCGGTGTGATAGCTGTAATTTTGGTCCAGTTTACATCGTCTGAGCTGGCTTCGAGGATTACACCATCCCAGTTGTTTTCTGTATCAAAGCGCATAGACCACGTAAACAGTGGATTACACGAGATGCTAAAGTCGAAATACGGTGAATACAAAGAAGCATTGGCGCTGTTTGGGTAATTACCGACAAGGTTTGTAATAAAGCCTTGCGTGCCGCTAGGAGGATTGTTTAAGGTTCCTTTAGCGATGGCACCGTGTTGCCATAAAGTACTGGCAGTCCAGTCGCCTGCCCCTGATTCAAAGTCGTTTTGGTGATTGGTGCTGATGCATGTTGGGTTGTTTACAACAAAGGAGGTAGAATCGTTCGCTTTGTTGGGGTCTAAATCGCTTCCAACCCACAATTTAAAGTTCAATGCACTAATACCGCTGGAGTTAATCATTATGCTCCGGTTTAAGGTGCCGGTTTGTACTAAAGCGGAAGTCAATTGGAATGAGTCTAAAACGGCAGATCCATTATTCAAAGTATAGCCATACCGAATGTACGCACCTGAACTTATGTCAGCGCCGCCATTATTAGCAACTCTGAATTGAAGGTTATAACTTGAAGCATTGCAACCTGCCAAACTAGAGCTGAGGATGGAGTTGATTGTCAAATCCGGAATTGGAAAAGGCGTGATACTCAATTTTAAGTTCGGTCTTTGCGCATTTCGCGTACCGTTACCCGTTGGAGGGTTGTTGTCCGTGTTCCAATACTGGTGCGTGAAAGTAGTAGTTGTGGCTGTGTAACGAGCTGTTCCGGCAGAAGCACCTTGTCCATCACCGGTTCCTCCGGTATTGGTTTCTACCAAAACCATCAGATTTTCCGAGTTGTAATAGGTGAAGGTATCATCTAGTGTAAACTCATTCCATTGTCCGCTGACTAAAGAGTAACCGCTGTCAGCGTAAACTAATTTGGCACCGGTAGTAAGGGTTGCCCAGTTGCTGGCTGCCGGAAAGTTGTTGTCTGGCGTGTGTTTTAGGTAAATCCGAAGGCCTGAATTGGGGTTACGGTTGATGCCGATATACCAAGCAAGGGAATCAATGACTCCCGAAGGTCCAATTTCAGATGCTTGGTAAATGGCTGCGGATCTTTCAAAGCCCCAGTAAGTTCCTAGAGGGTAACGTTGGGTAGTGGTGGCCGTTCCGATGACGACCGATGATTGTGCGGTTGCTACGACATGGCATAGCAAGGCGCCTGCAATTAGCAGTGCTTGAACAAATTTTCTCATAAATTCTGGCGTTGATTTGGCTTGGTGTTTCATGCACACCGTGCGCAATTCAAACGTGAATCTACAAAAAAGAATTGAAGACTTTTAGGATATCACTAATTATTTTGTCTAATAACGCGGTCTACACAGCTCGCAATACTACGTAGGTCCAGCTTGAGATACGTTTTAACCTTCTGATTACTATACGTATACGTATTTAAACTTGTTCTGGCTGTTTCTCGGGTAATCAAGGGTTCTTTTTTATCTAATCGCGCCTTAAGGGCAAGAACACGCCATGCCAATTGCAGCATCCAAGGTTTGGCCTCCTTTTTCGGTGCGGGTTTGTTCATTTTTTGAGCCACCATCGCTAAAAAGTCTTTCACCCTCAGGTTCTCTGCTACCAGAATAAAACGCTCTCCTTTGATAGGGCTGTCACTTAACTTGATCAGCGCATCGGCTACGTCCAACACATCTACATACCCATTCATGCCGCGGGTATAGTAAGACGAACCATCCATAATCATCTTGAAGAACCGGCAGCTGCCTTTGTTCCAATCGCCTTCTCCGAGAATAATACCCGGGTTAACAATCGCCACGTCAAGGCCTTCTTCTTGTCCGCGCCAAACCTCCATCTCGGCCAGGTATTTACTGATGCTGTATTGGCTGTTGTTTTTGGAATCAGTCCAGGGAGTTTCTTCTGTAATCTTATCCCCTTTACCGCTTCGTCCGATAGCTGCTGTGGAACTTACATGGAGTAATTTGGGAATCTTCAGTTCCAAGCAGGCATTTACCACGTTGGCTGTTCCGTCAACATTAACTTGAAACAGTTCATCCCGGCGTTTTGGCCAAAAACTCACCACTGCGGCACAATGGTATACGCGCTCCGCACCGGAAAAAGCATCCAGCAGGGCATCGTAATCCAGCACATCAGCGGTATGCCATGTCAGGTTTTGGACTAAGGCCATCTCTGACCCCAAGCGCCACTCCAGTATTTGATTGAATTGAGCGAGCGAAGAACCTTGCCTCCTGCAGGCCCGCACGGTTTTACCGGCCAAAAGAAGGCTCGCGCAAAGGTGTGCCCCTAAAAATCCATTCGCTCCCGTTACTACTTGCATGCTGAGCTGCAAAATAAGGCATACTTTACGAACAAAATGGATAATTTTGGCCATGCTCGAATCCTTTCTGCGTCCGCTTGATACCGATGATCTGATCTCGTCAGAAAACCTGCCCGGCAGCATGGCTTACCACCTGCGCATGAATACCCAAGGCCATATTGATTTGGATGGGGTACAGGTGGCCATACTTGGCGTGAAAGACCCACGTTTCGATGGCTTGAACCACGGAACGAGTACCGCTCCGGATGCGATTCGTCGAGCGTTTTACCGCTTAATGAAGCCTCAAAGCTGGGGCGTGGTGGCCGATTTAGGCGATATTGAAGCGGGCGACAGCATGGACGATACCCTTTTCGCTCTTCAAACGGTGCTGGATGAATTGCATAATGCCGGCATTGTGAGTGTGGTGTTAGGTGGTTCGGAGGTGCTATCCAAACGGCAATACGAGGTGCTCAAAGTAGGCAACCTAAACCTGGAAGTAGTGTACATAGGCAAACAGGTGAACTTGCGCGAAGGCTCCATACTCAATAGGTTGGTTTTAGATCAGCCCAATCACTTGTTTAACCTCACAGCCTTAGGTTACCAAACTTACCTCACCGAACACGAATCGCTCGATGCTATGGAACGCATGTATTTCGACCTGCTGCGTGTAGGCGATTTCAGAGCCCAGCCGGAGCAAGCCGAGCCGCTTCTGCGCAATGCCCATCTTTGTGTATTTGATGTGGCTGCTATCAAAATGAGCGAGTTTCCCGGTCATTACGATGCGAGTCCGAATGGTCTGCGCAATGAAGAGGCCTGTCTGCTAGCGCGCTACGCCGGATTGGGAAACAACATGGAAAGCATCGGCTTCTATAACTATAACCCCGACTACGATACCCAAAACCAATCGGCCAAACAGCTGGCACAGATGATCTGGTTCTTTTTGGAAGGCAATGCCTTGCGCAGAAAAGAAGACCCCTTGAAAGATCCGGACGCTTTCTTGAAATACCGCATGGGCCTAAAAAACACCTATGATCTGGTTTTCTACAAGAGCAAACAAACAGACCGCTGGTGGATAGAATTGCCGCATCCACGCTCCGGATTGGAAAACACCATTCCGGTGATGGTTCCCTGTACCTATGCCGATTACCTTACCGCCAGCCAAGATGAGTTGCCGGATCGCTGGTGGCGCTATTACCAGAAGTATGCTTAAGGAGTTGGTTTAATTTCCTTTTTTAACCGAGCGATGAATTCCTCAACAGCACCGGGTTCACGAGCATGATTCTCTTTTAACTCCGGGAATTGCTCCCACTGATTTTGATTCACCCAGAGGTTCAAGTAAACACCCCAACGTTCAAAGCTGTGCACGGAGAAATGCAGTGGAAGCGAGTCCATATCAATACGGGCAAACTCGCAGGTCACATTGCTTTGTAAAATAAAGGGTACCGTATCCAGCTGTGCACCGTATAGATCGCGGTGGATAAGATGACGTTCTTCCAAATAGGTTTCCGGTCCGTTGTTGTTTAAAGGAGCAAAAGAATAGACCACCGTTCCTTCCGGCAGTAAGTCTTCCACCTCCTTTTCCAAGCTATGGTAATTCAAGAAAACCAGGTTTTGATCGCCTAAACATTTACCGGGGTAATGCCAGATGCTGCCGCTAAGCAGGAGGAGAACAGCGGCACTAAAGGCCATAGTCTGCTTGGTGCGCGACCAGCTTTGCAGTTGCTTCACAAACAGCAGAGCCATATAGAAATAGACAGGAAGAATATAGCGATGGCTTGGCGGGTCAATAAAGAGAATGGATATACCTATGCAAAGTACAAGAATGCTCAAAAGGAAGATCTTTTCGCTGTCTCCATCGCTGCCCTTCCAAACCTTTTTTACGGCAAACCAAAAAGCCGGAATGCCGATAAAGAAATAGCCGAGATCAAGGTAGCGCCAGCCCATCAGGGCGAGGTTGTAGATCATGGAATCGAGTCCGGGCTCCTCGCGCGGGAAGTTGGGCGTGATATAGGCCCAGCCAAATTCCAGGTAATGCACGAAGCACCAAATAACAAAGGCGCCCACCGGCACGAAAAAGTATACGGCCGACTTCACCAAGTTCGGGATATTGAACTTTTGTTTCCATACCTCAAAGAAGGAAAGCGTGGCCAAAAGCAACACACCTTGCAAGTGGGTTAAGACCATGCAAGAGGCGTAAAACATAAACCAACCGAAGTATTTTTTCCGCCAATTGTAAAAGGCGGCCAGGAAGAAGGCAGTGAGCGGCAATTGCAGGGAGATAGACACCCCTTGCGAGATCGTGAGAGGCGATACGAAAAGCAATAGGAGCAAAGCCGATTTCCATTCTTCGCTCAGAGGCGAAGCCAACAGATACATCAGGCGAGCACAGGCAAAAAGCGTTAAAGCCATCAAAGCATGCGGCACCCAAAGTGCATACCCAAAAATCTTCCAGCCCAAGGCTATGAGCCATGGAAACAAGGTTGGGTGTCCGGGGTCGGCATCGGTGTAGTTCCACGGATGTTGCAGGCCTTCATCGTAAATTCGGATGGCGGCTTTGGATACACTAGCTATGCTATCGCCCCAAAAAGGTAAGTCGTAGCTGAGCAGAAAATAGGCTAGCGGAAAGGCTACCTGGAGTAGAAGACTGAATTGCTCTTTTTTCACGAGGCTGTTTTAAGGTAACGCGACATCCAGGTTTGAGCCAGGGGCTTTTTCCAGGTTTTCAATTCGCCATAGGTGGCAACGGAGGTGTCAAAAACGGCGGTATCCGCAGTCAATTCTCCGGTTGCTAGTAAGCTTGGAATTTCTTTGAAGTCGATCCATTCAATGCTATCTCCTTTGGCATAGCCCACCAGGTTGCGGGTAAAGAAATCGCTTTGCAAAGCCTTGCCCATCTCTTGCAAGAAATGGACGGATTTATCGATGGAGCAACCGCTGGCTCCGGCTTGGGTTTCATCTACCACGAGTATGATATAGCGATTGTATACCACCAATCCGCCGGCGTGCAGCTGCTGGTTATGCGCTGTCCAGCCGGTACAAAAATCGTCAATGGCATTTTCTAATTTAGCTACCTCTGCATCGCTCAATAAGCGCGAAGAAGTGTAAATCCAAACACGGGATTGCGGGTCAAAGCTATGGGCTTCCATGAAGCAAATTTAACAAATCACTTCGTCTGAAGGTCTATTATTACATCAGGATATTCTTTGTCTGTGCTGTCTTTGATTCGGAGCATTTTGATTCTGCCGCGGTAGCCGGGCATGGAAGTCGCGCTGAATCGACGGATTTGCTGCGTCAATTCGGTGCTATTGGCAAAGGGGAAAAGTGAGACATCGCCTCGCGATGGAAAAAGCATGATATCGCCCATTACTTCTACCGGTTCGACCATCACGCAGTATTCAAGCTTAGCGATGCTGTCTTTCCATGCCTTTCGCTCTAACTCATCGATACGGTGGTGAAAGCTTGTTCCCGAAGTATCCAAGTGGGTCACCACAATGCCCGTAAGTTTGTGCTCGCGTTGCACACCGACAAAAGCAAAAAGGCCTAAGCTGAGTAGAAGGATGCCAAGTGTTTTCAATAGCCGATGGTAAAGTAAATGGGGTCAATTTTGGAAGAATCACTCAGGTTGCGCAGGTTGTCGAAAATGATTCGATCACCTTGAACAAAGTTGAAGTTCTTCTTTTGCAAAGCTCTAAAGTGAGCGCCCAGCTGCTCCGTAGATTTAAAATTATAGACTAAAGCATCTCCGATTTTAGGAGCGAAAACAACCATTCCTTCCACCTCAAGTTTGGTTTTCGCCCGTTGAAAATAGATGGATTGAATGGAATCTTGCCATTCCAATTGGCCAACACCTTGAATCTGTTTGGTTTTGAGCTCTCCATCGCTGTTCACTAGGTTAACATAGAAGTTCCCAAAGCGATCGTGATTCTCTTGGCCTTCTGAAAAGCTTATAAACACTGAACCACCTAAAAAAAGGCACAAAGCAAAAAGGAATGATTTCATAGGATTTCCGAATGAGTAGGGCTAAGATAAGAAATCTTAGGTAGGAATGCTGTGGGGTTGTTGGTTGTTAACTCTTTCATGTTAATCGTTGATTGAGGAAATTGGAAAGGTTCTAGCATAGAGGGGCGCAAGATTTTGCGCCCCTCTATGAAGGTATAGCTTGTTCAGACTATCATAAAAAAAGCGACCGAAGTCGCTTTTCTGTAAATATCATTCGTCGGACTCTCCGACTCTCAGCCTCACAGTTTGTCTACTACAAATCCTCCGCCTTCGCGATCAGTTCTGCAATATCCAAAACTTGTACATGGTCTTCTTGCTCCTTGTTTTTGACACCGTCGCGCATCATGGTCATGCAAAACGGACAAGCTGCCGCCACAATCTCCGCCTTGGTTTCTAAGGCATCTTCGATACGTTCGATGTTCACCTCTTTATTGCCTTTTTCGGCTTCCTTAAACATCTGCGCTCCACCGGCGCCGCAGCATAATCCATTGGTGCGGCAACGCTTCATCTCCACTAGCTCAGCATCCAACTTTTGAATCAGCTCACGCGGTGCTTCATACACGCCGTTCGCTCTGCCTAAGTAGCAGCTGTCGTGGTAGGTGATTTTTTTGCCTTTGAAAGCTCCGCCTGAAATGGCCAATCTGCCATTCGCTAGCAATTCATTGATGAAACTCGTATGGTGCACCACCTCATAGCTTCCGCCCAAGGCCGGGTATTCGTTTTTCAAGGTATTGAAGCAATGCGGGCAAGCCGTTACAATTCGTTTCACCTCGTATGCATTGAGTGTAGCGATATTGGCCATGGCCTGCATCTGAAACAGGAATTCATTGCCTGCTCGTTTCGCCGGATCGCCGGTACAGCTTTCTTCCGTGCCGAGGATGGCAAACTTCACATTGGCGGCATGCATAATCTTCACGAAGGCTTTGGTCACCTTTTGCGCGCGCTCATCAAAGCTGCCGGCACAGCCTACCCAGAATAGCACTTCCGGACTTTCTCCGGAGGCCATCATCTCTGCTATGGTTGGAACTTGTATACTCATTGTCTTCTTATTAGTCGATAGTCCATAGACCATGGTCCATGGAATACTCATTTCTATTTTTTCGTTTGGTGGGAGATTTGGAACTTATGTTCGTTCATCTTCCATCAAGCTTAACTCTATTACTCTTACAACTATGGTCTACTCCGCTATTTTTATCGTTTGGTGGGAGATTTGGAACTTATGTTCGTTCATCTTCCATCAAGCTTAACTCTATTACTCTTACAACTATGGTCCATGGACTATGGTCTACTCTGCGTTCACCCAGTTCGCTCTATCAGCGGGTGAAAACTGCCAAGGTGCACCGTTGTTTTCCAAGTTATTGAACATGTTGTTCAACTCAGCCGGGGCGCTTGCTTTTTCCATCACCAGGTACTGGCGCATCTGGAAGATGATGTTCATCGGGTTGATGTTAACCGGACAGGCTTCCACGCAAGCATTGCACGTGGTGCAGGCCCAGAGTTCTTCTTCCGTGATATAGGAGAACAGGTTTTTGTTATCGTCTACAAACTCTCCTTTATTCTGATCGATATTACGTCCAACTTCTTCCAGTCGGTCGCGCGTATCCATCATAATCTTTCGTGGAGAAAGCAGTTTGCCTGTGGTATTGGCCGGACAAACCGAGGTACAGCGTCCGCATTCTGTGCAGGTATAGGCTTCCATCAGGTTTTTCCAGCTCAAGTCCATTACGTCCTTCACCCCAAAGCTGGTAGGAGGCTCATAACCTTCCGGCGTTGGTGCAGAAGGGTCCATCATCAATTGAACCTCGGTGGTAACGGCTTCCATGTTCTCAAACTCGCCTTTCGGCTTGAGGTTGCTATACCAGGTATTGGGGAAGGCTAGGATGATATGGAAATGCTTGGATGAAGGCAGGTAATTCAAAAAGGCCAGGATACCGATGATATGAAACCACCAAGCGCCTCGCTCAATCATTTCCAGCTGGTGGTTGCCCATGTCTGCAAAAAGGGGAGCCAACAAAGAGCTCACCGGCATGCCGAATTCCACGCTTTCTTGGAAGGCACGGTCGGTGGCGTTCATGATGAACAATGCGCTCATCAAAACCAATTCAATCACCAAAATATTGGTGGCGTCTTTCGCAGGCCAGCCTTTCATCTCCGGCATGGTAAGGCGACGAAGTTTTGCCACATGCCTGCGGTATAAGAACACCAAACATGCAACCACTACCAATAGGCCGAGAATTTCAAAGAAGCCAATTAATACAGGGTAGAGGTCGCCAAGAATGGGTGCAAATACGCGGTGTGTGCCGAATAATCCGTCAACCACAATTTCAAGTACCTCGAGGTTAATCAAAACAAAGCCCACGTAAATAAGGAGGTGGAAGAAAGCCGCAACAGGTCTGGAACCCATCTTCCCTTGTCCGAAAGCCACGCGCATCATGGTGATAAAGCGTTCTTTTTTCCGGTCGCTCAGGTCGAGGTCCTTACCTAAGCGTATGTTTCGTCTGATTTTCCCGACGCTTCGAGCAAAGAGCAAAGACGCTCCCAGTAAAACGACGGCAAAAAGTATTTGTGCAAGCATATACTTTGAATTGATGAACCAAATATGAGGAAAAATGGGCTATCCGTCCAAATTTGGGGATTTCTTCTCACTCAGCAGGCTAGCCATTTTTATGCTATAACACGTGAAGACTCCTTTTTGTCAATTCAATTGATAAAATGATGGGCTCAAAAGCTTTAACAGTAAGCTTGTCGTGGCTCATTGTAAAATTGTGGATTATTCTTGCACTTTCAGATAGGGGTAAAACCGAGTGAAGGTGTCGAACTCCTATATAATAGTCCATGGTACACGTAATTCATCCAATTCCGGTTTTTGAGCTGAAGTATAGATCGTATAGTGTTTCGGCTTTCCTTAGCGATTACATCGAAGAGATCTGGACCATCGAAAACGAAGGAGGGCAGACTGAATATTCTGCCACACAAAAATGTTTTTCACCCGGCTATGTGGAGTTTATTGTGCACACGGGAGGAGGGCGGTTTATTGAGCGAAAAGCAGACGGCTGGCAGCCTTATCCGGAAGCATTTTTAGGTGGCATTACGAAAAAGGCCCATGAGTGGCGCGCCTTGGTCGATTCGTCTATGCTTGGAATTCGTTTCAAGCCGGAAGGACTCATGCGTTTGTTGGATGTGCCTATGAGTATCATAGGCGATTTGTTTTTAGACATCCGCGACCTAAACATCGCCCTGCTGTTTGACTTACAAGAGATTGTGCAAAGGTCGGTTTCCATTGATAAGCGCCTCTTTGCCTTAGAAGCCTACCTCTATTCGTACTTAAAAGAGCGGCAACCAAAAACCAATCCGGTACAGCTGGCGCTTCCTGTTTTGCGAACCGACCCGGATTGCAGCATAGCCGAGGTAGCTGAGAGGCTGAACCTCTGTGAGCGTCAGCTGCAGCGTCATTTTGAGCAAGAATACGGGTATACCCCAAAGACCTACCAAAAGATGAGTCGGCTCTCTCGCTTTCACCAAGAAGCGCTCAAGCACCGGCAACGTTCTTTACAAGCCTTGAGCTGGGAGTTGGGCTATGCCGATACCTCGCACCTCAGCAAAGACTTCAAATCCTTCTTTGGCGTAAGTCCGGGAGCCTATTTTCAAGGCTTGAGCATCCGTGCACTGAATTAGCTTGTTCAAGCCCAAAGGCAATCTGAGCCGACTTTCGTTCAAGCTCTTCTGGAATAGCAAGCCTAGGAAATCTAGCTTCCTCGACTTAAATTGGCAGGAAATTCCTGTTGAAGCATCCCATGAAACGCCCCATAGTATTCCTAGTCTGCCTCCTGAGTTTCTCTTTGGCAATCGCTCAGGTAGCTGAACCCCAAATTAATAAGGGTACCGTATCCAAACCTAAATCGCCTAGTGCTCCTAAAAAGTCTGATGTCTACGTGACTTGGAAAGGTTCAGAGACCCAAAACTTTGTCTTTAAGGTGATGAACTCCAAAGAGGAGTCAAGCCTAATTTTAAAGTCGGGTGAATCCGGTTACATTCAGTTAAGCGCTGGCTATGTCACGATTGAGAGTAGACATAAGGGTGTGAATTATTTCTCCTCTTTGGTAGAAATAGACCCGGGCGGTGGTAGGATGACTTTAACTATTTCTGGCAAAGACATCCTGGTTTCGTATGAGTCGGAAGAAGATGTACGCGAAAGGGAAAGACTGGCTGAACAAGCGCGTCTGGAAGAATTGAGGAAAAAAGAGGCAGAAAGAAGAAAATCTGCGAACGACTTAATCGATAAAGCCTACGATAACATTCGAAGCGGCAACTGCGATAAAGCCCAGGCGTTTTACAATTCAGCCTCGTCGTATATGTCGACAAGCGAATCCCGCATGGAGCAACTATACAACTCCATCAGAGCCTGCCGTAGTCACAATGCCTACGAGATAGCGATGGATGAGGCAAAAGGACACAAACAGAGCGGCTACCTTTCAGCAGCTTTGTCGGCTTACCAAAAAGCGCTCTCCAATAAATCGGGCGACTACGAAGCCTCCAAGGCCATCAATACGGTTCAGAGTGAAATGGATCGGGCCCGAAGCTTGGAATCGGAAGGCGATAGGTACTTCAATGCTGGCGATTATTCGAGAGCCTATTCCAGCTACAATTCGGCGTATACCATTTGGTCTGCCAAAAACGGTTTGGCTGAAAAGAAAGACAATGCATACTACCGCATGAACAAAGCTTCAGGCAAAGCGGCTTTAGATCGAGGCGATTATGCGGAAGCCATACAGTACTTTGACAAAGCCAAAACAGAAGGTGGAGGAAAAAACGACAGCGATATCAAAACCTGGGAATCGGAAGCGCAGTACCAACTGAACAAAGCAAAAGGCGAAACAGCCATGCGAAATGGCCAGTATTTCAATGCGTACGAATATTTTGGCAAAGCGAAGTCCTATAAGAAAACAGACGAAATTGAAACCTTAGAACGCGAAGCCATCAACAAGACCTTTGATAGCGAATGGGCTGAGTTGATCATCAGGGATGATATTGAAGGGTATGAGCGTTTCTTAAAACGGTGGACTAAGATTCCGGAAGAGAAGGAGAAGACCATCCACGGCCGACTTTATGAATTGGAGTTTCAAAAAGGGCGTAAAAGCTTTTTTAGCTTCGGTGGTGGCTATACCAATTTCGCTAACTCCTTGAAGTGGTTAGACAAATTTGACCCGGCCAAAAAAAGGAGCGCTGAACGGCGATTAATTCGGAAATACATGAGCTATAATCCGGAACCGGAAGGATTAAGCTTTTCCTATTCATTGCCTGTGATGCTGGGCTATTCCATCACTGACACACGAGAAAACCTGAATGATGTAGGTACAGTATTGCCACTCCCGGCGCCGGCACTTACCAATATCGAGCGTTCCGGATTTAGTTTCTTCAACCGCTTCAACGGTGGGGCTGAGTTTCGTAAAGATTTGCTCGTGCCTTTGGGAAATAGGTACTTGGCGATACCCTATAAATTCAGCCTAAACTACCAAAATATCTTAGCTGAAAATGCTTCCATGTCTGGGCTATACGACCCGCAAAGTGATGGGTATGCTGCCCTAAACCAATACCAAGCCTACAAAGATTCCATCGCGGCTTACAAGGGTGAAAATTCTTGGGCGCAAAGTAACTTGAACATCGGGGCATCCATTGGCTATAAGTTTGTCAATGCCGGACTGAACCTCTACCTCGACGTGAACTACAACTTTGGCAGCATGAGCTACAACTCCTATGAAACCTGCACCGATTGTGGCTCCAACCTGGAATACAAACAGAACTTCTTATCCACCGGAATCAGCCTGAATTGGCGAGATCGTTTGGTGCTGAGCTATATGAACTTGAATGGCTTGGTGAGAGGGGGTCTAGATAACCCGGAAAACACAGCGAATTTGCTTGGATTGGAGCTCAAGCTTGGCGATATAGAAGCTCAAACCCGTTTTAGCATCATCGGACAATGGTACAGCGTGAAAACATACGGGTTTGGTACAACGGGACAAGATCCGGTGAACAGTTTACAGCAATTCAGACTTCTTCCAACCTTCAATTTCCGCTTCTAATCATGAAAAGACTTACATTCATCCTCCTGTTTGGTTGTGGAAGCTTAGCTGTCCAAGCACAAAGCTATTGGAGCCAGTATACGCCTAACCTGCCCGGCATCCGAGCCTATTCCTATGCCGGCAATGTAACCTCCCACATCAACGACCAAAGTGCCTTGTATTATAACCCTGCCGGTTTAGGAACTTTCACTCGAATGTCCATAGGCGCCAGTGCTTACCTTCAGCTGAATTCTTCTTCCTTTGACGAGGAACCGAGTAGCGTAAGCACGGCTACGGTAGAAACACGAAGTACCTTTCTCCGTCTAGACCAAGCCGGCATCGCAGTGCCCATTCAAGAAACAGGTTTTACACTTGCTTTAGGCTATTTCCGACACCAAGACCGCAGTTTTTATGAGGTATGGGACATCGATTTTAGCGGAGGCGGCAACCAGGAATTCACCATCGACGTGGATGGCGGTGTGCACGATGTGGCTTTAGGCTTTGGCAAAGGTTGGGGACAAGATGAAGACCTGGTCTATTCCATAGGCAGCTCCTTTCATACCCTCTTCGGTAAAGTAAGCTCAGAACTTCGGGAGCCAAACCAATTTAGTAAGCTGGAAACCCGCTACCGTGGTGGATTTTTCAGACACGGGTTTATGGTTCGCGGACAAGAAGCCGGCTTGGGTGTTATGCTGGAAACTCCGTTCCAAATGAGAGAGTCTAATTGGGCAAATTCAGGTCCGGATTCCGTTTACCGCTTAACGCAATACGGTCCAAAGGTTTCTTTGGGCAGCTATGCCGGTGGCGAATCCTTTCGCTTTCATGCGCAGTTTGACTACCGCTTTCAAAAAGACAGAAAAATTTACCAAGCCGCGAACTTGCCGACGTATTTACCCTCTGCTGTTTTTACAGAAGACAACATCATCTCCAGCTTCGGGGCGGTTTTAGAATCGGGAGAACCCGGACTGACTTCGCTCCGTTATAGTTTTCGCTATGCTACCTATCCGCAGCAAATTGATGAAGAAAACGTGTTCTCCTACCTGGGCGTAGTGGCTTACGGTGGGTTGATAGTTGACAATTTGTCCTTAGACGTATCCATTGGATTTGAGCATTTCCCGAAACACCTTACCGTAGACTATACTTCGGGAGAGCAGTTGGTGCATAAAGCAACCTATTGGCGCATCGGCGTATCCATGACGAGTTTAGGATTTGATAGGTTCTGATGGGAAAGCGCTACGGTATTGCATTAGGAGGCGGAGGAAGTCGCGGATTTGCACACCTGGGTGTGGTAAAGGCCCTGCATGAAAAGGGCATCAAGCCCGAAGTGTATTCAGGCACCAGTGCAGGCTCTCTGGCTGCGGTGCTATTGGGTTCAGGTAAGTCGCCCGACGAGGTTTTTGAAATTATGCGGAAGCATAAGATGATGGACTTTGCTGAACTCAGCATCCCCACCAAAGGCTTTTTTACGCTAGCGAAACTCAAGAAAACCCTCGAAAAGGAGATAGCGTTTAAGAACTTGGAAGACCTTCCGCTCAAAGTTTTTGTTTGCGCAACAGACCTGCTCAAAGGGGAGGCGCATTATTTTGATAAGGGACCACTCGGTACTTTGGTTCAGGCTTCAGCCTCCATTCCGGTTTTGTTTGCGCCGGTAAAGATTGAAGACGGCTTTTTTGTTGACGGCGGTGTTTTAGACAATGTGCCTATCAAACCCCTTCAAGGCTTGGTAGATAAAATCATTGCGGTGAATATCAATCCCATTGAGATCAGGCCTAAGCTCGGTACCATGGTGGATGTGGCCACACGCAGTTTCCAGCTAAGCGTTAACAGCACCTTGAATCTCAGCAAAAACAGGGTCGACTATTTTATCGAACCCGAAGGCTTGCACCGCTATTTTATGCTCGATACCAGCAAAGCCGAAGAAATATTTAAGCTCGGTTACGACTGCGTGATGGAAATGGAGTTCGAAAAATAAGGAAAAGTACTAGGTCAGAATAGCCTTCGGTAAAGCCTAGTGATTGGCTTGATAACAAGCGCTTAGACCTTGGCAAATCCGACGAATTAATGAAACTTTGTTCGCATGAAGATTAGAGAGGTACTGGATTATTTGGAAAGCATCGCTCCACCGGCCTTGCAGGAGTCGTATGATAATGCCGGCCTCATTGTAGGCAATGCCAACGAGGACGTAACCGGTATTTTGGTATGTTTAGACAGCACCCCAGACGTCATCGCTGAAGCCAAAGCCAAGGGCTGTAATTTGGTGGTTGCGCATCATCCTATTGTTTTCTCCGGCTTTGTAAAACTCAATGGAAAGAACTACGTGGAGCGTGCTGTGATACAGGCTATCAAAAGCGATATTGCTATTTACGCTATCCATACGAATCTCGATAATGTGCTCATCAACGGGGTAAACCAGAAAATGGCAGAAAAACTGGGTTTGGTCAACGGCCGAATCTTAGCTCCGATGAAAGGAGCACTCGAGAAACTCGTGGTCTTTGTTCCGGATGCCCATGCAGAGGCTGTTCGCTTAGCCTTGTTTAAAGCTGGTGCGGGTCATATTGGAAACTACGATGCCTGCAGTTTTAATAGTCGCGGAGAAGGCAGCTTCCGAGGCAATGAACACAGCTCGCCTTATGTAGGGGAAAAAGGAAAACTGCATTACGAAGAAGAGACGCGCATTGAAACGGTTTATCCGGCCCACCTTCGCTCAGCCCTTGTTAAAGCGATGCTAGCGCAACACCCTTACGAAGAGGTGGCCTATGATATCTACAAGCTGGAAAATACCTGGCATCAAGCAGGCTCCGGTTTGGTAGGAGAATTGGCAGAGCCGATGGAATTTACCGCCTTCTTAAACCGTGTAAAAAAAGCTTTCGGTGCAGGAGCAATTCGCTATACGGAGAGTGCTCACCAGGAGGTGAAAAAAGTAGCCCTGTGTGGCGGTTCCGGCAGCTTCCTTTTACCCCATGCAAAAGCCTCGGGAGCGCAGGTGTTCTTGAGCTCCGACTTCAAGTACCATCAGTTTTTCGACGGGGAAGAGGCGATTAGCATCGTGGATATCGGGCACTATGAGGGAGAATATTTCACGATTGAACTGCTCGGCGATTTATTACGAAAAAAATTCAATACTTTTGCAGTCGTTTTTTCAGATATCAACACCAACCCGATTAAATATCATTCCTGATGGAATCAAGCATCGAAGAAAAATTGAACCACCTCGCAGAATTGCAGGCTATCGACTCTGAACTGGACAATATCAGCTCTATCCGTGGAGAACTTCCTATGGAGGTCTCTGATTTGGAAGACGAGATTGCCGGCTTAGAAACCCGTATTGAGAAATATGCGGAAGAACTGAAAGACCTGGAAAGTGGCATTCAGAACAGCAAAAATAAAATCAAGGAATCGCAGCAATTCATTAAGAAGTATGAGTCGCAACTCGAGAATGTGAAAAACAACCGCGAGTACGATGCCTTGAGTAAAGAGATTGAAATTCAAGGTTTAGAGATTCAAGCTTCGGAGAAACGTATCTCTGAGTTCCAGAAACAGATTGAACTGAAAAACGAAACTTTAGCCGCTGCCAAAGAAGAGGTGGAAGGTCGTAAAGTGGATTTGGGCAACAAGAAGAATGAGCTCAAAAACATTGTAGGCGAAACTGAAAAAGAAGAAAAAGAACTGTTAGCGAAGCGCGCCAAAGCGGAAAGCAATTTGGAAGAACGTTTGCGCACAGCGTATAACCGAATTCGCAAAAAC